>WNFB01000208.1_pt1 | contig 41893 bp, 43 predicted proteins | sample 5400501 | NCBI WGS metagenome assembly WNFB01 (sample SAMN13153341, study PRJNA577476) | soil metagenome | isolation source: 200 cm saprolite under Douglas fir tree site 2 hole 1 | place: USA:California | collected 2015-04-18 | reverse complement strand
CAGCACCAGCGCGGCACCCATCGATTCCCCAAAACCATCGACACATTTTGCACCATTACCGTAGAGCCAGGAAACCCAGCGGTGAACGTCATCGCTTTCGCGCAAGCCGTAGGTTGCCACTGCACCGCCCGACTCGCCGTGCGCCCGCGAATCGGTCAGCAGAATGCGATAACCTTCCCGGAGGAACGCCTGACCGTATCCCGCAACGCCACCACGGTTGTCGCCGATTCCGTGAAGCAAAATGACTGCGTGGCCATTTTGATGTTCCGGCACGCTGTACCAGGCATGCAGCTCGACACCATCCGCGGCTTGAATAACCACGGGCTGCAGGTCAGCCCCGTAGGGCGTGTACATAGCTAAAATACGGGCCCTGTCAGGCAGCGGTAGGCGCATCGGATGTAGCGTGAGCTCAGCCATCACAATGGCGACCACCAGTGATAAGGTGACGTACATTGCAAGGGTTTTAACCGCAATTCTCAGCAGGCGCCGCACATAGGACCTTCTCCCAAGTTTAAAATCTAGGCTATTAAACGTTGTCTGCGACTGGTTTGTTCCGCCGAGAAGTGGCAGGCAGCCATTGACTTGCCCTGTTGACCGACTGATAATCGACCGGGAATGGACCTCTACGAGGAGATCGTCAAGCTGCGCCAGGCAGGGCGTCGGGCCGCGGTCGCCACCATCGTCGACGTGCACGGTTCCATTCCCTCTTTCAAAACTGCCAAAATGCTGGTGCGGGATGACGGCTCCATCTTCGGTACGATTGGAGGAGGCTGCGTCGAGGCTGAGGTCTGGCAAGCCGCCCGCGAAGTGATGGAGAGCGAAAGGCCCCGCACTCTGACTTTCAACCTCAATCAGGACCCGAAATACGATACGGGACTGGTTTGCGGAGGCACCCTCGACATTTTCGTCGAACCCATCCTACCTCCATCATTACTTTATATTTTCGGCGCAGGTCACGTATCTATAAACCTTTACAAGGTTGCCAGGAGCGTAGGGTTTGACGTAACCGTGGCCGACGACCGCGAGGGTTACGCTAACCGCGAACGCTTCCCCGATGCCAAAGAGGTCATTGCGGAGGATTTTGAGCGCGTCATGGCGCGCCTAGCTCCGAACGAGTCTTCCTACATTGTGATCGTCACCCGCGGCCATCGCGATGACATGCGCCTGCTGCGCTGGGCTGTGCAGACCCCGGCACGGTATATCGGGATGATCGGCTCGAAGCGCAAGACCATCACCATCTTCCGTGAGCTTACCCGGGAAGGCATTGCGCCCGAACTCTTCGAGCGCGTACACGCCCCGGTCGGATTGGATATCGGCGCAGTCACTCCAGAGGAAATTGCCGTGGCTATCACAGCCGAGCTGATCGCTGTGCGCCGTCGGGTCGAGCGGGATTTGCCGCACATGAGCTGGTTTCATGGTGGCCACGCCGAGCCCCTGCATACAACTGACAAAGGTCGGACCGATGCCAATCCAAGCGATAAGGATGCAGCCAATGCAAACGTCGAAACAGTAGACGGTCAGGAATAGATCTCGCCCAGGTTTCGAAGTAGCCACACTGACAAATCAGAATTCAGCGATCACCAACCTGCTGCTTATCTGCTATCTTCCCCACATGAGCCGGGCGCCAAGTTGGTGTGGAGTGATACTGGCAGCGGGCGAGTCCACGCGCATGGGTTCGGACAAAGCCCTGCTTCCCTGGCCGCCGGTTGCGACTGGCATCCCGTTTTCAGGCGAGACGTTTGTCTCTGCCACCATTCGCGCCCTGAGTCCCTTCACTGACCTGGTGGTCGTGGTCGCGGGAAACAACGAGCTAACTCTCGCTCCGGCGGTGTACGCAGCCGGCGGATCTCTGGTACGCAATCCTGCTCCCGAGCTAGGACAGTTCAGCTCTCTGCGGGTGGGGTTGCGAGAAGTTCTGAACCTGGGCCGGGATGCCGCCATGATTACGCTGGTCGATCGTCCGCCCGCTACTGCCTCCACGCTGGGAATATTGCGGGCGGCGTTTGAAACCGCTTCCTCGGAAATCTGGGCGGTCGTCCCGGAATTCAACACCAGACATGGCCATCCCTTCCTGGCAGGCCGGGAGATGATGGAGGTTTTTCTAAAGGCTCCCGCGAGCGTGACTGCAAGAGACATAGAACATCAGCACCAGCGGCATATATCCTATGTCCCGGTAGACGATCCGCACGTCGCGATGAATGTAAACACGCCAGAGGACTACGCAGCGCTGTTGAATACGCAGATGAAATGATTTCCCAACCGGCATGAAAACAAAAAAGCGCGCGACCCTGAAGCTCTCCACCAAAGCGGTTAAGTTCGTCAAGTCGGTTCTGGAAATAGAGCCGCGACTCGCCGTCTTCGACTGCGATGGCACGCTGTGGGCAGGCGATGCCGGGGAAGGCTTCTTTGACTGGGAGCTGAGGCGCGGCCTGGTTTCCGAGGAAACTGTCCGTTGGGCCCGTGCCCGCTACGCCGACTATCAGGCCGGCAAAGTCAGCGAAGATGATATGTGCGCCGAGATGGTGACCATTAACCGCGGAATAGATGAGGCCGAAGTGCGGCGTGCCGCGGGCAAATATTTCGGGGCGAAAATGTCTCACCAGATTTTCCCCGAGATGAAAAAATTGGTTTTTCGCTTGCAGGAATTGGGATGCGAAGTTTGGGCGGTCTCTTCTACCAACGAGTGGGTTATCCAGGCGGGGATGGAACATTTCAGAATTCCGCCGAACCGGATACTGGCAGCAACTGTCATCACCGAGGACGGCAAGATCACTGACAAGGTCATCCGCATCCCCAGCGGCAAAGGCAAGCCGCAGGCGATCTATGACGTGATCGCCCGCCCCCCGGACGCAGTCTTCGGAAATTCCATTTGGGACGCGGATATGCTGGAAATCGCGCGCCATCCATTCGCGATTAATCCAACAGCCGAGCTGGAGGCCATCGCGCGGAAGCGGCAATGGCCCGTCTATTTTCCCGACTCTGTTTCCAAGTCATAAGTTCTTGATGGCCGCAGCCAAAGTGTCCATCGCCAGATGACTGGCATGAAGCGAAGCCTTGGGCAAACCGCCGATCGCTCTCACCAGCTCCTCCCGGCGCAACTGGCGGGCTTCGGCGATCGTCCTTCCCTGCACCAGTTCGGTCACCAGCGAGGCACAGGCCATGGTGGGAACACAGCCTTGTGCTAGAAATCGAATTTCCTCGATCCGACTGTTGATGACTCTCAGAGTGAGCTTCAGAACGTCGCCGCAGGCAGGATTGTCGATCTGGACGGATGCGTCCGGATTGACCACTTCGCCGCCGTTGCGCGGGTGTTGGAAGTGATCGAGAACCTGAGGGGAATACATCGAGAGAAATTGTACCGCGCCGCTGTAGCGTCGGCAGCCTGCCGGTTATCCCGAGCGCGTCTCACCCTCGGCGAGGTGAGCGGGAACGCCCGCCGCACAGCCGCCGCGACGGTGGTCCCACTATTTCACGCCTCGAAGTCAACTTCGATGGGCTCAATCAGCGGCATCAGCCAGCTCACCAGCTTCTGATGGACCGGATGCGGCCCATAGGCGTCCAGCGAAGCCTTGTCGGCAAACTTCATCGCGCCTCCCAGCTCGTAGCCCTGTCCGCGTGCTGAAATGTTGATTCCGACGGAGGTTTCCACCAGTCCCGGGATTTGCCCTTGTAACTTGCGTATTTCGACGATGACACGTTCTTTCTGCTCGTCCGTAACCCCCGGCTTCCAGCGAAAAGCAAACATGTGGATATACATGAGTGGCAAAAACCTCTGTTTAGATGGGGCGGCTAGGGGACAATTGTAACGTGGAGGTTGCCCTCAGGCGGGTTACCGATCGTTTTGCGGTCGGATGGCCAGAGGCGGCTGTCCCCACGTGGTCCGTGCCTGTACCATTACGTCTATGCCCGCCGACTACACTGCGCAGCGCGTGGTTTGCCTGCAGCCCAGCGCTACTGTGATCCTGGCCGCCATCGGCAGGCTTGACCGGGTCGTCGCCTGCACCAAGTACTGCGCCGACGTGTGCCCCGAAGTTAAAAGCGGCGGCCATGTCCGCACCATCATTGCCGATTCCTGGACAGCTCAGAGCCAACAGATCCTGGCTGCCGGGCCTGACCTCGTAATCGCCGCAGTTCCCTACCAGGAGAAAGCGGTGGTAGAAATCCTCAAAGCTGGCGTCCGCTTTCTCGGCTTGGCGCCCCGGACTCTGGCCGATATCTACACCGACATCGCGACCATCGCCGGAGCCATGGGCGCCAGCGATAACGGGCAGTCCGTGATTACGGAAATGCGCAACGAGATCGATGCGGTGACGGCCCAGATCAGTGAGGCCCAGCCCGGTGGCAAGAAACGTCCCCGTGTTTTCTGCGAAGAGTGGGGCAAACCGCTGGTTGCATCCCAGCGGTGGGTTGCAGAACTGGTCCACGCCGCCGGTGGTGAGTTCCTGGGTGACCCTGGGTCACAGCGGTTGCCGGAATCCGTTCTGGCGGAAGATCCCGAAATCGTGGTTGCTGCCTGGTGCGGAGCCGGCGATCGTGTTCCGCTGGAAAAAATTGTCCGCGACCGCGGCTGGCAACAGATGCAAGCTGTCGAGGCCGGCCGCGTGTACTGCGTTCGGGATGAACTGCTAAACACGCCCGCGCCCACTCTGCTCCTTGGTCTGAAGGCATTGGCGGCGGCGATTCATCCCGATTCTTTTCCACAACCCGACGGTCTAAGATGTATTGCCAACGGGCGCGGTCAAATCCACGCCTCTCAGCCGGGATGACCCCAGGACACCGATGCCTCCTGCTCCAAAGATCGCGGAAGTCCAAAAGGAGATCGACCGCCTGAGCCAGGCGTCTGGCACGGTTGAGGATTTGATGTGGGAGATGGTGAAGCTCCTGCACGATCGCATGCTCAAGTACAACTGGGTCGGCTTCTACATGCTGGAGGAGAAACCCATCAATTCGCAGCCGCGCATGTTGGCCCTGGGACCGTTTCAAGGGGCCATGACGCCGCATACCCGCATTCCTTTGAACCAGGGCATCTGCGGCGCGGCCGCCTCCACAGGCAAGACCGTGGTGGTGGACGACATCAGCCTTGACGACCGTTACCTGGCCTGCTCCAGCGAAACCAAATCTGAAATCGTGGTCCCCGTCTTTGTCCGCGGCAAGGTAGTGGGTGAACTGGACATCGACAGTCACTTCCCGGCCGCTTTCGGCGATCAGGACCGGCGGTTGGTCGAGTACTGCGCTTCCCTGGTGGGCAAGCAACTGGAAAAGTCCCAGGCTTAACTTAAAAAGTTAAGAAAAGGAAGCTAGGAAGTACAGGGCTTGAAAACAGAAACGCAATCCGGAGAAAACCAAGCCGGTGCCACGGACGCGGCTCGCGCGTTTCCCAGCCTTGAGCCTCTCGATCCAGTCGCTGTTTTCGCAGTCGCTATTCTCATAGAGGTTCCTTGCCGTCCATGAAGCGGGTGGTAGCGGCGTTGATTTTCCGGGACGAGAAAATTCTCGTGTGCCAGCGCACCCGCCACCAGACCATGCCGCTGAAATGGGAATTCCCTGGAGGCAAGATCGAACCGGGCGAGCAACCGCGCGACGCGCTGCGCCGCGAATTGGATGAAGAACTCGGCATCGACGCCACCATCGGCGAAGAAGTGGCCCGCATCAGGCACGATTACAAGAACGGCGCGGCTGTGGAGTTGCGCTTCTACGCCGTACGGGAATACAAGGGCGACATCGAGAACAGAATTTTTAAGGACATGCAGTGGGCAAAGCGCTCAGAGCTTCCCTCCTTTGATTTTCTTGAAGCCGATCTGGGATTGGTACGAAACCTGGTCGAAGGAAAGGTGGAGTAGAAAAATAAGGCCTCAGCGCAAGCTCCTCCGCACGGCTGCCCTCCCCGAACTCCGTGATTTTGTCTCTGGTTGTGGAAACACAGCCTGTGGCGCATCTAGCCGGGCCCACCCCGCAGCGTCCAGAACCAGGCGATGGTCAGTCCCACCATGATCACGGTGGTAATCCAGGCCACGGAGTTATAGAGACGCGAGTTCACGTATTCGCCCATGATTCCCTTGTTGTTCACCAGCAGTAGCATGAAGACAAGTACGAAGGGCAGCACCAGGCCATTCACCACCTGGGACAGAATGGAAATCTTCACCAGCGGGATATTCGGCATCAGGATTACTCCCGCGCCCGCGACGATCAGGATGGTATACAGCCAATAGAAAACCGGAGCCTCGCTGAATTTCTTTCCAATACCGGACTCGAACCCGAGCCCCTCACAAACCGCATAGGCAGTTGATAGCGGCAGGATGGAAGCCGCAAACAGGGAGGCGTTGAACAATCCCACGGCAAACAGAATGTAAGCATAGTCTGACGCCAAGGGATGCAGCGCCTGTGCCGCATCTTTGGCGCTGTTGATATTGTGGTATCCGTGAGCATATAGAGTCGCTGCACAGGCCACGATGATGAACCACGCCACGATGTCGGTAAAAACACATCCGGCCACAACATCGAGGCGAGAGGCCTTGTACTGCCGCCGGGTTACTCCCTTCTCCACGATGGAGGCCTGCAGGTAAAATTGCATCCAAGGCGCAATCGTGGTGCCCACTACTCCGATCACCATGTACAAATAGTCCTGGCGGAGAAACATCTCTTTGTGCGGTGGCACGATGGTAGCTTCGAGGGCCTCCAGCCAGGCAGGCTTGGCCAGAACGCCGGCAACGATGTAGGTCAGATAGAAAAACGAAGCGGCCAAAAATACTTTCTCCACCGACTTGTACTGACCCTTGACCACGATCAGCCAGACGATCACCGCGCAGACGGGGACCGTGTAGTACTTGCTAAGCCCGAACAACTCGAGGCTGCCGGCAATGCCCGCAAATTCCGTGACCACGTTGCCGAAGTTGACGATGACTAAGCCGATCATCATCAGGAAGGTGATGCGAAAGCCGAACTCTTCGCGAATCAGGTCGCTCAAGCCCTTGCCAGTAACGGCCCCCATGCGGGCCGCGATCTCCTGGACCACGATCAGCGCCAGAGTGATCGGGATCATGGTCCACAGCAGCATGTGCCCGAACTGAGCTCCAGCCGCCGAGTAGACCCAAATGCCCCCCGCATCGTTGTCCACGTTCGCCGTAATGAATCCCGGACCAACGACGGCGAAGAAGATCAGGAGCCGGATTTTCCAGCGTCTCAGGAATTCCATGGGCACACTGCGCAAACATAGTTGTTACACCGACCGATCAGCATAAATGCAGCGGGGGAATTCTGGGTAGATGAAATCGGGTACTCGTCCAGATTTCGACGGCTTTCAACTTCTAGCGGAAGTCGCCCCCGAATCGGGCTTGAGGCGGGTGAGGGATCTTGCGCGCATCTTGGCAAACGCCGTTCGGAAAGCACTGCACGCGAGATCCCCTCGACTTCGTTCAGGGCGGGCTCTTCGCCGCCTGAAGGCTACTCAGCACAACGGACTGAGGGGGAGCAGGGTGCGTTTAAATCAGGACCAGCAGGTTACAGATTCGCCCGCAGCAGACTGATGATGTCGTCGGAAGTGATCACCCCGGTCAATTTCTTGTTATCGTCCACCACCGGCAGTGTCAGCAGATTGTATTTGTCGAATAATTCCGCAACTTCGTTCTCTTTTGCACCGGCGTGGGTAGAGATTAGGGGCTCCTGCGTCAGCGCGAGCATGGGAGTGTCAGGAGTAGCCAGCACCAGCTTGGCCAGTGGCACCGCTCCTGCCAGGGTGCCCTGGGAATCCACCAGGTAAATCGTACTTACGGTTTCAACTCCGCCTTCGAAGTGCCGCAAGGCCTCCACCGCGTCGCGCACCGTGGCGCCCACGTTGACGGCCAGGTACTCCGTGTTCATTCTGCCGGCAGCGGTGTTCTCCTTGAACTCGAGGAGCTCGACCATCTCCTTCCGTTCTTGGGGTTGCATTTCCAGCAGAATTTCCGAGGCGCGTTCTTCGGGCAGATCGGCCAACAAGTCGGCAGCCGCGTCCGGCTCCATCTCTTCCACAATTTCCGCGGCACGCTCCGAGCTGAGGGACTCGACAATCGCTTTCTGTACCTTGGGCTCAACTTCCTCCAAGGCTTCGGCCGCCACATCTTCGTCGAGGGTCTTGAACACGGCCTCTCGATCGTCGGGGGCCAGATCCTCCACAATGTCGGCAATGTCTGCGGGATGAAGTTTGGCCAAGCGTTCGTGAGAGATCTTGAGTTTCACCCGCCGCGCCGGATCGGTTTCGATCAGATCGACAAATTCCCAGGGAATGCTCCGCGGCGGGATTTGCCGCAACAGCGCTCGCAAAGCCAGCAGCGGAACCACTCCCTTCAGCAAGCGCCGGACTGCGCCTCGTGGGCCTACATCCACCGAGCCCACTTTCAGCACCGGCCGGTTGCCCACGATTTCCTGAAGCAGATCCAGGTCGTTCACGCGGACCACTTTCCGTCCAAAGACGTCGATCACTTGCTGGTCAAGCAGATCGCGGGCCAGCAGGAGCATTCCCTCCGAGCCGTCGCCGACGGCCCAGTCGGCCGGGGGGGCGTCCGTACGAACACCGCCGTTGATCGAGGTTACCAACCCGAAAGGCAGCAGGCGGCTTCCGGCTCCAGTCTTGACGATAAGGGTCGCCACCCGGGCCCGGTCTTCCTGAGGGACCAGTGCCACTTCGCGAACCCTCCCGCAGCGGCTCCCGGCGCTGTCGAACACGGGAGCGCCCAGCAGTTCGGTAAGGGCGAACGTCGGCATAATCCGAGAATACTCAACTAGGAGGCAAGAATCCAGACGCGCTTTCGCGTTTGCCACTGGCGCGCTGTCCGCTGGTCAAAGCCGCCCGAAGGAAGATATCGAACGATATCGACTCCCGCGTTGACATTTGCACAGCGTAAGGGCAAACTACCGCATTCGCTGGACCGCATGTTTTCCCGCCATGGCCAGGCAGTCGGCGTTGGTGGAAGCGCCGGTCCGCGAAGTTTCCGGTTCCGGAGTCTGGTACTCATACAATCTTTGCCATGACCGAACAGCGGGTCTCCTACACGTTGGATTCGACGCTGGAGACCGTGGACAGCGCCGAGCAGGCAGCCAGCCGCATTGCAACTGAGGCGGGCTTCGACGATGACGAGGTCATGCGGATCGCCATGGCCGTGCGCGAGGCCGCAGTCAACGCCGTCCTTCATGGCAATGCCTATGATCCCGGCAAAAAAGTCAGTCTGGATTTTGAGCGGACCGGCGGAGATCTCGTAATCACCATCCGGGACCAAGGCAAAGGGCTGGACCCGGAAAAGATTCCTGACCCCCTGGCGCCGGAAAATCTTTTGAAGACGTCAGGCCGGGGCATTTTTCTCATTCGCTCGTTCATGGACGAGGTGCAAATCAGTCCGTCCCAGACGGGCACCGAAATTAAACTCATCAAGCACGTCCCCGGACCATCCGCGGACGTTAAGGAGGCTTCCCAGTGAGCATGAAGACCAGCACACGTCAGGTCAACGGCGTCACCATCGTGGATTGCAGCGGCCGTATCACCCTCGGTGAAGGCAGTGTCATCCTCAAGGATGTGGTTCGCGACCTGCTCTCCAAAGGGCAGAAAAAAATTCTGCTGAACCTCGGCGATGTGAACTACATAGATAGTTCGGGCATTGGGGAGCTGGTCAGCGCCTTCACCACGGTGCGCAACCAAGGTGGCGACCTCAAGCTGCTGAACCTGACCAAGAAAGTTCACGACCTGCTGCAGATCACCAAGCTATACACCGTCTTCGACGTAAAGGACGATGAGGCGACGGCAGTCAAGTCGTTCGGTTAAGCTTCCCTCCAAACTGAGCTTCTATTCTTGACGAGGGCCGGCATTACAACCGGCCCCGGCTGTTTCTGTTTCGGGAAACCGGCACATTTCTTTGCACGCCGCCGCCAGTTCCCCGCCCTACAATTCACCCGGGCCGTTGCTGGCATTCCCGGATGAGCATTGTCAAGATGCATCTTCTTAGCAAATATCCCTGGCTGGTTGCGACTCCGCAACTAGGCACCCTGCCCGGCCCGATTGCCGGCCCTCAGAGGAAGTGCATCACCGGCAGAGTCGTGCGGTTCGAAGCCGGGCGCGCGAGGGGCTCACTTCCTGGATTTTTGCGACGACTTCCGTCTGTGCCCCTTTCACAGTCGTAATCCTCCCCAGCGACCTGAAAAACGTGGGCTACCTCCGCTAATTGCAGGGCAGGATGATCGAGATCCACGGCCCGGTCGAGGAATACGATGGCCGCGCGGGGATCATTTGCGAGGAATATCGTCAACTCAGCGCTCAACCGCCAGAATCTCAGCCCTGCCCAAGAGTTACGACGTGGAAAAGAGGGGCCGCTACAGCGCAGGAACGTTCTGCCGCCCCAACAGCCGAAAAGAAAGCTTCCAAGAAGAGACAAACCGCGAAGCTGCCGATCGAAGTACCAGAAGCGGCGGACAAGGGTGTCCGCCCCACATTCCGCTACGCTGCCACCTGACCGCTAAGCTTGAAGAATGCGAGTAACTCCGCGTTTACCTGGTCCTTTATGGTCGAGCACATATCATGCGGCGCCCCCGGATAGACTTTCAGCGTGGCTCCCTTAACGATCTTCGAAGACAGCATCGCCGAGGCACCGATGGGCACGATCTGGTCGTCATCGCCGTGCAAAATGAGTGTTGGCACGTCGAACTTCTTGAGATCTTCGGTGAAATCCGTCTCGGAAAACGCCTTGATGCAGTCGAACACGGCGTTGTGGCCAGCCACGCCATGACTGAAGACCACAGACTGTCCCGTACCCCAGTCCTTGTAGTAAATCTGTGTGCCGTCCTTTGTCGTGATTATGCTGATAAAATCTCTCCTTGGTTTTTCTCTGCTGCGAACTGCATGGATGGATAAGGAGACTTGGCTGATCAAGCTGCTCGCGCCGGCTCGAGGTGGAACCGCTTCACCGCCAGAATGGTCAGTCCGACAAAAACCACCATAACCACACGCTGGGCGACCAAAAAGGGCGGCTCTTTCTGCGTCGGAGCCTGAGCTGTCAGGGCCGGTACCTTCAGGAAGGCCTGCACGAGCAAGACGAAGACATTCAGATACGGGGCCATCGCTGCGCCGACGACATAGATCCAACGCCAGGCACCCAACACGTGAAACACATAGCGCGCCGGGATCGCGACCGCGAGCACCACCAGCGATATGATGCCGACCCTATGTGACGGCAGTAAGGTGATCGAACGGAAAGCCGAAACCGGTCACGCTCGTCAATACCGTCGTTCACTCGAACTACACCATCCCCCTTCGCAACTCCTCCAACGGATAGAACGTTCCTCTCCAGGCGACTCCCCCGCGCCCCAGAGTCAAGAATGTCGACCGCAGCATAGTGTAGACGAACAATGCTGTGCTGACCGGATGCAGAACGAAGTAGTAAGACGGAATAGCTGACTTCCGCGACATCCCCACATAGATGGAAAACATCGAGAACAGAGCGGCGGCGTATCCGAGCCGAGCCCACCCGTGCGCCAGTACAATTCCGGCAAACGGCATGAGGTTCAGAAACGCAAGCACGAAGGAGGACGCTAGCGCTCGCGGCCATTGGAATGACATGATGGCAAAGAAATTCTTGGTGAGATTGTCCACCACCCCCATCGCTCCTCTAGCCCAGCGAATCGAGATCAGGTCCTCTCCAAAGACGTTGCGTTGCGCGTAACCTGCATTCTTTACCACTTTGCCCAGCTTCATGTCGTCGAGCACCTCGAAGCACAACGCCTGATAGGTCCCAACCGCTTCGTACACCGGGCGGCGAATCATGTTGAAGGCTCCCACGCCGATGTGATCTCTAGTCTTGGGATCAGCAACTTTCCAGGGACGGTGTCCAAAAACGAATAGCGTCTGGAAAAAAGCGATCATCATTTTTTCGCCCAGCCGCTTCATAATCATGCGTGGAAACAGGACCAAGTGGTCGGCGGGTTCAGCTTCGGCGTAGGCAACCGCTCGCCGGAGAACATCGGGCTTGAACAGCACGTCGGCATCGGTAAAAAGCAGCCAGTCCCCAGTGGCCTGATTGCCCGCGCTCCACATGGCGTGGGGTTTGCCCATCCAGCCGGCCGGCAGCTCGGCGATACGTATTACCCGAAGACGACCGACCGGCGCACCATCAGCAATTGTTTCTATGATCTCGCCAGTTCGATCAGTGGATCGATCATCTACGGCGATGACCTCATAGTTGTCGTAGTCGAGAGAGAGCAATCGAGTCAGCGTCGCCTCGATGTCCGCTGCTTCGTTGCAGGCTGGAACGATGATGCTGACCCGCGGGGTGCCACCATGAACATCGCCCCCACGAAAGGGCGGCTTGCGATCCCACTCAGGACGGGAGATATCGGCAATTTTCGGCACACCAAACGCGGCGTCCACGAGACGCCAAAGCCACGCCAGCCCCAGCGTGCAACCTGCAATCCAGTGGAAATAGCTCATTCCGCGGAGACTCCGGCGGCGCCGGGCTCATCCCGCGTTCGTACTACGGGAGCAAAGCGCATGCCGTAAAACAGTATGGCAGACGAAAGCGCCATGGCGATGACCGGAAGGATGAAGGCGGCTTGGAGCGAATGGCGGTCGGCAACATATCCCATGAGGGTTGGTGAAGGAACGTCGCCTAGAAGATGAAACATGAAAATGTTCACCGCGATAGCGGTGGCACGAATGTGGGAACCGACCGAATTCACCAGGGCCGTATTGAGGGGCGAAGTGTTCAGCAAAAGCAGAAACGCCGCCACGGCGATGGCGGGCACCATCCATGGCCCCTTGCTGAACAAACCGACGATCATCACCGGCACGCCCAAGCCCATGCTGACCGCGGAAACAAAATAGTACGAACCCTTCATCCGGGGCAGCAGGCGGTCGCCAAGCCAGCCCCCAGCTAGAGATGCCAGGATGCCATCGACCACCACGATTTTGCCAAACATCAGGTTCGCCGATTCCAGCGTGTAACCCCGCACGGCAGACAGGAAGGTCGGCATCCATACTTGTATTCCTCCCAGTGAAAACGTCCCGGCGGCCATACCCAGCGTGACTGTCCAGTATGCAGGGTTGCGCGCCAGCCCCAGGAGTGTTCCCCGCTCCGGAGTTTCCTTCTGGGAGTCGAACTGGCCACGTGGCGGTTCCGGAAGAAACCACACCGCTAGCGCCAGCAGGAAGCCGGGAAACGCGGCGATATAAAACGGAAAACGCCATCCCATCGAAGGTCCAAGCTTGCCTCCCAGCAAATAGCCCGCCGCCGTACCGACGGGGATCGCCAGGTAAAAGACACCGAAAATGCGGCCGCGTTTGTTTTCCGGAAAAAGGTCCGCGACAAAGGTGGGCGCGATGGTGACAAACGTCGCCTCACCGACACCCACCAGCGTATGACGGAGCAGCAATTGTCCGTACGTGTGGGTGACCGCAGTGAGTAAAGTCAGCCCGCTCCAGAACACCGCACCCAACACAATGATCAGCTTACGCGAGTACCGATCGGCCAGGGGACCGACAAACGGCGCGGCCACCATGTAAAACAGGAGAAAAGCGCTGGTGAGATACCCAACCTGGGCATTGGTGAGATGAAATTCGCTCTGCACCAGCGGCTGCACCGCAAACAGTACCGACCGGTCAATATAGTTAAGGAAGTTCAGCGCCGTCAGGATGATGAGCGCCGTCCAGGGATAGAGTTTGCGTTCAGTCACTTGGCGAAGGAATATAACACGGCAGGAGGTCGCATTATGAGCCTAGCGCGAAAAGGTGTGCCAACCTGAGAGTTTACCCTCCCCGGCAGCTTGCCAAAATGAAAATACTATTCATCATGTGCGGCACGGCGCTTTCAGGAAAGACGACCGTCGCTAGGCAACTGGTCAGCTCTTTGCATTGCGCATACGTAAGCCTTGATGCCATCAACAGCGAGCGACGCTTGTTTGGCGGCGACAGCATTCCTGTCCACCTTAGTCCCAGCATGGCATCAATTGGAGAACAGCCGCTAAGGTTACGGCAGCGAAACTTCCCCCCGCCCGCCGAGAAATACTTTCCCCCACCCCACCCCACAAGGTAAGCTTCCCTGTTCCCAATGCCGGAGACGGTCGAATAGCCCAACCTCAGTGACCTCGCCCCCTACCAAAATAACCATGCGCCCCCTCGACCTCATCCGCAAGAAGCGCGATGGCGGCGAACTCTCCTCCGACGAAATCCAGTTCCTCGTCAGGGCCTATACCCGCGACGAAATTCCCGACTACCAAATGGCTGCCTGGCTGATGGCCGTCGTTATCCGCGGCATGAGCCATCCCGAGCTGAGCGCGCTCACCACCGCCATGCTGCGCTCCGGCGAGGTCTTGGATCTCTCTGACCTTCCCGGTGCCAAGATTGACAAGCATTCCACCGGCGGCGTGGGCGACAAAACATCGCTCATCGTCGCCCCGGTGGTCGCCGCGGCCGGCGTTACGGTTCCCATGATCAGCGGCCGCGGCCTCGGCCACACCGGCGGCACACTGGACAAGCTGCAATCCATCCCGGGTTTCAACATCAATCTATCGTTGAGCGAATTCCGCCGCGTTCTTAAGGCCTGCGGCTGCGGCTTGATCGGCCAGACCGCGGAGATCGCTCCCGCCGACAAAAAGCTCTACGCCCTCCGCGACGTGACCGCGACCGTCGAAAGCCCCAACCTGATCTGCGCCTCCATCATGAGCAAGAAACTGGCCGAGGGCATCGACGGCCTGGTGCTGGACGTCAAAACCGGCTGTGGCGCCTTCATGAAGACAGAAAAGGACTCCGTTCATCTTGCCGACCTGATGGTCGAAACCGGCGAGCGCATGGGCAAAAAGATGGTCGCCTTGATTACCGACATGGACCAACCCCTGGGTCTGAAAGTAGGGAACGCGCTCGAAGTCGACGAATGTATTGAAGTGATGAAAGGCCGAGGCCCCGTTGATTTACGCGAGGTCTCGGTTGAGCTCGCCGCCTGGATGTTCTACCTCGCCGATCGCACTCCCAGCGTTGATCAGGGCCGCCAGTTGGCGTCCGAACTCATCGGAAATCAGTCCGCGCTCCAGAAATTCCGCGAGATCATCACTCAGCAAGGAGGCGACCCGGGCGTGATTGACGATCCCCAACGCCTGCCCCAGGCGCAGCACCAGTCGCCATTCCTGAGCCGATCGAGTGGATTCGTGACCAGCATCCAATGTGAGCAAATCGGTACCGCCAGCCTGGTGCTCGGTGGGGGGCGCGAAAAAAAGGAAGATGTCATCGATCCCGCCGTGGGCCTGGTCCTGCACAAAAAGGTTGGTGATCCGGTTCGCGAGGGCGAGCCGCTGTGCACCATTCACTACAACTCCGACGCACAGCTCGCCGACGCGCGAGCCTTGCTGCAACAGGCGTACCTCATCTCGGAGAAACCGCCAGCATCGAAGCGGCCCTTGATCCATCGCGTTATTTCTGGCAAAGGAACGCAGGCATGACGATCCACGCTCGCTCTGTTCCGAGGCCCTTCGCCGCCACGGTCCGAATCTGGACCGAAGCTCAATTCTTAAACTGCACGACCAGGAGTCTCCAATGAGCCGTCTGACAGGGCTTCTAGGCTTGATCACCATGCTCGGCTTCGCCTATGTGTTTTCCAGCAATCGCCGAGCGATCCGGGTCAAGACCGTAGTCATGGGACTCGTCCTGCAGTTCGTATTCGCCATCTTCGTGCTGCGCTTCAGCTTCGGCCGCAATCTGCTGGCCTGGGCCGGCCGAGGCGTCGACAAGTTCCTGGAGTATTCGTTCGCCGGCTCGCAACTTGTGTTCGGCGAATTGGGCAGGAAGGGAGGCCAGTTTGGCATGATCTTCGCCTTCCAGGTTCTGCCCACAGTAATTTTCATTTCCGCATTCTTCGCCGTGCTCTATCACTACGGCGTGATGCAGTTCATCATCCGCCAGGCCGCCAAGGTCATGATCCGCATGGGTGCCAGCGGAGCGGAATCGCTCGACGTGGCCGCCAGCATCTTCATGGGCCAGACCGAAGCCCCGCTCACCATTCGGCCCTACCTGCCGTCGTTGACGCGTTCCGAGCTGATGACCGTTATGACCGCGGGCATGGCTCACGTCTCCGGCGGCATTATGGGCGCCTACATTCTCTACGGCGTCAAGGCTGAGCACTTGCTCAGCGCCGTCATCATGACCGCCCCCGGCACCGTACTGATGGCAAAAATGTTCGTGCCCGAAACGGAAGAGCCGCTTACTAGTCCGCACCGCACGACAGATACAAAGACAGATGCCACCCAAACCGCCAAGTCAACCGCGGAGATGGACATCGAGGCCATGCCGAAAGACGAAAACGTACTCGGAGCCATTACCCGCGGTACCATCGACGGCCTGCACCTGGCGCTCAACATCGCAGCCATGCTGATTTCCTTCCTCGCGCTGATCGCCCTGGTGAATGGTATTTTCGGCGGTATCCACAACCATGTGTTCAGTCGGTTTCCGTCCAGCCTGGAGCAAGTGTTCGGCGTGATCTTCGCCCCCATCGCGTGGGTGATCGGTATTCCGTGGAGAGACTGCGGACTGGTGGGAAATCTTCTGGGAACGCGCATGGTGATCAACGAACTGGTCGCCTACTCCATGCTGGGCGCACAGAAAGCCGCGCTCGATCCCCGTTCCTTCGCCATCGCCACCTTCGCTCTGTGCGGCTTCGCCAACTTCAGCTCCATTGGCATCCAGATTGGCGGCATCAGCGCGCTGGCTCCGAACAAGCGCGGCGAACTGGCCAAGCTCGGTTTCCGCGCCATGATCGCTGGCACCATGGCCAACCTGATGTCAGCTTCAATCGTAGGCATCCTGCTCCCATGACGATACGATTGAGAAATTAGCGATTGCCCTGGAACCTCCAGCCGTGAAGACGTTGCTTGCAACCTCTTGCCTGCAACGTCCCGGTCAGTTACCGGGGAGGACCAGGGCACAACCCGCTATCGGTTCGCCTCCCGTGCAAGCCGGATGTTGCTATCGCCCCCTCGTTGGAGACTGATTCCATTTCTTGCAGGCCGCCTGGGGGCTGCCAGGCATAGTGGCCGGAATGCCAACGTCGACACTCGTCCGAGCTCAAAAGCCGAAGCACGAGTGCCACCGTAGCTTTTTCCCAGAATGCCTTCGGAGTGGAGACCTAAACCTCGGAGCCGCCGCGGTACGGACAATGCTGCACGCCAATTCGCCGCATGATGACCCGGTATGGAGATGGGTTCGGTTTTGGAAATGTACCTCATTGCATACGGTTTTTGGTTGGAAAGCTCATCCATTCCCTCTTTTGCCGTGAACGATACCAAGCTAAAAGCCAATAACCCCGGAGGCACCGGCGGGCCGTGAAGCACGAACTTGCGGCTTTTTGGTTCTCCATCGGCTGGAACGAGGGACAATATAGTTGGCCAAGTTATGGGAAATCTTGCCGCACCGGTCCAATTCCCTGCGAAATCAATCGATCGTACAAAGTTTGCGGCCTGTGCCGGGTATGCCCTGTTGCTGGTCGTGTTCTGGTTTGTAGCTCGACACTTTGCCCTGGGGCTCCGCATTCACGGCCACATGGCTAGCAGTTTCACGGCCTTCGCGTTATTGCTCGGCCCATACTGGTTTTTCGGGTTCGGCGCAGCGGAAATGCTCCAACGATTTCTCACCAACCGCTCCATCCGGGTGCTGGTGGCCGGGCTTCTCCTAGTACCCTATCTCATCTTTTCCGTACCCCGTGGCGAGTTCCGATGGATTGATGCGCTGGTGTTGTCCAGTATTCCCATTGCGATCGCAGCACTGTTCGAATTTCTGCCTCCGGGCGGAGCGCAGCCGACAATAAGGAAATTGTGCTGGCAAGACGTCATTGCTCTCGCCGTGCTTGGCCTGCCAGTAGAGTTCGGCTGGATCCGAGGAAGCTTCCCGCATCCCGGACTTGGCGCGCTACCGAAGATCCTGCTAATGGATTCAGCCCTCTATGCGTTCCTGGTAGTGCGCCGGCTAGAAGGAGTTGGTTACGATTTTCGCGCTCGTGCCCGCGACGTGGTTATTGGACTGCGCGAGTGTGGTTTCTTCGCTCCTATCGCTATCGTACTAGGCATAGGGGTTGGGTTTATCGCGCCCCACGGCGGTATGCCTTCCGCGGCATCGGCGTCGGCGGCGCTGCTGGTCACGTTCTTCTTCGTTGCCATTCCAGAAGAATTGTTCTTTCGCGGTCTGCTCCAGAATCTGCTCGAGCCACGTATTGGTTACCCTGGCTCGCTGTTCGTAACTGCCGTGATCTTTGGGCTCTCCCATTTCAACAAACCGATGCCGTTCAATTGGCGCTATGTGTTGCTGGGAACTATCGCAGGGGTCTTCTACGGTCGCGCGTGGCACGATCGCCGTCGCCTCTTGTCTTCAGCAACTACCCACACGCTGGTGGATGTAATCTGGTCCTTGTGGTTCCGGTAAGTAGGGTTAGCCCTCGCCCATAGTGGCACGCACTCGCCGTCCACAGTCGTTCATCGCAATGGGGCCGCAGTGATTAATCCAGCGATAAACTGCCCGAGTGACCGTCGGTCAATGATGGTAGCGCAGGTAGCCCAGACCCACCCTCATGTGGTGACTGATCGCATCCGGCACTGAAATCGCCAGGCAGAGGCCCAAAGTGCCATGGACGAATCCGAGCGCGTACAGGTTGCGATAGCGTAAGAAGAGAGTACACGCGACGATTCCCCAACCCAGAGTTGCTACCGTGAGCAGAGGGCTGGGAAGATGTGCGGTCGAAAACAGCACTGCGGCGGTAAGAACTGCGGTGGATTCGTTGGGCAAGATGCGCAGCAGCCGGAGCAACAAATAATCCTGCAGGATGAACTGTTGCTCGAAAGCCCAGAGTAAATAGCCGGCCATGTGCAATCCAGGAGGCCCTGCGCCGTGTAGCGGATGCAAGGTATGCAACTCGAATGCGATCCCAACCTGTACACCGGCGAAAAGGAGGCCCCCGGCCACAATCCAAAGCGCGCTTCGTAGGCCGGAAGTCCGCAAGCCTAACGTCTTCGCATCCGGGCGGTGGACAAAAGTGGTTGTCAAAATCCACGCGAACGCAATCCAGAATAAAAAGTGCTGCGTGGGCGTGGACGTCCAGATCACCAACAGTATGAGCCCGTAGCAAATCGCAAGCTCAAAAGAATCTGGGGACAGTAGCTTCGAAAGGCTGGGCACAGTCAGATTATTTCATGTGGGAACGAAATTTCCGCCAGGACTGTGCGGGGACAAAGATCTCAACCGTATTCAGCATTACTGCTCCCTTTGCCTGATTAATTGGTAGAGCGAGTCGGCATTGCGGCGTCCACACGCTCTGAAAACAGGCAAGTTATTGAATTTGCGTAGATCGCAGAATGCCCTGAATGCCTAGAAATGCTGCAATCCCAAACTCATTCAAGACCAGCCAGCCTAGTGCGCTCCACGCCAAGTAGGCGCGCCTCTGCCCTTGGACAGCACGTGGTCCAGTTTTCGGTGTCCGCATTCCCTTTTTCGATGTCTTCAACGAAGAAAGCGCTGAGGTTCTGGATCGATATGTCCCTCGTCAGCGCAGAACAAGGTCCGAGTGTTCCCGATGTTTCGTGATGTAATCCAGGACCGTAGGGCAAATCACGTCCACCTTGAGGTTGTTTTTGCGCGCGTATTGGAGCGCGATCTCCGCCAAAGAAGACGCCAGACCTAGACCACGCAGTGTGGGTGGAACCTCCGTATGGATCAGCCCGAGCACATTTTTGGTCATACTGTATTCCAGGTAGGCTACTTGTCCGTCGCGCTCAATCTCGAACCTGCCCGTGGTTACCTGCTGCGGTGCTTGTGGCTTCCGGTCGCCAATTCCCCATGTCACTTTGGTTGTCCCCCTTATACATAACGCCTAATATTAATAGACAAACAAACGGCATCCTCCTACTAATCTTTTCGTAGGCCAACAACTCGGGCTACTGTGTGCCTTTCCTGCCCAAATGGACTCAAGGGTTCGCTTCTGTAGACCCGCTTGCCGCAGTTGTTCGCGCCTAGGCGCACTGCGAGCGTGAACAGCTGGGTCACATCTAACATTGTGCTTGACACGTTTTTCGTGGCTGTTAGGTTCGTTGTTTCTTGGAGGACATATATGGCCTCGCAAGCTGTCGCACCAGATGGTCCCGTCGAATACTGCGATTTGGTCATGAAGGGTGGCATCACGAGCGGGGTGGTCTATCCGCTCGCTATTGCTGAACTGTCACGTAAGTATTTTTTCAAGAATATCGGGGGTAGCTCTGCCGGAGCTGTAGCGGCAGTTATCGCGGCTGCGGCTGAGTTCGCCAGACGTAACGGCGACCCCTTAGCCTATGATCTGCTCGCCGGCCTGCCAAGGAAACTAGGAACGAACAACCTTCTGATTAGGCTATTTCAACCGTCAACTGCTGCGGCAAGGATTTTTCGAGTGGCACTGGCTGCGTTGAAGTCTCAATCGATCCTCTTGCGAACTATCAGGGCAATCGGTGCCCTCGTCTATCAGTTTTGGGGCTCGACTGTGGTCGGCGCATTGTTGGGCGGCTTTGTGCCCCTTTTGCTGTTTCTTGTATATGGAGGCCCAGTGTCGGTCTATGTCGTGCTTGGACTCTTCTGGATACTCGTGACCAGCGCGGTCGTTGTAATGATCGCAGCCGGTACTGATGCAATCAAAGCGACAACAGAGAATGGCTTTGGGTTTTGCTCCGGCTTTGATCCGGATAGCAAGACGGGGACGCCGCTCACAAACTGGCTGCATGAGCAGATTCAAACTGCGGCCCGCAAAGATCCAGCCATTCCTCTGACATTTGGTGATCTTTGGAAAGCGCCCGCGATGCCAGGCGAGCCACCTGGTCCAGCGATCAAGCTGCAAGTCGTAACAACGAATCTCACTGTCGGAAGGCCGTTCACTCTTCCATTCGAATCGTATTCCTTCTATTTCAATGAGAGCGAATTTAGAAAGCTATTTCCGCTAACGGTGGTCCAATACATGATCGACCATTCGCCGAAGAAGAAGCGGAATGAGACAATTGCATCTCGCGACGGAATCCCTCTTCACCGATTACCCGAAGGTGCGGACCTTCCGATTGTCGTCGCCGCCCGAATGAGCCTGAGTTTTCCAGTTCTGCTGAGCGCGGTACCTCTTTATCTGCCTGATTACGCTCACAGGGCCTTTTCTGAGGAGCCGGAGTTGACGGAAACAGTAGAGGCTGAGACCGCGATCTCTGTGGGGGCGGATCGCTGTTGGTTCTCCGATGGTGGCATTTGCAGCAACTTCCCAATGCATTTCTTCGATTCCCCTCTGCCGAGGTGGCCTACATTCGGTATCGATCTGGAGCCCGACCGGTGCGAGAAACCTAAATCGAATGAGGATATGGTATGGTTCCCCCCCTTGCCCGGATCGGGTTCACAGTTGCCTCTCGACAATTTTGATCAGGGCTCAAGTTGGGAACGCCTGGTCGGATTCGTGATCGCCATCGTGAACACCATGCAAAACTGGAGAGACACAATACAGGCTACCGCAGCCGGCTATCGAGATCGCATTGTTCACGTCAAGGTGTGCCCGGCTGAAGGCGGTTTGAATCTCAACATGCCCAGCAAGACGATTACTGATTTGAGTGACAGAGGCAGAATTGCGGGTCAGGTCATAGTCAAGCATTTCGATTTTGCTTCACACGTCTTTGCGAGATACAGAATCACAATGTGTGCCCTCCAAAGATATCTAAATAGCCTCACAGATGCTTGGACGCAGCCGGTCCCTCAAGACGAAGTAGGATATGAATACGTCCGTGGAAACCAGAAGCCGCCCCACTATAACCCTCGCTCCGAAAGGCTGCGACATACAATGCTGCGGGCACTGATTCGATTGACCGAGCTTTCGCGTTCGTGGCAGGACGAAGTGCTCAGGGAGCAAAACTTTTGCAAGGATAATGCCCCTCGTCCGGAGCCAATCCTGCGCAATCAGCCCAAGTTTTGAGGATAAGCCAAAATCCAATCGTCAGTACTGCCCCGACATTGTTCTGAAACTTGCAAGCGTCATCTCCCGTCCGGAGCATGCCAGTGCGGCACCATCCTCTATCCATTGATAGTCTTCATCATCGCTGGTGCGTAGCGCTCGCCTGCTACCGAGCCTTTGGGCAACGCGTGTTCGATCCGATTGAGATCTTGCTCGCTCAAGGAGACGTCGGCAGCGCGGATGTTCTCTTCGAGGCGAGCAATGTTGCTTGTGCCGGGGATGGGGATCACGTCCTGATGGCGGCGGAGGAGCCATGCCAGGGCAAGCTGAGCTGGCGTACAGTGCTTTTCTTCCGCAACCTCCATCAAGCGATCGGCGATGGAAAGGTTTTTCGTGAACTGTTCTCCTTGGAAACGCGGATTGCCGCGGCGCCAGTCGTTGGGCGCAAGTTCAGAGACGCTGCGAAACCGGCCGCCGAGAAATCCGCGACCCAGCGGACTGTAGGCCACCAATGCGATACCGAGTTCACGCAACACCGGCAATAGGTCGTCTTCGGGCTCACGACTGAACAACGAGTATTCCGTTTGGACCGCGGCGATGGGATGAACCTTGTGGGCCCGGCGCACCGTCTTCGTAGATGCCTCGGAGAGTCCGAGGTGGCGCACCTTTCCGGCGCGCACCAAGTCCGCCATCGCGCCGACTGTCTCTTCGATCGGCACCTTTGGATCGACGCGATGCAGGTAGTAAAGATCGATCTGCTCCACGCCAAGCCTTTGCAGCGATTTGTCGCAGGCGCGGCGCGCGTTCTCCGAGCTGCCATCGACCCCACGGTCCTGCACCGGCGAGTCCGTAACGATACCGAACTTCGTGGCGAGAACAACACCGTCACGCCGGCCGAGTAGCGCCTTGCCTACCTTGATTTCAGAGTCGCCGTAGATATTTGCAGTATCGAGAAAGTTGAGTCCCAGGTCGAGCGCGCGATGAATCAATTCAATCGCGTTGATATCGTCTTGCACGCTGCTCGTGTACACATCGGCGATACCGATGCTCATGCAGCCCAGCCCAATGGCTGATACCTGCGGTCCGTCGTGCCCGAGTCGTCTCTGTTTCATCGCAATGCACTCCAAGCTCTAATTTGTGAAGAAGTACATTGCATTGGATGCATTGCGCTGTGGATAGACTCTGCTCATGTAGATATGACCAATCACGTCGTGCTGCAGCCGTCGATGCACGCGGCGATGTTTCACATTTACGACAGGTCAAGGGGGGCTTCCAAACCCTAATTCGGCGCGGCGGTCGTATCACGCAGATCACGGAAACTGAAATGGCCAAAGCCCCAACTCAGCAACACAGTGTTAAGGCACTACCGTCATCGTCTTCACCCATGACAATCTGCTGGCACAGGTCCGCACGCGGGAGGGCTGGAGTTTTTTGCACTGCGCTGTGTGAGTCATGCGTCTTCCGGTTTTCTGAGGTCGACGCTTTCCCTTTTAGAGGACCCGGGCTCGACGCATTGTGACGTTGGAAACAGCCGGTCGGCGAGGAAGGCCATGTCGGTTTTCCGGCCTTGGTTCTTGCGACCGCTCATAGATCGCCTCTCAACCGAGTCACGGCGCTTAAGCCTGCCTATCTCGACGGGTGAGGTCAACGGACTGCGGTTTGCCTCTTATTGTCGAGAAACCAGCATGACTCTCTTCACTCCATGAAGGTTAAAAGTGACAGGCAAATGTCTGGTACTTCTGACAGTTGGCGAGACCTACCGCACTGAATAAAGTTTGTGTCAAAGAAAACCTCTGCCCGAAGGCTCGAAGGGGAGCTGTTACGTTTCCGCGCGGTGGCATTTGCTGGCTTGATGCAACGATCCCTGCCCTCCCGACAGCGGAGACATATTCACACCATGCCACTGCAATTCGCAAATCGATCTAGTAAGGCGGCACGTCATGCGTAACACGCTAACGCCAAAAGCAAGGCTGTTCACATTCCTCGGTGCAGCTCTGCCGGTGACGTTCTTGGTGCTATCTCTTTGTCCACCCGTAGTTGCTGAGACCGGAGATCACGAGCGCGACCGGATGAAAGAGTCGGGCCAAGTCATGCAGGAGATCCTGAACACGCCCGAGGACATCCCCCGGGATATGTTAAACAAGGCGGAGGAATGCGTCATCGTTCTTCCTTCTGTGAAAAAAGTTGCGGTTGGAATCGGCGGCAGCTACGGTCGAGGCGTGATGACCTGCCGCAGCGGCGAGACTCGATGGCCCGTGGAGCGCTCCGACCATGATGCGGAATCTACCGGCGGGAGCTTCGGTCTTCAGCTCGGCGGACAAGCGACCGACTTCGTCATCCTGGTGATGAACGATCGAGGAGCACGCTCGCTGATGAAGAGCAAGGTGAAATTGGGTGCCGACGCGAGCGTGGCCGCTGGACCCAAAGGTCGAGACGCATCCGCCGCGACCAACGCTTCCATGCAGGCAGAAATGCTTTCCGATTCTCGCTCGCGTGGGGTCTTCGGCGGAGTCTCGCCGGAAGGCGCAACTCTCCAGCCTGATGGCGGCGGCAACGAGAACCTGTACGGGAAGAAAGTCGATGCCGAGCACATCGTGGTGAAAGGCGCCGTCCCAATGCCCGACTCGGCCTCGCTGCTGCTCTCGACGCTCAACGAGCACTCTCACCGGAATGCCTCAGCCAACAAGTGAAATGCAACGAGTAACGGCGCACTGGTGTGCGGTCACGGGACGGGGACTTCTGAAACCTGCTCCGAAAACGATCTGACACTGGCTGCCTTCGTCGGCAGACGGCAAGTATAGAGAACACACAAACCCTGATGGAAGAGGTTTTTCTTATGCCTGTCGAGTGTTCTGCCCGTGAGTTCTGCTGTTGTTGGAGAGTCTTCAAGTTACGACGAGCTGGCCTATCAACCGTTCCAGAAAACCGTCCCGCCAAGGAAACCGCGCGGACGCTGCGTGAGGAGCTGCTCTTCCAGCGTGCGGCGCAGACCTATCTCTGGCGTTGCCATTGATCAACACGCTGGGCATGAAGAGCGGTTCGGACAAGGTATTCGGTGCCGGGTACAACGTGCTGCCCATCTGGAAGAAACGTCTCGACGCCAGGGCTCTGGTAACGGCTCCCAACTCCGACGTCATCTACGCCATGAGCTAGGTCGATCTGGGCAGGATGGCCTATTGGTGCTCGACGCATGGTCGGGCTTGCAGGGCATCCTGCTCGATTTCTGGCAGCGCCCAATCTCCGGACCGAAGACCGGCGGGAGGTCTTTCTTTGGCGACGTTGGGTTTTTCGGGCCTGATGGGCGGCAAGAGTGGCAAGTTCCTGCTTTTGCCACTTGGGTGCGGGGGGCACGCGCCTGAGGGTTACCTCGTGTATCGCTCTGCGACCAACACCGTGTTCATCTTCTTGCGTGCCTTCAGGCCTACGAGCTGCGCATGACACAACAATTGTAGAGGAACGCTGATTCCGCAACGATCGGGCGCATTCTACTTTTTCAATTCTTCCGTTTTTAAGGTTCGCTTAATGAAGCGTTGTCCGCCTTGGAAAATCGGCGCATTTGGATTCGCTCCTTGTTCCGAGCGCGCATCACACCTGTTATCGCCCTTCGTCGAGGAGAGATCGAATGCGCAAATGTGGGATCTTGACGTTCACCATTCTGTTTTTGCCATCAATGCTCCTAGCCCAAAGCGGCGGAGCCAGGCCGGCCGGCAGTGAGAACGGAACCCGAGCGACAATCTTTGGAGGATATTCGTATCTTCGTAACGACAGCAACGGTTTTAACGGATGGGAAGGACAGGGTACATTCAACTTCAACCGCTACCTTGGTGTCACCGCAGACGTAAGTGGTGCCAGCCTTACCCCATTCTCTTTTTCGGGTTTGGGCTTTTCGGCCGGTACGTATCAGCACTTGAACAGTTATCTGTTCGGCCCGACCGTAACCACTAACCTTGGCAGGAGCGCCGTCTTCGCCCACGCACTATTTGGCGAAGCACGGTCAAGCTTAGGTGCAGGTGTGGACATCCCGATTATCGGCGGTATCTCCGCCGGACTCACCAGCGCTAACGCGTTCGCCATGGCGTTCGGCGGCGGCATTGATATAGGCCTTACTCGACATCTCGCAATCCGGGCCGTCCAGGTGGACTACCTCCGCACGCAGTTCAGTGCGACCGATGCGTTAACCACCGGACTTTCCAGCAGCCTCGGTAATTGGCAGAACAGCTTCCGCTACTCAACAGGTATTGTGTTTCGATTCTGACGAGACATGAGTGACCGATGGCAAGTGTGTACAGGCACAAAGGGCGTAACGAATCCGGGCTATCCAGCGTGCCGGCCAGAGATTCCGGTACCTGCGCTAGTCATCACAGTTGCGTCACCAAATAGTTCGGCAGGCTAGGAGAGAGTTATGTACGCTGTTGTTGTCATTTCGCTCATGTTCGGCGCCGTCATTGTGATGGTGAAAAAGGCTGACAAAGAGGGGGCCACGATGCGAATTTCGGGTTCCTCGATTCGAGTGAGACCGAACTCTGACCCCCGTACTGGAAGGGTGACGGAAGAGGATTGCATTCGACTAAAACTCATCAAACGCTAACCAACTGGTTGGGCAGGTAGCGTTTGCGAAAAGCTGCGCGATGCAGTCGCCCCTGTAGTTGGAGCGATAACGCCTAGATGTACTGTTCCATCAGCATCTCAGCTGCGCTTTCGTCCAGTTGTTCGGCGCGCCGCACATCTTCGAAGCGCGCCAGCAAGTCATCGGGCCGCAGGCGCCGTTTCTCGGCGCCCTGACAATCGTGGATGATCTGGCCACGATGCATCATTGATTAGACGGTCCCCCAGACTTGAATCGGATTGCGGAAGGGTTCGGGGGGTGGACTGCTTCTTGCTGCTGAGTGACGTCGGCGTCCGCCCGGGTGTATTTTGTTGACAGCCCGAATTCTGACGAGCGTTGTTTTGCACTCCCAGGGGCTGAGATAGGTGTGAAATGTTGTCAAATCGAAGCCGCCGGATAGTGATGAGCGACACGGACCAAAGCGCGGCCGGGACAGCGGCAGCTGAGCGATATGAAGCTCTCTTCCGCGTTTCGCAAACCCTGATCTCAATCCGTTCTTCGGAGGAACTCTTTAGGCTTCTCGCACACGAGTTGCGCGCGGTGGTGAACTTCTATGTCATGGGCGTCGGCATCTATGACGAGAATGCGCACCAGATACGTCTCACGTCGTACGGCGAGCCCGGTGTTCCCCTCCAGGTTCCACAATTCGCGCCAGAAGAAACCTTCACGTGGTGGGTTTACCAGCATCAACAGCCCTTAATAATTCCCTCCTTAGACGCGGAGACTCGATTCCCAGCGGTAGCCGAGATGCTGAAGAACCGCGGGGTCCGTTCCGTATGCGTGCTTCCTTTGACGACAGTACATCGGCGCCTCGGGGGCCTCGCTGTGGGCAGCATAGAGGCCGATGCCTATAGCAGGGAGGAAGTCAACTTTCTCTCGTTCGTTGCCAACCAAGTGGCGCTGGCGGTGGATGACGCATTGAACTTCGACGCGTTACAACATGCCGAGGAGGCGCTGCGCGCGAGCGAACAGGGTTTTCGCCTGATCGTCGACAGCATCCCCGGGCTCGTTAATACTACGACGGCGGAAGGCGAGTTCGAATTTGTCAGTCAGCAATGCCTCGATTATTTTGGCACCACTCTTGAAGAATTGAAGGGTCACGAATTGAAAGGTTGGACCACCTCCAACATTGTTCATCCCGATGACTTTCCTCGAATGCTGGCCACGTGGAAGTGCTCAGTCCAAACCGGGCATCCATACGAGTCCGAGTACCGCATTCGTCGTGCCGATGGCGTATACCGCTGGTTCCACGTACGCTCTCTCCCCTGGCGGGACACGGAGGGGCGTATCATCCGCTGGTATACCCTGCGAACGGATATTGACGATAGGAAGCGTGTCGAGGAAGCCCTGCGTGCGAGCGAACTCAATTTAAGCCTGATCGTCGATGCCATACCTCAGTTCATCACCGTCATTGATCCGGAAGGAAGAGTTCTCTATGCGAACCAGCTGCTGCTCGAATACATCGGTTGGAATTTAGAAGAACTGAAAGCAAACGATTGTCCTGCGATGATTTTCCATCCGGATGATTTCGAAAGATTGCGGGATGAGCGCCAAAAGGGTCTTGCCCACGGTGTTCCGTTTGAACTAGAACTACGGTCACGCCGGAATGACGGGCAGTATCGTTGGTTTCTCGTCCGTTACAACCCGCTGCGCGGTGCACAGGGAAACGTTCTTCGCTGGTATGCATCGGCAACCGATATTGATGACCGCAAACGAGCGGAAGACCGATTGCAGTTGCTCCTCGATGTCACCAATCAGGTTGTCTCAAATTTGCAGCTCCGCGATCTCCTGCGTGCAATCTCGTCTAGCGTCCGGCGCGTCATGCAATGCGATGTGGTGAGTGTCTGCTTCCCCGACTCAGAGATGCAAGGATTGCAAACGTTTGTGATCGATTTTCCAGACAGCAAAGGATTCATTCGAGAGGATCTTATTCCGATAGAGGGGTCGCTTGGCGGTTTTGTTTTCCGCACCGGCAAACCGTGGGCGGGCAATGCCTCAGACCTGCTTCGCTTAGGAATAAGGAATGACCCGGCCATGGCCGAGGGTCTCAAGACCGGCTGTGTTCTGCCACTTGTTAGCCGGAACGGCGTCCTCGGTGTATTGACGCTAGGCCGGCGCGAGGATAACCCCTTCAGTCAAGTCGATACCGGCTTTCTTACGCAGGTGGCGAGCCAGGTGGCCATCGCGGTAGAGAACGCCTCCGCGTATCGCCAAATCGAAGATGCTAGAGCCGAACTGGAGAAAGCGTTCGAAGAAATTAAGCGCCTTAAGGACCGCCTTCAAGACGAGAACGTGGCGCTCCGGGAGCAAATCGATCAGGCCCTCATGTTTGAGGAGATTGTAGGGATCTCTCCCGCCCTGCGAGCAGTGCTTTCTCTCGTATCCAAGGTCGCTCCCACGGATTCCACCGTTCTACTCACAGGTGAAACAGGAACGGGCAAAGAGTTGATCGCGCGCGCAATTCACAAGAGATCGCGGCGGTCCTCCCGTGCTTTTGTCAGCGTCAATTGTGCTGCAATTCCTGCTTCCTTGATTGCATCGGAGTTGTTCGGTCATGAGAGAGGCGCTTTCACGGGGGCAACGCAGCGGCGGCTGGGTCGGTTCGAGCTTGCGGAAGAAGGCACCATTTTCCTCGACGAGGTCGGTGAGCTGCCCGCGGAAACTCAAATTACGCTGTTGCATGTTCTGCAGGAGCGGGAGTTTCAGCGTGTGGGCGGCAATCAGTCTATCCGATCTAATGCGCGGGTGATCGCCGCCACGAATCGCGACTTAGAGGCTGCCATCGCCGAGGGGACATTTCGCAGCGATCTGTTTTACCGTCTCAACGTTTTCCCGATTGAAATTCCTCCTCTGCGGGAAAGAAAAGAAGACATTCCCCTGCTGGTCGAGTACTTCATCGATCGTTTCGCGAGAAAAGCAGGAAAGAGCATCCGCGGGATAAACAAGAAGACGCTGGACCTTCTTGTATCGTATCCCTGGCCCGGTAATATCCGCGAGTTGCAGAACGTCGTCGAGCGTTCCGTGATTGTGGGCGAAACCGAGAATTTCTCCGTGGATGAGAGTTGGCTGTCGCGGAAGCCTCTTACAGACGAGCCGAAAAGCCAGTTAGAACTGTCCCAAAAGCTTGCTGCCCAGGAGAAAAAGATGATTGAGGCTGCCCTGCGCGAAAGTGGGGGGCGAGTGTCCGGACCCTCTGGGGCGGCCGCAAAGCTGGGGCTTCATCGATCAACCTTAGAATCGAAGATCCTGTCACTAAAGATCAACAAGTATCGCTTCAAAACTGCCAACTCCTCGAAAGCCAGCTAGCCGCATCTCTACCCATCCGCATAAAAACAATCGCTCCTGAACCTGCTGTAGAGAATTTCAGCAATTGACGAAGTTTCGACATTTGTCAGCAGCTAAAGCGCCTAGATTGATCACTTTGCGGTTGGAATTGTGATTGCCATGACCGAGTAGTCCGACCCACCCATCCCGAAGAGCGAAATATCGACGAGGCAAGATGCTCAAGATCACAAGGTCAGCGAACGGGGAGGTGATCTTTACGGTGAGCGGTCGAATGGACGCAGAAAATCTGGCCGAGCTGGAGATGCTGTTTGGCTCAGAAACGAACGGGTGCCGCATAACCTTGGACCTAAAAGATCTAACCCTGGTGGATCAAGACGCTATCAGTTTTCTAGAGCGCTGCGAAGCCGGCAACATCCAGCTAAAGAATTGCCCAGCATACATCCGGGAGTGGATCACGAGAGGACGAGGCGGGAGTTAGCAGAACATCTGGCTAAAAAAGATGAGAACACTTCGGTCTTCCAATAGAAGGGCCAATGTAGGGCAATCGTGAAGCAACGGAAAGGAATATAGCGGTGATGCATGCGCGCCTATCAACGATGGCCTGCGTATTGGTTGCAGCACTCTGCCAATTCCAGTTTGCAGTGGCGCAAACGAACGGGGCAACGGTACTCACGCTCGAGGAAGCGCTCCTGCTGGCGCGTTCAAACAATCGAGACCTCAAGCAGTTCGGATTTGACGTAGGCAAGCAACGCGAAGCATTGGGCGAGGCCAAGACGCATTTGTATCCTCGGTTTGACACCTCCGTGCTTGCGGCCCAGTTGCTTGCGCCGCTCGATTTCACAATCAACAAAGGGCAGTTCGGTACGTTCCCGGGAACAGGGCCGATCCCGGGGTCTAACACCAATCTTCACACGCCTGCTCGTCCAATAGCGATTGCCTCGGTCACTGCCACCCAGCCGCTGACACAACTGATTCGCATTCATCTATCCATCGCGGGCCAGCGGCTCAAGGCCGATGCGGCGCAGTTGTCGTTTGACCAACGCGAACAGAAGCTAACGGACGACGTTCGCCAATCGTACTATCAAGTTCTCCAGTTGCAGATCCAGTATGAATCCCAACAATCGGTGGTGAAGTATCTGGAGGAACTGCTGCAACTCACGGATCGACGCTTCAGCCAGCACGCGGTGCTCGAAGCCGACAGATTGAGTGTCAAAGCCGAACTAGCCAAGGCGACCTATCAGCTGACCACGATCGAAGACAAGCTTGCGGATAGCAAAGAGGCCCTGAATCATATCTTAGGTCGCAGCGTGCAGAAGGAGTTTTCGGTCGAACCCGTTCCAGCGATGTTCCCCGAGCAAGAGGATCTTTCTGCGGCCAGAGCGATGGCACTCGAACATCGTCCAGAAATGAAATTGACGGCGAATCGCGTGCGTCAGGCTGCGCTTTCGACCAAGAGCGAGAAGTCGCATTACATCCCGGATATCGCTATTCAGGCGAGCTACTTCAGTCCGGCAAATATCAATTTTCTGCCGCAAAACATAGGCTCCATTGGCGCCCTGCTTACCTGGCAGCCCTGGGATTGGGGAGAGAAGCGCCACAAGGTTCGACAAGCCGCCCTTGCAGAGCAGCAGGCGGAACTCTCGGTCGAAGACACACGCGAACAGATTCTGCTTGAAGTGAATTCAAACTTTCGACATCTGCGAGAAGCGCGTGCGCATCTTACGGTCACAGAGGCAATCCGTGATGCCGAGACCGAGAAGATGCGGAACCAAAAGGAAGCATATTCCCAGCAAGCGATCCTGCTCAGCGACTTGCTAAAGCAGCAGGCTTCCCTGGCAGACGCGGAGGGCCAATACCATCAGGCGGTTCTCGCCTATTGGAGCGCGCGCGCTGATTTCCAGAAATCGCTCGGTGAGGAGTAGAGCCGTGAAGCCTTTCACGATCCCGCGTCACAGACTGAACACGCCCCTCGTCCTCGTCTTTCTATCGGTGATGGGAGTTCTGGGCGGATGCAATCGCCAATCGCAGACACCCTTGCAGCCTGCCAGGGCCGTCCGGCTCGCGACCGTAGCGGCACCCCAGCCGAGCGCAGAGACACTGCGCTATTCAGCGTCCATTCTTCCTTACGCGCAGGTAGATCTCATGTTTCGATCTTCCGGCTATGTGACGAATGTAAGGCAGGTGCGAGGTGCGGATGGGCGAACTCGCAACACCGGAACCGGAGATTACGTAGAACAGGGCCTCACCCTTGCACACATTCGCCGGGAAGACCTGCAGAATCAAATGGCGCAGGCGCAAGCCCAACTCGATCAAACTACCGCGCAACACACCAAAGCCGATCAGGACTTCCAGCGCGCGAAGGTTCTCTATTCGACTCAAAGCCTCACCAAGCCAGACTACGACCAATCTCAGGCAACCTTTAATGCAACTCAAGCTGCAATGGAGAATGCAAAGGCGGCGTCCCGTCAGGCCGAGTTGCTTCTTGGGGACGCAGACCTGAAGGCTCCTTTCTCCGGGTACATTCTGGGCCGCAATATTGATTTAGGGAGCCTGGTGTCTCCGTCCACGAATGCTTTTACGATCGCTGATATCGGTCGCGTAAAGGTAACCTTTGGTGCCCCGGACTATGTTCTCAGTCGAGTACGTTTGGGACAAGAACTGACGATTAAGACAGAGAATGATGCCGCTCCTGTGAAGGGGCGGGTCACTAGCATCTCCCCAGCCGCCGATACGCGCAATCGAGTCTTCGCCGTTGAAGTGACCGTAAACAATCGCGACCGTCATTTAAAGCCAGGCATGATCGCTTCAATCGGTCTGGGTGAAGTTCCACATTCGTCCATCTCGATCCCACTCAGCGCCGTTGTACCGTTCCCTTCGGAACCCGGGAACTTTGCGGTGATGGTAGCCGAAGAGCGCGCGGGTACGCTGGTTGCAAACTTGCGCAAAGTTCAGTTGGGGACGACCCATGAGAGTTCAGTTGCCGTTGAGGGAGTCCAACCCGGAGAGCGAGTTGTCTCCGTGGGCGCTCAACTTTTGAAAGATGGCGATCCAATCCAGGTGATTCCTTAAGCAGACGAATCCATGGCATACCAAAGCGACCAGGATCGAATCGAGAAAACCCACAACCTCCCCAGGTTCTTTGTGGAGCATCCACAAGTCTCGTGGGTGCTGCTCATCGGTGTCCTCGTTTGGGGTTGGTTTGGCTACCACAGCATGCCGCAACGGAAGGACCCCGACATTCCAGTCCGGGTCGCGGTGGCCTTCTGTCCCTGGCCTGGCGCCACAGCGCGGCAAGTCGAGCAGTTTGTCACTCGTCCAATCGAGGATGCCGTTGCCGAGAACAAGACGATTCATCCCGGCACAGCTTCAGACTACGGAGTTCGCTCGGTCTCTCTCCCCGGCGCCGCTTACGTATACGTCCAGCTTGCCGAGAATGTGTCGGACGTCAAAAGGCAATTCAGCGACATCAATCTCAAGCTAAACGCGCTCAACAATCAACTGCCGCAAGGTGCGGGCCCGATCTCGTTCCAGAGCGATTTTGGGGATACTGCTGCACTCATGCTGACCATAGCCAGTCCAAAGGCAGACCCGGTAGAAATCAATATTCGCGCGCAAGCGATCCAGTCCGCACTCCAATCTGCTCGGGCTAAGAGGAAATACACACACGACGTGGCGGTGGCGATCGTTTATTCATTCCCTCGGTCCATCGCCCCAGCGACTATGCTCGACGCGGTACAGCTCTTTGAACAGCAAACACAAGAAGAGGGAATCCTGCGCGCGCCACAGGTAATTCCAGGGAGTGGCTTTATCGCCGTGGATGGTGTTTCGAATAAAGATGACACGAGCATCAATCGCTTCGTAGAAGCATTCTTTCAGAAGCAATTGCAGCGGTCCGATTTGCACCCGGACGGCTGGACGCCAATCATCATCCGTGATCCTCGTGACGTTCGCGCCAAGCTGACTGGTGTCGCGGGAGACAAGTATAGCTACGCCGATCTCGACAATTTTTCTGATCTGATTGCGAGAACAGTGCAAGGCGCGCCAGAGACTTCAAAGGTGGAGAGGCGAGGTCTGCTGCCCCAGGTGGTCTACCTCGAATATTCGCAAGATCGATTAGCCGAGTACGGACTGCAGCCGGCAGCTCTCGCACAGGTCCTGCGCGCCCGCAACATTATTGCACCGGGAGGCGAATTCGAGACGGGCCAGCGACAGATCATTATCAATCCCTCCGGTCAGTTTGAAAGCAGAGACGCAATTGGGGATGTTGTTGTAGGCAAAACTTCGGCCGGAGCTCCGGTTTATCTCCGGGACTTGGTCAAGATCTTCCCCGGCTACCAGAGCCCTGCCAGGTATCTGAACTACTACATGTGGCGGGACCCAACTGGACCATGGCAGCGTAGCCGTGCAGTCACCTTGGCAATCTATATGCGCGATCAGCAGCAGATCGCACGGTTTGGTCAGTCGGTCGATGAGAAACTTGCACAGCTTAAGCAGATTCTACCGGCAGATCTCATCATCGCGCATACCTCCGATCAGCCCCTGCAGGTTAAGGAAAACATTCATCTGTTCCTGCGTGCTTTGGTGGAAGCGATCATCCTGGTAGTCGGGGTGTCCCTGATTGGATTTTGGGAATGGCGTCTCGCGCTCATCATGGCGCTGGCAATTCCGATCACCCTGGCCATGACCTTCGGCGTTACGTACATGCTGGGTATCGACTTGCAGCAAGTTTCGGTGGCAACGCTCATCATCGCCTTAGGTCTGCTGGTAGATGTTCCCGTTGTAGCTGGTGATGGTATCAAGCGAGGTCTCGCGGAAGGACTGCCGCGTCGCGTAGCGGCCTGGCTGGGTCCGACGAAGTTGGCGACGGCCATCTTTTACGCCACACTGACAAACATCATCGCTTATCTTCCTTTTCTTTTGCTCAACGGCAACACTGGGGAGTTCCTCAAAAGCCTCCCTATCGTCATGACAACGGCATTGCTCTGTGCATTGGTGGTTGCCATGACGTTTGTTCCACTGCTGGGTTACTACATTCAGCGAGTGCCGGCCAGGAAAGAACCTACCCTGGAGGAGAAGCGGCAACGGGGATTTTATGGTTTCTATAACCGACTGGTGGGCCGAGCGATCCAACGCCGGTGGTATGTTCTGCTCGGTTCATTCGTATTCTTGCTGATCGGCGGCCTAGCCGCCTCACACCTCAAGTCCCAATTTTTCCCCGAAGATGTCCAATATTGGTTTTACCTCGACATCTGGTTGCCGAATGACGTGCCACTGAGCGCGACAAACGATACTGCAATGAGGGCAGAGCAGGTGGTACGCAAGGTTGTTGAAGGTGCTCCTAAAGAAGTGACAAAAGAGACTGGAACAGAGCACCTCCTGACTTCCATGACAAGTTTTATCGGCGGTGGCGGCCCACGTTTCTGGTTTTCCATCTCGCCCGAAGCGACCCAGACTAATTATGCGCAGGTCATTGTGCAAGTGCGCGACAAGGAGGCCACTCCAAAACTGATTGGACCTCTTCAAGATGAACTCAATAAACAGGTCCCGGGAGCATGGATTACGGTGCGACAGCTGCAAACGAATCCTGTCGAAACTCCGGTTGAGGTTCTGATTTCAGGCCAAGCGGATACCGACCCGCGAACGGAGGCCGAGGATATCCGATCCCTTCGGACCATCGCGTCGCAGGCCATGGATATCGTTCGCCAATCGCCAGGAATTGCCGTGTTGAGAGACGATTGGAGTCCCGATAGCCCGCAGATGAAGATCGAGATTGATCCGGATCGCGCAAACCTCGTGGGAATTACGAACGCCGATGTCGCAACCTCCACGGCTGCTGCCATCAGTGGGGATCCGGTAGGCATTTATAAAGAGGGAAATAAGAATATCCCGATTGTGGTCCGCCTCCGGCCACAGGATCGCGCGCGGCTTTCGCAGATCGAAAATCTCTACGTGAACTCATCGCAAGAGAACGTCAAAGTCCCGCTGCTTTCGGTGGCGACTTTGAAAGACATTCTTGAGACAGCACGGATTCGGCGTCGCGAGCATTTTCGCACCTTGTCCATCTTGTGCTTTCCAGCACCCGGCGTTCTGGCGTCGCAGGTACTCGCTCCGATCGAACCGAAACTGAATGCGCTCAAGAACAGTCTGCCGCCGGGCTATCAATTGCAGATCGGCGGGGAGAAGGCAAAACAGGTCGAGGGATTCACGAATCTCGCCGTCGTTCTTCTGATTTCTCTGGTCGGCATCTACTTAGCGTTACTCGTTCAGTTCAATAATGCCATCAAGCCGTTGCTGGTTTTCGCGGCCGCTCCCTATGGAGCGATCGGAGCATTGATCGCTCTGGCAATCATGGGTATCCCTTTTGGCTTCATGGCATTTCTTGGAGTAGCCAGCCTCATCGGAGTCATTGTAAGCCACGTCATCGTGCTGTTCGACTTCATTGAGGAGATGCACGAAAAGGGCGAACCGCTGGAGCGCGCTCTTCCGGATGCCGGGATTGAGCGTATTCGACCCGTGATGATCACTGTGGGCGCAACGATCCTTGCGTTATTTCCTCTCGCGCTCGAAGGTGGCCCGCTCTGGAAACCTCTGTGCTATGCCCAGATCGGCGGACTCGCGGTCGCTACCTTCATTACGTTGCTCTTGGTCCCGGTCTTTTATTCGATCTTTGTACTCGATCTCAGGTGGATTAAATGGGAAACCGCAGCGGACCGAGAGCCGGCCTCCGAGGCAGAGCAAACAACAACATGACGAATGGAGGCAATCATGAGGAGCCAGCCATGTCGGAGACCAGACGGTCGAACCGAGGAGAAGGAGCAGCAAAATTGAGTAATTCGATGAATGGTATGCGAGTGGTGCAACGAGTGTCTCAGTCCCTCTGCATCGTAGTATTGCTGATGACCTGCGACGCGCTCTCGGCTGACCCCTCGCTTGTAATTCGGAAGTGAACGCAGGATCCTATCTCGCTGGAGACAGCAAACACCAGCCGATTACCCAGCAGGTTCAAAATCCAAAGAGAAGTTAAAGGCGTTGCAGGTCTCGCTGAATTCGGGTGAGGATTTGGCCCAAAGGAATTTGGCCGCGATAGTAGAGCGGTGCGGTTTTCGAATATTCCGCTTCGAATTGCTTGCGAATGTTCTCGTCTTCAATCGTGAAAGCTCCGCTCTTTGCAACGTCTTGGTCCAAGGACTTGAAACGCTTCTTCTTGTGCTCCAAGTATTCCGGGGTTCCAATAAAGTTCCTAGAAGTCGGATTTGATCAGACGGCTCCCAACCGCGCCGTTCCAATCTCTTCTTGGGTCGTCCAATTCGCCGATTCCAATTTTCGCGAACGCGAGAAAGGACAGCGTCCTGATCTTCAGCAAGTTGGTCTAGTTCATTAACGAGATCGACCAGCAGAAACTCTGGAAAGAGCTGCCTTGGAACGTTAAATCGACGCTCAAAAGTAACCATTCGATTGCCGAGTGGAAACGTTCCATGCCGTTTCTGATTGTAGACAACCCGTTTGTTGTAGAGCTGGGTTGTCCCGAGTCCCAACTGGTTGTAGGCATTCGGTGAGGTAACAACAAAACGGTCGGTTTTCAAGAGCGCCTTGACGAGCTCGCGCTCGTCAGCGGGAGCCTCTCCAAACTCAAATTTTCGCGGACAGTAGTTCTTCACGGGAGGAACGATTTCAAAGCGCTCTGTTGAGACCGTTGCCGACCACGAGAAAATCAATGATCCGGCTCTCGTGGAAAATGACTACTGGATCATGCACGCCGTCTTTGGGCTCAAACAGCTTGGCGAGGCCCACGTCCTTTGCCCACACCAGCAGGTGAAATTGGAAGAGAGTCTTGCTCTGGTTCGTGGTTGACTTCGACAAGCAGCGGCCGGTTTCGTCGGCGCGATAGGCTGCGACCGCCTCAGCAATTGTGATCGCTGGTGCTGTCTTGCGTGCGCCTGGCCGCGCCGCTTCCTCAAGCTTTCGGGCTTTCTCTTCTGCCTGCTCCCATGTGCGAGTCTGTGCGCTGGTGCGAAGGAACTCGTGATCTTCGCTCGGAGTGCCCTGAATCCACTTGGGGCAACGGCATCGCCGCCACGCGATGTCATTTTTGTGAGGGCATTTTTGCCAGTGGCGGGTGTAGATCGTCAAGCATCTTTTTCGCTCCTTTTAGGAGAGATGCTGCTTAGGAGTAGGCAACCCGCGATGCGCGGGTCAAAACGGTGAGGAACTGAGGTTCGTGCAGGGCGCGATAGAATGAGCGGACCATGCGCGCCGGCAAGTAGGCCGACAGTACCAATGGTGCATCCTTCGGGAGCCCGTTTAGGAGTGTGGTCCCAGACTCTGTGCTCAATTCAGTGATGACAGCGGCCCTTCACCAGGGTAGGTTGATCTCGTTCAGGAGAGTACTCCTTGTGCACAGTCTGGGCCGTCTCGCATGGACCAATCCCATCCCGAGAAGAGCCATGTCGAGAAAACGAAAGAACAGCAACAAGACAGGAGCGCCAGTGTTGCCTTGCCTAAACCCGAATGCTGCGGGGGTAGATATCGGGGCGACGGAGATCTATATCGCGGTGCCTGGGGATCGAGATCCGCAGCCGGTGCGGTGTTTCTCGACCTTCACGGAAGACCTGCACGCCGCGGCGGACTGGCTGAAAGGGTGCCACATCGAGACGGTAGCGATGGAGAGCACGGGCGTGTACTGGATCCCGTTGTTTCAGATCTTGGAGGCGCGGGGATTCACCGTCTTCCTGGTCAACGCCCATCACGTAAAGAATGTTCCGGGGCGCAAGTCCGATGTTTCCGACTGCCAATGGCTGCAGTATCTGCATGCGGTGGGCTTACTGCGCGGGTCGTTCCGGCCGGAACAAGCGGTGTGCACGGTGCGATCGATCCTCCGTCACCGGGACAGCCTGGTGCAGATGGCATCGAGTCACGTGCAGCACATGCAAAAAGCTCTGGATCAGATGAACCTGCAACTCCACCACGTGATCAGCGATATCACCGGCGTGACCGGGGTCGCGATCCTGGAGGCCATTCTGGCGGGCGAGCGCAACCCGCATACGCTGGCGGCACTGCGCGACCGGCGGATCAAGGCCAACGCGGATACCATCGCCAAGTCGCTGGTAGGCGACTACCGGCGCGAGCATTTGTTCACGCTCGGCCAGTCGCTGGAAGCGTTTCGTCATTACCAAGCGTTGATCGCGGCGTGCGATCGCGAAATTGCGCAGTATCTGGAGGGGTTCGAATCGAAAGTGGATCCGCCTCCAGCTCCCCCGTCGCCAGCGAAAGACCGGCCCAAACCAAACGATAGCCAGCCGCGCTTCGACCTGCAGACTCATCTCCACCGAATTTTCGGAGTAGATCTGACCAAAGTCCCCGGGATCAACGTTCTCACCACACAAACTCTTTTGGCGGAGATCGGCCCTGATTTTTCGCGCTTCGCCAGCGGTCCGGCGTTAACCTCCTGGCTTGGACTCTGTCCGGACAACCGGGTCAGCGGCGGGAAGGTGTTGTCGGTGAAAACCCGCGAGGTCAAGAATCGAGCGGCCACCGCGCTCCGCATGGCCGCACAATCGCTCTATCGCAGCCAATCCTACTTGGGACACTACTTTCGCCGGATGCGCGCCAAGCTCGGCGCTCCGAAAGCAATCACCGCCACGGCGCACAAACTGGCACGCATCGTCTATCACATGGTAACCACCCGACAGGCCTATGACGAGACCATCTGTGCCCATAACGAAGTGCAGAACCGCCAACGTCTGGAAGCCAGGCTCCGGAAACAAGCCCGCGAGCTCGGATTACAGGTTGTTGCCATATAACAAGGGAAGTTCCTCAGGAGGAGAGATGCTGCGATTCCTGAGTTTGCTCGGTTGTACAAAAATTGTACAAACCAAATGCGGCTCTGTTGAAGGTATTGAAAACATTGAATCAGAATTTGGTGGAGCTAGTCGGGATCGAACCGACGGCCTCGTCGTTGCGAACGACGGGTCCTGCCGTTGCTATCCGGCTGATTCCGTTAACCTCCGCCACGTTTTGTGTCACTTTCAGCCTCCAGTTATTGGACCAGCAATGGGACAGGTTTTGGGACAGACTCGTTTACGAACTCCGACAGCTTCGTGATTGCCTGCCGTTGTGCTGCCGGGACAATTTGTGCATAGATGTCCATCGTTGTCGAGATGCGTGAGTGGCGCATCTGGCCTTGGACGGATTTAGGATCGGCGCCAGCCTGCACCAGCCAGGTAGCGTGCGATGTTCGGAGACATTGCCAATTGATGAACGGTTGCCCGATTTTGTTGGCGGCCGGCTTGATGAAGCGTTTCAGGATATTGTTATCCCGCATCGGCTTCCCTTCTTTCACCGACTGAAAGACCAAGTCATCCGGGTTGAACGATTTCACCAGCTTGTAGGTCCTCACCGCGTTTCCAGCTTTGATGTTCACTGTCAGGACCTTCAGGCGGTGAATGCGAGCGATCACTTCAGGAGAAACCCCGATCGTGGCTGCACTGGCTGCTGACTTTGGTGCTGACCAGTCGCCGCGGAAGTACCTTTGGTCGATCGATATTGAGTCGAGGTGAATACAGCGCCACTTCAACCCAATCAGTTCACTGACTCGCAACCCCGTCCACACTGCTGTGTAGAGCATCGTGGCGTAGGGCTCCGCGACGAATTGCAGCAGCGAATCGAACTGCTCCGGAGAAATGAACGGCTTTGACCGCCTGCCCCTCTTGTCCGGCGGCAGTCGGAGACCGCGATGAATCGGATGCGTTCTTGCATGGCGCGAAACTCGGCGCTCAGCGTTTGAACCTGTCGTCGCGGTCTTGCTTCTGTCCATATTCGATGTCAATCCGGCGCAGTTCTTTGAGATCAGTCTTCTTGTTGGGTCGCCAGCGGTCGCGAAAGACGAACGTGCGTAAAAGTAAGAATAAGATTCCCGCGCAGAATAGACCGCCCACGATGTAAGCAATTACCCGCGCGATCATTACTCCTCGCCTTCACGAACGCGCTTGCGCTCTTTTGCCTTGCGTGTCCTCGCCTTGGCCGCAGCTTTGGATGCCTTGATCGCGCTCTTCCTGCGCTGCTCGGCCGTCCGCTTTTTAGCTGTGGCCTTACCACCAAGCCGGCCAATATTAGCGAGGAACTTCTTGACGGGATCGTCCATCTTGCCAATCGTACACCATCGTACCAGGTGCGGTAACAAGTAATTCAGGCCAACGGACGATTTCTATTGACATCGCACCTGCTGCGGTGGATTATTGGCATGCAGTTTGTCAGTAGTAGGCCAAAAAACGCGCCGGACCGGGGGTCGAAACCCCGACCCGACGCTAACCAAAAGTAGCCTGGGTAGGAGGCAACAAATGGCTGCATCCAAAGTATCACCCCTCGATTCTTCCGCTCAATTCCCCGTCGCAAACAATCTGGACACCCGCGAAATCGGACAGGAATCGTTTGCCCTAGCCCACGGGTGCTCTCTGCACATGGCTATCATTCAACAGCCGGTTCGGAAGTGGGAGAGACCCTGGCGTCATCGACGGGCAATCGTGCTGTTCGCCAGGTCTCCTGAGGAAACGAAACTGCGACTCCAGCTCGAAGGCCGCGTGAGGCACGGAGAGCAGGTGCTGCAGATCATCCCGGTAGGTGAGTGATGGCCAACTCAGTTCAACGCGTTGCGATTTACGCCCGTGTCAGCACCACCAACGGCCATCAGGACCCCGAAATGCAGTTGCGCGAACTCCGGGAATATGCGGAGCACCGTGGTTTGACAATCGCCGGAGAGTACGTCGACCGCATGACCGGATCGAAAGACTCGCGGCCCGCGCTCAACGGCTGTCCGGCTTGGTTCGGGGACTTCTCCGGTACTACGGGGCTGTCCGACTTCCCAGGTCCGTTCGTCATCGGCGTACGTCCTTAGACTTCCCGACACGTCCCAGGGCAACTGCGGCCCTGGGCGGACTTGGGATCTCCCGGTTCCCGCGCGAGGTGTCTGCGTACGTGCTCGGGGTGTCTGACCGCGCGGGACTCTGGTACACCTCGCGATATCGGTGCACCCGATGGAGCCTTCCGCTTCTCCTTACAGCGTCGGCGTCCCGGAGTAAGT
>WNFB01000207.1_pt1 | contig 41923 bp, 47 predicted proteins | sample 5400501 | NCBI WGS metagenome assembly WNFB01 (sample SAMN13153341, study PRJNA577476) | soil metagenome | isolation source: 200 cm saprolite under Douglas fir tree site 2 hole 1 | place: USA:California | collected 2015-04-18 | reverse complement strand
CGGTGGGCGACGCGCTGGGTCATGAATTCGGTTCCTCGCGAGGTGACGCAATGAGTCAGTTTACGTCGACGAACGCCAGTGATGTGACATTCAAGCGGGAGCTCCAGCCCGAGCGATCGGGTTCGGATCCCTCCCGCTGCCCGAACTGCGGCAGCTTTGCCCTGTACGTCGACCCGGTCCGCGGTGAACGCGTCTGCGACAACTGCGGCTTCGTCGTCGACGAGGGCTTGGTCGACCAGGGTCCCGACTGGACCACGTTTGAGGGGGACGACCGGGTCCGCGCGGGTCCTCCGCCGTCCGTGATGGCGCCCGACAAGGGCCTCGGGTCGATGGTCGGCAACGGCCTCCGGGATGCGAAAGGTAATCCCATCGATGCGCGGTCCGTGGCGGCGTTGAACCGTCTGCGCCGGGTGAGCCAGTGGACCCGCTACGACCGGACGGAACGCGCCTTGGCTCCGGGCCTCGCGCAACTGTCGAGCCTGTCCTCGCGGATGGGCCTCGCCCCCGCGTTCCGGGAGCGCGCCGCGATTATCCTGCGTCGAACGATCGAGGCGGGCCTGTCCCGCGGCCGGTCGATGGACGCGATTGTCGCGGCCGTCGTGTACCTTGCCGCGAAGCAGCTCGGCGCGCCGCGAGGGCTGCACGAACTCGCCGAGGCCACGGGCGTGACGGTCCACCGGATCTCGCTGACCGCGAAGATCATCGGACGTGAGCTCGCCGTGTTCAGCCGGGCCAGCCGGCCGGACGACTTCGTGCCGCGGTTCGCATCGCAGCTCGGCCTCGACGCCCGGGTCGGGGAACGCGCGCTCGCCCTCGTGGCCCAAGGAAAAGACTCGAAGATCCTCGAGGCGAACTCGCCCGTCGGGATTGCCGCCGGGGCGCTGTACCTGGCCTCCGAGCAACTCGACGTCGCGCTGACGCAGGCCGAGATCGCCCGGTTGACCGGCGTGAGCGAAGTGACCATCCGAAAACACTATCGCCTACTGAAGGATTTCCTGTCCGAGAAGGAGACGCCATTGGAGGCGGCTTGATCGCGGGGATCTGCCCGACATGCGGGTTGCCCAAGGAGATCTGCGTCTGCGAGGACCTGGGCCGCGAGACGACCCAGTTGTCCGTCGAGATGGACACGCGCCGCTACGGGAAGGCCGTGACCGTCGTACGGGGCCTCGAATCGAAACCGGACGAAGCGGAGAAGCTCGCCCGGGAACTGAAGAAAGGCCTCGCGACGGGCGGCTCCGGCAAGGACGGCGTGATCGTCTTACAGGGCGACCACCGCAAGGACGTCGTTCGCCTGCTGCAGGCGAAAGGCTACAACGTTCGCTGACGGCGGCCCTTATCTAGGACCGTCCCCCTTTGCCGCCGTCGCGCAGGTGGTACGCTGAAGGCGGTCGTCGTGCCCCGCTTCGGCGGGCCGGAGGTCTTGGAACTCGACCGGGACCACCCGGACCCCGTCCCGGGGCCGGACCAGGTGATCGTCCGAGTCCATGCGGCGGGCCTGAACCGACTGGACATTTGGGTCCGCGACGGGATCCCGACCCTGAAACTCGCGTTGCCGCACATCCTCGGCGCGGACGGAGCGGGCGATGTCGCGGAGGTCGGCTCCGATGTCACGGATCTCGAAGTCGGCGACCGTGTCGTCCTGAACCCCGGAATTTCGTGCGGCCGCTGTGAGTACTGCCTGAACGGCGAGGACTCCGCCTGCGTGGACTACAAGATCCTGGGGGAGCACCTGCCCGGCACGTACGCCGAGAAGGTCGCGGTCCCCGCGAAAAACGTCGTGCGAATCCCGACGGACATGGAGTTCGCGCCGGCCGCGTCGGTCCCGCTCGCGTTCATGACGGCATGGCGCATGCTCATCACCCGCGCCAAGATCCGGCCCGGGGAAGACGTGCTGATTCTCGGGGCGGGGTCCGGCGTCTCGACCGCGGCGATCCAGGTCGCGAAGCTCGCGGGCTGCACAGTCTTCACGACGAGTTCGAGCGACGCAAAACTCGCGAAGGCGAAGGCGCTCGGCGCGGACGTCCTCGTGAACTACAAGACGATGCCGTGGTCCAAGGCGATCTGGGAGCTCACAGGCAAGCGCGGGGTCGACGTGATCGTGGACCATGTCGGGGAGGCCACGTTCAAAGACTCCGTCCGATCCTTGCGGAGAGGAGGCCGGGTCGTCGTCCCAGGCGCCACGAGCGGCCCCATGCTCGAGCTCGACGCCCGCTACCTGTATTGGCGCCAGCTCTCGGTCCTCGGGTCCACGATGGCGAACCAGCGGGAGTTCGAGGAGGTCATGAAGCTCGTGTTCATGGGCCGCCTCAAGCCGGTCGTGGACCGCGTCTTCCCGCTCGAGCAGGCGCGCCAAGCGCACGAGTACCTCGGACGAGGCGAGCAGTTCGGGAAGGTCGTCCTGTCGATCGACGAGGCTTGAGGTCCCGTCCTAGCCCCAGCGGAGGACCGTACCTACCGCGATTCGCGTTGGATCGCCTCGATGGCGGTCAACAAGGGGACAGAACGTGTACTGTCCGCCGGGCGGGGCTCGGCGCGGCGCGCCTCACGCGTTGCCCTAATCCAGATTCGCAATCGGCCTGCGATTCGCGTTCTCATCGGCGCTTGAAGGCGTCGCCGATCCGCGATACCGCGGCTCGCGGCAAGAATCACGCGCGCACGGTCTGCGGGAAGGTACTCCCATCGGACGTACGCCGCGAAATCAGGATCTCGGATCCGGTCGCTCACAACGTCTCTGGCGTGGAAGGTTGGATACGTGCTTCCGAACATGTCCCAGAGAAGTACGCGGTGGGCGAGGGACTTTCACCCGCCATAGACGGCCGTCAAACGACGGGCCACCAGACACCCCTCCCGAGGCGCGCGAGGGAGAGATCACCGTTTCCGGCGCGTCCGGCGCGGTGTGATCCGGGCTCGGATTTTGCGGATCAACTCGGGCGTCTCGGGGAACCGCAGCGCCTTGTCGAGGGAGAACACGACGTCGCCGTCGACTTCGACCTCGTAGATGCCGCGGTCGCCCGGGACTAGGCGTAGGTCCGACAGCGCCTCTCCGAATTCCTTGAGGATCGCATCCGCGTCCTGCATCGCCTTCGGCTGATATCGGCAGGGGACGCAAAAACGAATGACGACCTCCGTCATCGGTCGCGGGGACGGGGGCCGTTCGATAAAAAGGTGAGCCGCCTAGTCGCGCGCGGCGTCGTCGTGGCCGTGCACATCGAAGGCGGCGAAGCCGCGGAAGGAGTTCAGGAAGTACCGCAGCCGCGTCCCGAGGGAGCGCTTCGGGGGTTTGGGCGGCGTCGGCCGCGAAGCCTTCGCCGCGCTCACGAGCCACCGTACGTCCGGCGAGCCGTATTCCAGGCGGCCGTACTGGCGTAGGGTGAAGTTGCGGTTGCTGTCCGTCCAGATCTGCGTGTTGTTCGGTCCGATCAGGTACATGTCTTGTGCCTCGGACGGGAGAATACCGTCCGCGACCAACCGATTTGACCCGCCTTCGGCGGCCGTCGAATGACGGCAGTACCTATATGGTCAAGTACCGACATCGGCATCCCATGAGCCTCTGGGAGATCTCGTTCCGGACCCAGTACGACTATCCGTTCATCAAGATCTCGGCCCGGCACCCCGGCCTCCCGATCTCGATGTGGTGCATCTGGAACCGAGAAATGATCCAGGTCCCGACCTTGGACGAAAACGTGCTCGAGCAGATTACAAAGGAGATTCGGAAGGCGGGCAAGTGCATCGACCAATGGGCCGAGGCGGGGGATTCCCGCATCTTCATGCTCAAATGCACGTGCGCGAACTGGGACAGCCCGTGGAACGTGTGGGAGCTCCACGAGGCGGTGGATGCGCCCCCGGCGATCTTCCAGGACGGTTGGGGCTATTTCCGGGTGATCGCCTTCGACGAGGTTCGGATGCGGGATCTCTTCAAGGACTTCAACAAACGCGGGCCGACCGAGCTGATCCGGAAGCGGGAATTGCCTCTATCGGTCCTGCCGTCGACCGTTTGGGTGAACTCTTTGTTTGGCGACATGACGTCGAAACAGATGGACGCCTTGCTGAAGGCCCACCGATACGGGTACTACACGTCCCCGCGAGAGGTCACGACGGAGAACATCGCCCGCAGCCTGGGCGTGAGCCGCTCCACTTATGAGGAGCACCTGAGAAAAGCGGAGAACCGAATCGTCGGCAACCTGATCCCGTACCTTCAGCTCTTTGCCGTCGGCGAGAAGAAGCCGGAAAAGATGCTGTTGAAGGAGACCCCGGTCGAGCCGGCGATCGAGACGTGATCTCAGGGACCCGGCACCGTCGGGGGTTTCGGGCTCGCCGGTGAGGCGGCAGGGGCGGCCGCCGATGGAGTCGCCGTGGGAGCCGGCGTCGCCGGTTTCTCGGGGGGAGGCAGCGGCGTGGTGTGGCTTTGGCCGACGACCTTGCCTCGCACGACGGCACCCTTGTCAACGAACAATCGCCCGCCTTCGTTGACGACGTCCCCTTGGACCATCCCGTAGACCTCGAGGTCGCCCCCCGCGGCCTTCGCGGCCTTCGTGACGAGGCCGTGGAGCACCGCCTTGCCCGTGCGCTCCGCGAGGAGGTTCCCGGACACCATCCCGGTCACGTCGCAGACGCTGTTGTCTCGAACGAACAAGTCGCCTCGCACCAAGCCGGTCATCGTCGTCGGCCGGGGCCCGATTACGACGACTGAACCTTCGAAGCGCTCATCGAGCACGCCACCTCGGAAGATGCGGACCATAGGATCTCGTACCGGCCCCGCTCCAAAGGGCCTAACTTACTTCAAAATTTCGACGGCTCACATGAGAGGGATTGGCAGTCGAGCGGGGTTCGGCTCGGCCAGCGGCGGCTATTCGTGGCCCTGAAGCCACTTCTCCGCGTCGAGGGCCGCCATGCAGCCGAAGCCCGCCGCCGTCACCGCCTGACGATAGCGGAAGTCGTGGACGTCACCGGCCGCGAAGACACCGTGCACGGATGTGGCGGTCGAAAACCCGTCGTGCGGCCGCAGGACAATGTACCCTTTCTCCAACCTCAGTTGGTCACGCAGGACGTCCGTCGCCGGATCGTGGCCGATCGCAAGGAACAGTCCCCGGACTTTCAGGTCCGTTGTCTGCGCGGTCTTCACGTTCTTGATCCGCACGCCCTCGACCCGCTGGTCCCCGAGGACGTCGATTACCTCGGAGTCCCAGATCACCTTGATGGTTGGCGTCTTGAACAGCCGGTCCTGCATGATCTTGCTCGCGCGGAATGCGTGTCGGCGATGGACGACAGTCACAGTCTTGCACAGCTTCGACAGGAAGAGGCTGTCCTCCATGGCCGTGTCGCCACCGCCGACCACGACGACATCAAGGCCTTTGAAGAAAAATCCGTCGCAGACCGCACACGCGCTCACACCACGGCCTTTGAGACGTTCTTCGTTCGGGAGGCCGAGGTACTTCGCATTAGCGCCCGTCGCAATGATGATCGATCGACCCTCGTGCACCCCATCGGAGGTCCACACCTTGAACGGAGGCTTCGAGAAATCGACCTTCGTCACGTTGTCGTCCACGAACTCTGCGCCGAATCGCGCCGTCTGCTGGCGCCACAGCTCCATGAGTTCGGGCCCTTGCACGCCTTTCGGGAAGCCGGGGTAATTCTCGACGTCCGTGGTGATCATGAGCTGCCCTCCGGCGACCGCACCGGCAATCACGAGCGTCTTGAGGTTCGCGCGCGTTGCGTAAATCGCGGCGGTGAGGCCCGCGGGGCCGGAACCAAGGACGATGACATCGTAAGGGGGCATGCCGCGAATTGAAAGTCCCGGTCCCCCATAAGAGTTGTCCTGGCCCGCGACCCGCAACCTAAAAGGGGCCGCGACCTTTCCTTCGGCGTGTGGCATCGAAGGATCTCGATCGACTGTTCTTGATCTTGCCAACGTTCGACCACCAAAAGGGGATTCAGCTCTTCGATCAGCTGGCGAAAGATCCTGCGAACGCGGCCCCGATCCTCCAGGAACTCCTCCTCGTCGTCTCGAACCACGACGACCCGCAGCTCCACACGCCGCACGGCCTCCTGACGGTTCAGGCGGGACGCGATCTGCTTCGGCTGACGCGTCCTCCGGGGGGCCTCGGTCTTTTGCGCTTCCTGGTCCTGTACAACTTCAGCCTGCAGAAACGTGCGGTGACGTCTGCGGGCGCGGTCGCGGAGGCCCGCGCAGTTCCCACCGCGTCCCGTGAGGAGATGGAGCGGGCATACCGAAAGGTCGTCCACGACAAGGCCGGGACGAAAGCCGCGGCCTTGCTGAGCCGGATCGCATTGGACCATGGAATCGAGACCGCGGCGCATCTCGCGATTCGCACGTCCGTCGACGACCTGGGTCGCCTCGGGCACAACCTCGCGATGGCGGTTGGGTATGCGGATGCCGCGGCGAGCCTGGGCTTGCCGCGCGGCCTCGTCCCGCTGGCGAATCTCGGTCACGTGCAGGCCCTGAGCTTGCAGGGGGTTCGGCCCGTGGAGATCCCCGAATTCTTGGATGCGGGAGACGGGAAAGCCGACGTCGTCCTCCTCGGGAGGTTGCTCGAGGATTGGGACTTCGATCGCGTCGAGTCGATCCTCCGCGCCCTTGCGTTCGAGGGCGTGGCCGACCAGGCGTATCGTCCTCTGTTGATCGCGGCGAGTGCGGATCCCGGCTTCCTCGGCCATACGTTGAGCGAGGGCCACGCGGCCCGCGTCGCGAGTCGCTACCTGACGCCGTCGGAGAACGCGTGGCTCCTGTGGAAGCTGTACCGAACCCTCACGACGAAGTTCGGCTACCCGGAATTCCTGCGGCTCGCCGAGCCGGAGTCGACGGACCATCGTTCGGTCCTCGCGGCCCTCGAGTCGAGCCTTCGCTACAAGTCGCCTCCGGCGGAGGAGACGGTCCGCCGGTCCCTCGAGGCAGGCGTCCCTCTGGACGAGATCCTCGCGGCGGTCGTCGACTTCTACGGGCAGTGGACGGTCGGCGAGAAGGAGCATACGATTAGCTATCTGAACGCCGTCCTGCAAACAGCGAAGTTCCTAGGGAAGGAGGAGGCGCTCCTTCCGCTTGCCATCGGGCTGAGCAAGCTGCCCTTCTGACCTCCATGGACGGCGGCGGGACCGTCCGGCGCAACCTCGGACACGGGGACCACAATCTTCGCGCTCGGAAAGGGTTGCCTTTCCGAATAACTATTCCGCGATGCGACCCGCTTGTTTAAGTCCTCGTGTGCTACATTTCTCCGGACCATGAAGAATCCGCCGTACATCCTTCTGTACGACCGCGATTGCGGGATTTGCAGCGCGGTCTCGCGGTGGATCCGAGCGATCGACTGGCGCGGGCGGATTCGGCTCGCGTCGATCCAATCGTCTCGCAGCATCCTCGTGGGAATTCCCGAGGACCGAATGCTGGACGCCCTTCACGTCGTGGCCCCGGATGGCCGCGTCACCACGGGCGGTGATGCCGTCCCGACCCTCATCGGCGCGTTTCCAATCGGAGCGGGTGTCGAGCGAATCCTCCGCGGCTCGGCCGCGCTCATGGGCGTCGTCAACCGGTTCTATGGGTTCCTCACGCGGTTCCGCGACCGACTGGTTTGCCGCCTGGACCCCGCGGGGACGTCGGCGGGTTCGGGCCTTTGACGAGGGCGCGGAGCGTCTTCAGGTTTTTCTTGTAACCTGCATCCCGGCCCGGGAACTCGAGGCAGCCGGGGATCTCTCGGAACTGTTCGTCGTTCACGAGGAATCCGAACGGCGTCGTCCCGAGCTTCCCCTTCCCGATGTCCTCGTGGCGGTCGAGCTTCGATCCGAGCTCGCCCACGGAATCGTTCAGGTGGAACGCCCGAATCCGTGCGATGCCGACGGTCTCGCCTATCGTGCGGAGGAGCGCGTCATAGCCCTCGGGCGTTCGGAAGTCGTAGCCGGCGGCAAAGGTATGGCACGTGTCGATGCAGACCCCCAGTCGGTCCGCGTGGGCGCACCCTTTGATGATCTCCGCGAGCTGCTCGAACCGAGAGCCAATGATGCTCCCCTGGCCCGCCGTGTTCTCCAGGACCGCGACGACGTCGGGCGCGTTCGCATGGTCAAAGGACCAGTCGAGGCTCTCGGCCGTCGTCCGGATCGACGCGGCCTCCCCCTTCCCTCCGTGGCTGGCCGGATGAAAGATCACATCGCGGACGCCGAGGGCCTGCGCCCGGTCGAGTTCCTCGACGAACGCCTCGCGGCTGTATTTGATCGTGTTGTCGTCCGCACCGCCGAGGTTGATCAGGTAGTTCGCGTGGATCACCGCGCGGACGATCCCGTTTTTCGCGAGGTTCTCGCGGAATCCCTGCGTCTCCTCCGTCGTCAGCGGCTTCGTGCGCCGAAGCATCCGCGGGCTGCGGGAGAAGATTTGAATCGCCTCGGCCCCGACCGCCCTGCCGCGTTCTGGCGCCAGTGCGATGTTCTCCGCGATCGAGACGTGGGCCCCGAGGTACATGGCTCCCCCGTCGGGCCAATCACCTTCGGTCGGATGAGCCTACCGATTTGGGCGCGATTCGAGCGAAGCGATTTGAAGCGCCGACAGGTGGGCGGTACCGGAGGTCGGAACGTGCCCCTCATGTCCAAGGTCGAGTCCCGGTTCACGGTCATGATTCCCCTCCTCGCGCGCGTTCTCTCGATGACGGCCGATACGGCCGGCTCCGCCCGATGGTCGGCCTCGACATGGGCTACGCGCTCCGGCGCCCTCGCCGCGCGTGACGCTTAGGGCTTGACCGCGAGGATTTCACTCGGTCGTGTATGGGGACGCGATCCGCCGGGCCTTCACGATGAGATACGAGAGGGTGAGATGCTTGTCTCCGCGCGCGAAGGCCGCATCGAGCTCGTCCCACCGTCCATCCTCGACCCATTTGCGGACGGTCGCGCTCCGCAGGAAGAGGGCGACCTCCGGGAACTCCTCGAACGTCGCGATTGTCGTGTCGATGCCGGTGAACTCGACCGCGAAGCGGTGCTCCTCCAAGAGGTTCGTCATCGCGTCCTCGAAGAACGCCCAGCGGGAACCCCGGCGCGTCTCCCGCCAGTGGTCGCCGTGATGGCAACAGAACATGAAGGCCCCACCGGGCCGGAGGGCGCGGGACGCGTGAGACACGATCTCCGCGGACATGCAGAGGTTGCTGACGACGACGTCGATCGGATCGCGCGTGAATTCATCGTAGGCCGTCTTCTCGACGTCGCCCCATACGAACTCGGCGCGGCGGACATCTCGAATCCCCGCGTAGGCGCGGGCGTGGGCGAGCCGGTTTCGGTCCAGGTCCACGCCGACCACTCGCGCGCCGAGGCGAGCGGCTTCGAAGGCGAGTCGGCCCTCCCCCGTTCCGAGGTCGAGCACGAGTTTCCCACGAAGATCCTCGCGGCGGAGTTGATCAAGGAACATCGGACGCAGCGCGTCGATTTCCGCGGCCGCTTGTCGCCACGCGAGGGTGCGGCTCAGGCGGACGACATCCGGCACGCTGTCCTCGCGGCCCCATCCGGCGGACGAGATAAGAGGCCACCGGTGGACACGGGCAAAGCCCACACGCTTATACCTCGCGGGACCATCGCAGGTTCGGATCGACGATGGACGTGCAGGCCCACGGTCTCTTCATCGGAGGGCGGACGGTCCCGTCGGCCTCGGGATCGATGACCGAGATCCTCGATCCGGCGACGAACCAGGCGCTCGCGCGGGTCGCGGCCGGCACGAAGGACGACGTGAACGCCGCAGTCGAGGCCGCGCGCAACGCGTTCGATTCACCGGAGTGGCGGGACCTTGATCCGAGCAAACGCGGGCGGCTGCTATGGCTCCTTGGACAGCAAGTGCGCGATCATTTCGAGGAGCTCTCGTGGCTCGAGGCCACCAACGTTGGAAAACCGCTCCGGGAGGCGAAAGGCGACCTCGCGTACGTCTACAAGCTGTTCGAATATTATGCAGGCCTTGCCGATAAAATTCAAGGCGATACGATTCCCGTGCCCGGCGCGCGATTCGACTACACCCTGCGCGAGCCGCTCGGCGTGACGGCACACATCGCTCCGTGGAATTATCCGCTCCTCCTTGCCTCGCGAGGGATCGCGCCCGCCTTGGCGGCGGGCAACACGGTCGTCCTCAAGCCCGCCACGCTCACCCCCCTGACCGCGTTGAAACTCGGAGAGCTTGCGACCGCCGCCGGCTTTCCGGCCGGTGTCGTGAACGTCGTCACGGGTCCCGGGTGGGACGTCGGGAATGCGCTTGCCCATCATCCCAACGTCGACTCCGTCACCTTCACCGGTTCAACGGAGACCGGAAAACAACTTCTCAAGATCGTCGCGGACCGGGTCGTCCCGACGACCCTCGAACTGGGTGGAAAGAATCCGCAGGTCGTCCTCGCCGATGCGAAGGTGGACCGCGCGGTCAAAGGCGCGCTCTGGGGCGCATTCCAGAACGCGGGCCAGATGTGCTGGGCGGGGTCGAAACTCCTCGTCCATGAGTCGATTGCGTCGGCGTTCCTCGCAAAACTCAAGGAGCAAACCGAGAAGCTTCGGCTGGGCCCGCCGCTGAAAGACGACGTCCAGATGGGCCCGCTCGTCTCCCGCGACCATGCCGCAACCGTCGTGAAGGCGATCGAGGAAGGGGTCGCGAAAGGCGCGAAGGTCCTCGCGGGAGGGGGCCGCGCCGATGCTCCGGATTTGAAGGACGGAAACTTCGTGCGGCCGACTTTATTGGAGGACCCTCCTCCGGGTACGCGCGTCGCCCGGGAGGAGGTCTTCGGTCCCGTCGTCGCGGCGTGGCATTTCTCCGACCTGGACGACGCGATCCGCAACGCCAACGACACACCCTACGGTCTCGCGGCAGGCGTCTGGACCCAAGATGTCGTGAAGGCGCACGCCGTCGCCCGCCGCCTGAAGGCGGGCATGGTCTCCATCAACGAGTTTCCGGTCACCTTCCCGCAAACGCCGTTCCTCGGCTGGAAGCAGTCCGGCCTCGGGCAAGAGCAAGGGGTCGACGCGGTGCTGTTCTACACGCACGTGAAGAACGTCCTCGTGAACCTCGAGTGAGCGGATGATTTACGTCGCACCGAGCGCGGTCCTCGTCGGAGACGTGACGATCGAGGACGGGGCGAGCGTCTGGCATGGAGCCGTGCTACGCGGCGATTTCGACGAGGTCATTGTCGGCCGAGATTCGAACATTCAGGACAACGTCGTCGTGCATGTGGACCGCGGCATGCCGGCGCGCATCGGAGCGAAGGTCACGGTGGGCCATGCGGCCGTTGTCCACGGTTGCACGATCGCCGACCGCTGCCTGATCGGGATGAACGCGACGGTTAACAGCGGCGCGACCATCGGAGCGGGATCGCTCGTCGCGAGCGGCGCCGTCGTACGGGAGTCGGCCGAGTTCCCGCCGGGGAGCCTGATCGCGGGCGTCCCGGCCAAGGCCATCCGTGAAGTCGACGAGACCTTGCAGCGGCGCATCGAATTGTCGTGGTCGATCTACCGCGAACTCGCCAAGGCGAGCCTCCCGGCGCGGTCGGCGATCAAAGGGGACGCGTCGAAGCAGGCCGTTTTCGACCTGTCGGAAGAATTCACCCGTCTGATCCGGCGGGAGTGAGCCCACCGAAACGTTATTCGGCGGGTCCCTCATCGGCCGCGGGTGACGCGTTTCACCACGGACATCCAGATGCGGTTCCGCGACATCGACGGAATGGGCCATGTGAACAACGCCGTCTACTTGTCCTACATCGAGCTCGCGAGGACGCAGTTCTACATGCATCAGGCGAGCAAGCGCACCCTCGACGAGATCGATTTCATCCTGGCCCACGTGGAGATCGACTTCGAATCCCAGGCCGTGTGGGGCGACCAAATCCAGGTGGCCGTGTGGCCCTCGAAGATCGGCGCGTCGTCGTTCACGTTGAGCTACGCGGTCCAAGAGAAGCGCGGCGCCCGGATCCTCGCTCGCGCGAAGAGCGTCTTGGTCTCGTACGACTACGAGACGAAGAAATCGAAACCGATCGCCCCGGCGTTTCGCAAACTCCTCGAGGCGGCCCTGGAGCCGTAGCTCTGCTCCCGTCCCCCCGGGGTCTCTTAAGGACCCGCCCAAAGGGTCAATGATGGGAGGCGCGTTCCGGGCAAGGATGGCCAAGAAGAGCGGGAGGCCTCCCATCGGGACGAAGGGCGCCGCGGAGTACTATTGGAAGCGGTACACGGAGCTCTATCCGAAGTACTTCTGGTCCGACGAGACGAAACTCGCGGACATCGTGGTCGCCTCCGCGAAAGGCTCGCTCCTCTACGACGTCGAAGGCAAGGAGTACATCGATCTCACGAGCCAGTGGGCGACGAACAACCTGGGGAACGTGCATCCGGAGATCCTGAAGGCGACCGTCGACGCGCTCGAGCGGTACGGCTTCCTGATTCTGTTCATGAATCCGCACCTCCCGATGATCGACCTCGCGGAGAAGCTCCTCGAGATTCGGCCGTCGAAGAACCTCACCCGCGTGTTCTTGGAGCTTTCCGGGACCGGAGCCGCGGAAGGGGCCGTCAAGCATGCGATTGAGGCGAGCGGACGTCCGCTCATCCTGAGCTTCATGGGCCAGTACCACGGCCTCAGCATCGGCGCGACCGCCTTCGGCACCCTGGCTTCCCGGATGCGGCGCAACTGGGAGGCGTTCTCGGGAGGCGCCGTGCATGCGCCGTATCCGATGACGTACCGCAAGCCGAAGGGCATGACCGACGACGAGTTCGGCGAATGGTGCCTCGGGTTCCTCGAGGATCAGATCCTCCGGTACGTCGCGTACCCGGACCGCATCGCGGGCGCGATCTTCGAGCCGGTCGCCCTCGAGGCCGGCGTCTGGATTCCTCCCGCGAATTTCGTGCGGGGCCTCCGGAAGCTCGCGGACGAACACGGGTGGTTCCTCATCGCCGACGAGGTCGAGTCCGGCATGGGGCGCACCGGGAAGATGTGGGGGATCGAGCACTTCGGCGTCGCCCCGGATCTCGTGTCGATCGGAAAGGCGCTCGGGGGCGGGATGATGCCCCTCGGCGCGGTCCTCGGGGACGACCGGGCGATGGGGACTCACGACGTGATCGCGGGGACGACGTTTGGCGGTCACCCGGCCGCGTGCGTCGCCGCGACCGCAACGATCGACATCATGCGGCGGGATCGGATTCCCGAACGCGCCGGACGGGTCGGCGGCAAGGCTTTGAGGCGCGTGAAGGAATGGGAAGACCTCCCGATTGTCGGCGAGACGCGGGGCCTCGGGCTCGCGATCGGCGTGGAGATCGTCAACGACAAGGACGCGAAGACGCGCGACAACGACACCGCCCGCGACGTCTTCTTCGACTGTGTCCGCGGCGGCGTGATTCCGCTGTACGATTATGAGATGAACGTGCTGCGGATCCAGCCCCCGCTCACGATCGAGGAGCCTCTGTTGGACAAGGCGCTCGACGTCATGGAAGGCGCGCTCCGCAAGCACGCTCGCTAGGCCACGGACCGCTCCCAGCGGACCTGCTCCCGCACGTCGATCCCGAATTTCCGGAGCAATGGGAAGAACGGCATCGGGTCAAGCGTCTCTGGCGAGATCTTTCCCCGCTCGCGGATCGCGCCGTTCGCCAGGAGGATCGCGCCGACCGCCACGCCGGTCCCGGTGAGGTACGCCGTCGCGGTCGCTCCGAATTTCTCCGACGCCTCGCGATGGCCGAGGATAGAGTAGACCGCGTGTACAACGTGTTGGCCGTCCCGCTCTCCGGCGACCTCGACGAGGATCGCGGCGTATCCGTCGACGCGGCCCGCCAGGTCCGCGGGTTTCGGAAGCGCGGCGAACAAAGCCCTCCGCGGACTCGGGCCTCCCGCGGCTCCCGGCTCCAGGAGATGCAAGTCTCGGAACAGTTTCAGCGTCTGCACGGTCGCCGGGTCGAGCGCGAGCTTGAAGTCGACGTACCGCACGCCTTTCCCGATGAACCGCGGGAGCGTGTCGACCTCCTCGTGGTCCACCGAATACACGGGGAGGGGGCCGATCGGCGCGGGGAACTCGTACGTCTCGAACTCGCCGAACGGCGGGACGGACCCGTACTTGCCATCCCGCCAAATCCGGGATGGGGCGAGGGTCTCCTCGACGAACGTCTCGGGGCTGAACAGTGCGATGAACGGATAATCCGGACTCGATGCCGTGTCCCCGTCGCGCACCTTAATCGACTCCACGCGGTCCATCCCGTCGGCCGCGTATCGCGCAAAGACGTTGCTCAACCCGGGATCCTCGCCCATCGCGCACAGCGCCGTCAGACCGGCCGCCTTCCAGGTCTCAGAATCGACGAACGGATCGGCCGAGTCGTTCGCGGGGTCGAGGTAGTTCGCATGTTCTCCGAGCGCCGCGGATTGGATCCGCCGGTTGAACCGTGGCAGGGCCGTGTTGATGACGAGTCCGCATCCGCGCATGGCCCGGCGCAGCGCGTCCTCGTCACTCGCATCGATTTCCATCGCACGCGCTTTGGGGCTCCGGAGGCGAGCGGCGGTCCGCTTCGCGAGCTCCCCGTCGACGTCGGCGAGGAGGACATCCCCAATCGCTCCGTCTGCGGCGAGATGATGCGCCGCGACGGAACCGACCGCTCCGCACCCGATCACGAGAACCTGCGGGCGGTCGGAGGAGATGCTGTCGAACCTCGATTCCACGGAGACACTCCGCGGTCCATGAGCCTTGCGGGCGGGGGGGCATAAAGCTGACGTGGGGGTTCAAAAGCCATGGCACTTCGTGACAGGGAGCCGCCTCCGCGTTAACCTTGTTTAAGGTTGCACTTTGGACGCCGCCGAGACTCTGCCGGCGGTCTCGAGCAACGCCGCTACTCGGGCCGCATCCGATGTTGGCGGCGAGCAGACGTTCCCTTGGCACACGAACGCCACAGGGCCCGCTTTCGCCTCTTTCGTGACGAGCATCGGCACGACGATCCGGGGGACATACGAGTCAGCCTTGCCGACGACGAGGACCGTCTTTCCCGGAGCGAACGTTTCGACAGCGGCCCGGCGCAAGGCACTGGCTCGAGGATCATCGCGGGCCCCGAGCACTACGACTTCCGGCGGGGGATGGATCCACAGTTCCGCGGCGAGATGATATGTGCCCGCGAACACAGGGCCGTACCGGCTCGCCTCCCCCGCGAACGACGCCATGAGTTCGTCGTGGCGGAGTCGATAGGTGTCGCTTCCAGTGAGCGCGTGGAGCCGCTGGAGGCAGAGGGCCGCCACCGCGTTCGCCCCGGCGTACGGGGAGTCCTCGACGGGGCGTCGGCGGACCTCGCGGACCGGGAGGCCGACGCCCTCATGGAGGTCCGCGGCGATGTCGACGAATCCGCCGGAACGGTCCCAGAAGTGCTTCAAGGTGAATTCCATGATTTCCTCCGCGGTGCGGAGGTACTTGGGATCGGCCGTGGCGCCGTATGCCGTGAGGAGCGCATCGACGACGTACACGTGGTCCTCCAGGAGGCCCCGGACCTTGCGGACGCCGTGCGCGGAGGCGTGCCACATCCCATTCTCTTTCGACCACATCTCCGCGACGATCCGGTCGAGCGATTTCAGCGCGAACGCCCGGACATCATCCCGGCCGAACGCCACGGCGGCGTCAAGGGCCGCCGCGATCATCATCCCGTTCCACGAGGCGAAGATCGTCCGGTCCACCGCGGGCGCCGGCCGCTTGTCGCGGGCCGCCTTCAGCTTCTTCCGCCCGCTTTCGATCAGGGTTCGGACGCGGTCCTCTGCCATCCCGAGGTCCTTCGCGATCGCCGCCGGTTCTCGGTCGACGTAGAGGACGTTCTTCTTCGGGTTATGGTGCATCTCGCCGCGGTCGCCGACCTCGTAGTGTAGCTCGAGGACCCGCGCTTCGTCCGCGCCGACCGCGGCTTTCAACTCCTGGTGCGTCCACGTGAAGTAATCGCCGTCGTCATCCAGACCGACGTCCGCGTCTTGGCTGGCATAGTAGCCGCCGCGCGTCCGGTCCGAGAGGACCTCATCGGCCCACGCGAGGATCCCTTCCGCCGGGTCGCGGTATCGCGCGTCGCGGGTGAGTTGCCACGCATGGACGTAATTCGCCAGGAGGCCTGCGTTGTCGTAGAGCATCTTCTCGAAATGGGGCACAATCCATTGCGGGTCCGTCGCGTAGCGGTGGAAGCCGCCACCCACCTGGTCGTAGACGCCGCCATTCGCCATCGCCGTGAGGGTGCGCGTGAAGATCTTGAGGACCCCTTCTTCGCGGGTGCGGTGGTAGCGCGCCATGACCCACTCCATTGTCCCCGCATGCGGGAACTTCTGCGGGCCGGAGATGCCACCGTTCACGGGGTCGAACTGGCCGCGGAGGGCGTCGAGGCTTTCCTTCAGCATCGCCTCGTTCACGAGGCCTTCTTCGACGAGGGAGGCGCGGCCTTCCGCGAGCGCCTGGTGGAGGGCGTCCGCCTCCCGGAGGGTGTCCGCCTTGTTCGCGCGATACGCGTCCGCCATCGCGAGCAAGACCCGGCGGAAGCTGGGCCGACCGTACGCGTCCTTCGGCGGGAAGTAAGTGCCGCCGTGGAACACCTTGCCGTCCGGCGTCAGGAACGCGGTGAGGGGCCACCCGCCCTGGCCCGCGATCGCACCGACGGCCTGTTGGTACCGCGCGTCGATGTCCGGGCGCTCGTCCCGATCCACCTTGATTGCGACGAAGTGCTCGTTGATGACCTTCGCGAGCTCCGGGTCCTCGTACGATTCCCGGTCGATCACGTGGCACCAGTGGCACCATGTCGCCCCGATGTCCAGGAGGATCGGACGATCGAGTTCCTTCGCCCGGCGGAACGCGTCTTCGCCCCACGGATACCATTGGACCGGCTGGTTGGCCGCGCCGCGGAGATACGTCGAGGTCTCCTTCGCGAGGCGGTTCTCCGCCATGGAGAGACGGAGGCGAGGCCGCGTTAAGTGCCTTTGGGTGAGACCGCGGTCGCCTTCAGCCGACTCGAAAACTGCTTCCGGAACTTCGCGACCTTCGGGGCGATGACGACGCGGCAATACCCCGCCGTCGGGTTCTTGCGGAAGTAATCTTGGTGGTACTCCTCCGCGCGGTAGAACGCCGTCAACGGCGTGAGTTCCGTGACGATCGGCCGCCCCCAGAATCCGGCCTGCTCGATTTCCGCGATGATTTGTTTGGCCGTCTTCTCTTGTTCGGGCGTGTTATAGAAGATCGCGGAGCGATACTGTGTGCCCACGTCCCCGCCTTGCCGGTCCCGCGTCGTCGGATCGTGGACGGAGAAGAAGATTCGTAGGATGTCCGCGAGAGGGATGGCGGTCGGATCGAACGTGACTTGCACGGCCTCCGCGTGGCCGGTCGTGTCCGTGCACACAGCCTCGTACGAGGGGTTCGCCAACTTCCCGCCGGAATACCCGACTTCGACCTTCTCAACGCCGCGGAGTTCCTGGAAGACGGGTTGGAGGCACCAGAAACAGCCTCCCGCGATTGTCACGACTTCCTTCGTCGTCTTCGGAGTTGTCATCATGCCTTTCACCTGAGGATTCGCTTCGGCGCGTGATTAAGCTTTGCCAACCTCATTTCATCAAGTGGTGTGCATTCGTCCGGAGGATTTGCTCTTTCGTTCGCTCGGACAACGGAAGGGCTTGCAATCCCTCGATTTCCTCGCGGATTCCCGGTACCCCGGGACCGGGCCAGTCGGATCCGAACACGACCTTCTCCGCGATTTCCTCGAGCCGCGGGAACCACTCAAGGAGCCGCTTCGGCGGGATGCTCGAGGTGTCGAGGAACACGTTCGGATGCCGGCGAAGGAGGTAGAAGGCGGTGTCGCACCAGAGGGGACGACCGCCATGGGCCATGAGGATCGTGAGGTCGGGGAAATCCTGGGCTACGTCATCCAGGGCGATCGGGTCTCCGTACTTCGAACGTGCACCGGGGAAGACCGAAGTCCCCGTGTGGATCGTGACGGGCATGCCGAGTCGCTCGGCGGTCTTGTAAATCGTCCGGAGGGCGGGCAGCTTGCCATCCGTGTATGCATTCGCCGCGAACAACTGATGGGGCGGATGAATTTTCATCCCGCCCATCTCCCACTTTGACCCGAGGCGCTCGACGTCCCGCTTCGGATCCTTCGTCCGTTTCGGATGGACGGAGCCAAACGGAATCAGGCGTTTCCGGTCCTCTCGGGCGAACTCGGAGACGAACCGGTTCACGTCTTCCGTGAAGCCCATGACCTCCGGCGCGACGTAGTTGATCAAGCACGCTCGCTCCACGCCGATCGAATCGAGGTGGGCGAGGAACGCCCGCGGATCGTCCGAGAACCGCGAGGCTTGGTCCTTCGCGGGAATCGTCCGCCACAGGGTCTCCAGGATCTCCGGCTTCAGGGAGCGGTAGGGCTCAATGTGCACGTGGACGTCCGTGATCCCGGGCAATGTGCCCGCGGTAGCTGGGCCGGCGGGAAAGCCTTTTCGCAGCCGCCATGGCGGTTCGCGATTCAAGGTATCTTCCGCGCGTCGACCATGCGAGCGGGCCCGAAGGGAACGTAGTAGCCTTGGACCGCGAGCTGTCGCTCCATCTCCGATCGCATCCGGTGCAAGACCTCGGCTCGGATCCGCGCCCGCTCGTGCGACCCCGAAATGCGCGTCTGGCCGACCCAGCCGTCCGCATAGAGTTCGACCGCTCGCTCCGCCAGGAGACGTGACCATTTTGCATCGAGCGCTTGTTCCGCCCGACCCATGGTTTCGAACGGGAGGCTTTCCACGAAGCGATCCATCTTGTCAAACGGGAACTCGTCGACCACCGTCAGCGCCCCACCCTCGCGTAGGACCCGGGCGGCCTCTGACAGGGCCATGCGAACTCCCTCCCCGCCGAATCCGATTTCAATGTCCTGGAGGCCGAGGAAGCAGCTCACGGAGTCGAACCGGCGATCCGGGAAGGGCATCCGTCGCGCGTCGGCCTGAACGAGGAGGCATTTCACTCCCGCCCGCGAAAGCAGCTCGCGAATCGGTTCGTGGGGCCCGGAGAAGTCGATGTTCAGTCCGACGAGTTTGGCTTGGGGAAAACGCCATCCGAGTTGTGCAAGGAAGCTTCCGACCCCACACGCGAAATCGAGATGGAGGCCCCCGCCGAGGTCGGCCATTCGTGCGGTCGCCCATCGCTGGACTCCGCCCCAACCGATGTCGAGCCCGTCGATTTCTTGGATGATCGGATCTCGGCCATTCGTGAGCCATGACCGCAACATGTCCTCTCGATCCAGTATCGACCGGTCGTCACGCCGGAGCGGGCCCATTCCGTCCCTTCATCAACCGGGACTCGGGAGCGCCCGGATCACGTCGCGTGAGTCCCGATACGGTGTCGTGCAGGGGGAGCCGTCTGCGTACAGAAGGACGTTCTCCCCGGGATCCGCATTGCTCAACGCGAGAATCGTCGATGACACGGTGCCTCCGCCTTGGAAATGGACGCACAGCCCGACGCCGCCGGCGCCGGACCCATGGGTACGCAACACGCTCTGCAGGGCTCGAATCACGTCCTCGATGGACCGCGCCGTCGTTTTTGCGAGCAGACCTTGGACCAGCTGAACTTTCGGATCGGTCGCGACGTTGCCCCCTTCGTTGGTGAGGACGTTCAGCCCTTCGTGGCCACGGGTCGTCGCGAACTCCCCATCGTAGCGGAAGAACCGAAGGTCTTTCCGAGAAGCCGCGAGGAGATTCCAGAAGTTGTACTCGTGCTCGCGGACCGCCTGCTGGAGGAACACGTCGATGCCGGGTACGCTCGGCTGTCGCAGCGCCTCGAGGACGAGGTGACCGCGGGAGCGTGCGGTCGTCGAGGTCCGACCGCGGCGGTTCGACAGCGCCACGACGAGCCCCGTCCCGCTCGCGCCGAGCCAGGTCCCGCCCGTCTGCCGGTCTCGCGGTGCCACAATGACGGGCGTCCCCTCGAGGATGGACGGCGGATCCGCGGGTCGCATCGCCGATTCGTCTCGGTTCATTCCGATCACGACGTCGTAGCCGGAGACGGACCGCCAGAAAGCGATCAGAGTGCACATGGCGGCGCCTCACTTCGCTTGCTGCAAGTCGTACGCGCGCATCTGGGCCACGCGGGCCACGTCGGCGCGGCCCGCCTTCGTCGCCGAGTCCATCGCGCGTTCGTACGCGAGGATCGTCGCCTCCCGCAGGAGCGGATCGCCGCCCGTCGTCGCCTGCTCGCTCATCGCCTCCGCCGTGTCGAAGAAGTACTTCGCCGCGGTCAGGTGGTCGCCGAGCGTCCGGAAGAACGCGCCCGCGAAGAGCCCTTCATGCGTGAGGCCCTCTGCGCCGCCGGAGAAGTTGTCCTTGAGGACCGCGGCATACTCCTTCGCAACCGATGGGAGCGAAGGATCCCCGTGGAGGTCTTGGACCGCGTTGCGGTACTCGACCAGGGCGAGATACTGCCGCTCGTCCCGCGCCATTTCGTCGTCCATGAGGGCGAGGTATCCTTGGCCGGCCCTCCGACGCCAAGTGCCGGCGTCGTTCAGGCGGCCGAGCTTCTCGTTGCACCGGGCGAGCGCTTGGAAGATCCCGACTCGATCGAGCGCGGAACCGGACTCCGTGAGCCGGGCGTAGTGCCCAAGGGCCTTCGCGAAGTCCGAGCGGGCCTCCGCCTCGATCGCCTCGACGAGATCGGACATGCGCCGCACAAGTCGCTCGGCGGATATGAGCCTGCGCTCAGATCTCGGCCCACTTCCCGTATCCCTCCCACACGCGCACGTGGGCGGGGAACTTGATCTTCTCTTGGAGGCGCTTCGCGATGAGCTCGCAGATATTCTCGACCGTCGGGTACTCGAGGAACGTGTTCCAGTCCTTGTGGTCGTACTCCGCGAGGATGGCGCGGAGAGCTTTCTTGATGTCCGCGAAGTCGAGGAGCATCCCGCCTTTGTGCTCGCCCTCGATGAACACGTCGATCTGGTACGTGTGTCCGTGGAGGGACCCGCACCGCTCGTGGCCCGGGAGGTGATGCGCGCAGTCGATGTACTCCGTGACCCCGAGCTTCATTCCCGCGGACGAAGGACCGGGTCGCCATAAAGCTTGGCCCGCGGCCGCTTCAGATCGGCGTGACGGTCACGAACTTCAGCGGTTCTCGCCCGCGCTGGAGGAACTGGTGCTCCTCGTTCGATTGGACGAGCAGGACGACGCCGGGGCGGAGCGCGAGTTTCTTCCCGTCCAAGATTGCGACCCCGCGACCCTCGGTCACGACGAGCTGATGATCCCATTCGTGGCGGTGCATCGCCGAGAATCCGCCTTTCGTGATGATGAGCTCGTGCATCGCGGTCTTCCGCGCTCCGTCCTCGTGACCGATCAGCGGCTTCATCTTCACGTTGTGACTGCCTTCCTCCAAGAAACGGATCGCGGGGACCGACCGTACGGTGGTCGTATACATGCCGGGCTCCGAGGGTATCCCTCGGGCTCTTTAAGGGTTTGCGCGGGCCGGCAAAAAGGATGCGTCACGCCTCGTACACGATGGGATCTTTGACGCCGACCGCGTCGAACGCCTCTTTCCTCTCGCGGCACGAAACGCAGGTGCCGCAATGGACCGCGCGGTCCCAGTAGCACGACCACGTGACTTCGAACGGCACGTTCAGCTCGAGGCCCAACCGGACGACTTCCTCTTTCGACTTGCCGCTCAGCGGCACGAGGATCTGCACGGGGGACTTGTCGTACGACCACAGGCTGAGGTGGAAGACGCTGTTCAGGAAATTGAAGAACTTCGGGCTCGAGTCCGGGAACGATTCCGGGTCGAGGCCGTTGTGGCCGCCGACGATGTAGCGCGCCGCGTCGAGCTCGGCATAGTAGCCCGCGAGGCCGTAAAAGATGAGGTTCCGACCCGGGATGTAGCCTTCCGGGGAGTCGAGGAGGAGGCGATTCTCGAACCCCTCCTTGCGAAGGTCGTCGACCTCTTTTAGGAACGGCAGATCCACGTGACGGATCGGCGCGGTGCCCACCCGGGAGGTGAGCGCTCGGATCGCGTCGTGCTCCCGCTTCGGCCGGCCGAAATAGTCGAACGTGAGCGGGTGGATGTCGAGACCCTGCTTCCGCGACCACCACAAGGCGACGGCGGAATCGACGCCGCCAGAGAGCAGGACAATCGCTCGTTCCATGGAAGGCCGCCCCACCAGTTGGCCCGCATCGCGAATCGCGGCACGGGCCGCGGACGGGACGCTTCCGCCGCATAAATATCTGTTCCAGACTTGCGCGAAACCGAGAAGCCGAAAAGCACTTAGGCGGCCGGCGGCGGAGGCAGGTGGTACGGCTCCCAGAGCACCGCGAGCTCGTCCTCGATCCCTTCAAGGGCCTCGCCCGCCCACGTCGCGAGGCGGTCCCCGTACCGGTCTCGGAGGATTGCGAGCAGGTGTCGGAGTCGATGGACGATGTCTTCGGTGTCACCGGACCTCACGAGGACCGCGACGACGAGTCCGCTCTCATTGCACATCACGAACCGATGGTCGCCGAGGGTGACCTCGTGCACCTCCCCGTCCCGTTCGGTGAACGCCTCGCGGACGAACGAAGAGATCGCGGAGATCATGCTCCCCACGACATCGCGGTCCTTGTCGCTCATCAAGCTCCGCGACATGTGCTTGACGAGGAGGCCGTTCGCCCCGATGACGAAGACTTCCTCGATCATCGGCTCCGGCGGGGCCGCCTGGACCAGAGGGCTCGGAGGCGGTGGCGGAGCGGTTGTGGACGGGACTCGCTTCACGGTCACGTGCATTTGCTTCGGCGTAATCTTCTTCGAGGGCAGGAGGTGCCAGAGGTCCGAGGAAGCCCATGCGAGCGCCAAGCCTGCTCCCAACACGAGGACCCACCCGACCCCCGGCGTCGTGGAGAGGGCCAGCGTTCCAGTCCCATTGCTCCCGGAGCTGAAGAATTGGACCCGGCCGAACCCCGAGTTCGGTAGGTCGCCGCTGTTCGCCGCGCCCGGGATTGCGAAGACGATCGCGAAGGCGGCGTACAAGAAGGAGGCGCAACCGCCCAAGAACGCCACGCCGGCGAAGATCCCCCGGAGTTTTTTCCAGAAGGTCAGGACTGCGAGGACCTCTCCGGCGAACGTTCCAATCAAGCCGATGATGAAGAACTGCCCGAAGTCCTCGAAGACCTTCGACATGTTCTTCTGGGCCCCGGACGTCAGGGTCGCGAGCTCCGGATAGCCGTAGAACCGATCGGGCGCCCTCTGCTTCGTCGTCTGGTTTTGGACGTAGTGGTGGGCCGAGAAGGGGCCGTAGTCCCAGACGTCGGCCTGCTGCGGATTCTCCAACCGCCATTCCCACAGCGGCTGGCCGACGGCGACGAAGGCGAGCACAATGGCTACCCCGGCAGCCGCGATGCCGGACCAGACAGACATGTCCGGCGAACGAGTCGGGCCTCCCGTTAAGACCCCTCTCACGTGGTTATCGGTGCTGACAACAAGCAATCAAGTTTGAGAATCGCGGCTCAGCGATCCTTCCAACGGGGATCCCGCTTTTCGAGGAATGCGCGGACGCCTTCCTCCTTATCTTCCGACGCCATCGCGAGGGTGAAGAGGCTCTGTTCATACCGTAGGCCCTGGTCCAGAGGGAGCCTCGCCGACGACCGCAGGGCTGCCTTCGCGAGCCGAACTGCAAGGGCGCTCCGCGACGCGATGCGGTCCGCCACCTCGAACGTGCGGCCCTCGAGTCGCGCATGCGGCACGACCTCGTCCACCAGGCCGACGCGCAGCGCCTCGGCCGCGTCGATTCGATCGCCCGTGAGCGTCAGCTTGAGCGCGTTCCCGAGGCCCACCAAGCGCGGCAGTCGCTGGCTCGCGCCGCCGCCGGGGATGATCCCGATATTGATCTCCGTCTGGCCCAGCGTCGCCCGCTCCGATGCGATCCGGATGTCGCACGCCATCGCAAGTTCGAGGCCACCGCCGAAGCAGTAGCCGTTGATCATCGCGAGGATTGGCTTCGTCGTCCGATCCACCGCGTCGTACATCGTTCCGTGCTCGTACATACGCCACTGTTCGATCGACGTGCGCCCTTGGAACTCGTGAATGTCGGCCCCCGCCGTGAAAGCCTTGTCGCCGGCACCCGTGATGACGATGGCCCGGGTTCCGTCGCGATTGTCTAACTCTTGGAGGGCGCGAACCAGTTCCGCCTTGAGCATCATCGACATTGCGTTGAGCTTGTCCGGTCGATTGAGCGTGATGAGCGCTGAGGCTCCGCGGTGCGCCACGAGAATCGTTTCATAATTCATGGGATCGACGCGGGAAGGACAGGGGTCGGCTTGAGCCCTCGCCTCGGCGGGAAGCCAGATTAACGTTGATTCCGACCTCGGCAGGGTCGTGCCGACGATCTCAGGTTCGACGATCCATGATGTGCACGGTCGTCTCGAATCCCATTTTTCTCCAGAAGCGCAACCCGAGCGCGTTCCGGGCGTGGGTGTACAGCTCCACGCGGTCTACTCCGCGAGCCAGGAACCAATCCATGGCCCTATCGACCAACGCCTCGCCCGCTCCGCGGTTTCGGTGGCCTGCCTCGACGAACACGTCGTAGATATGTCCGTACGCTCGATGCTCGAAGACCTTCGGTCGCTGGAGAATCGCCGCGAGGAGGAAGCCAACGGCGGTCCCGTCGAGTTCGGCCGCGAGACAGAGGCGATCCTTGCGCCCGATGTGATTGCGCGCGAAGCGTTGCCACTCTCCCTTCCATCGCCGAGCGAGCCGGTACTCCGGCCCGCCGAGTTCGACGTGGTACTTCTCAAGCTTTTCCCACATTCCCGCAAGGGCATCCAGATGGCAATCCGAGCCGTCCGAATGCGGGGGTCACCGGAGACCGGCCCTCCCATGGGTCTCCGGTTGCCCAAGTCCTCGCCCTGCCCCAATCGGGAGGTCACTTGCCCTGGAACACGGCCTTGCGTTTCTCGAGGAACGCGCGGAACCCTTCCTTCGCATCGGCCATCGCGAAGAGACGGTTCTGCAATTCCCGCTCGAGGGCAAACCCCTCGTACATCGGCATCTCGGTTCCTTCCGTGACGGATCGCTTGATGAAGCCGACTGCCCGGGCGGCGTGCTGCGGATACGTGAGGCTCTTCGCGAACGCCATCGTCTCGTCCCAGAACTTCGCGCGTGGGAATACGCGGTTCAGGAGGCCCCAGTCCAGGGCCTCTTTCGGCGTCAGCATACGACCGGTCGCCATCAGATCGATCGCGCGGCTCTTGCCGATGAGGCGCGGGAGGCGCTGCGTGCCGCCGGTCCCGGGGAGGACGCCCAGGGTGACTTCCGGCAGCCCGATTCGCCACGCGCCATCCGACGCGAGCCGGAGGTCCGTGGCCATCGCGATCTCGAGGCCGCCGCCGACGCAATGGCCGTCGATCGCGGCGATGAACAACTTCGGCGTGCTTTCCATTTTGTTTAGCGTCTCCTGGCAATTCAGGCAGAACATCGCCTTGTAGTCCGGCGTCGATGAAGCGAGCAAGTTGATGTCCGCGCCGGCGGACCAGACGCCATCGAGCTTGGACGCGAGGACGCACACGTCGACGTCGTCATCGAAACGAACGTCGTCGATCGTCGTGTTCAGGTCGCGCATCAAGTCCGCGTCGTACGTGTTTGCTTTGGGCTTGTTCAGCCAGGCGACGGCGACTCGGTCTTTCTTCTCCAGAGAAATGTACGTGAGGTCCATCACTCCGCCTCGGTCGGTCCCAAGGGACCGGGCCGTAATAAAAGCTGGCCCTTACGCGTGCGCGGCCGGCTCCGGCGTCCCCCACATGTCGTTGAACAAGAAGTCCGTCTTCACGAAGTCCCAGTGGCGGCTCTGCATGTACCGGTCGGGGAGGACCGTGCGCAGGTAGTCGACGTAGGCGGTTCGTTCGATTGGCTTGCCGTGATCGGTCAGCAACTCTCCGTGGAGGTCATACGGTAGGTACACATAGCCGACGCCCGCGGCGTCCGCGCCGGGATTGCGGTAATCGCCGAACTCCGCGAGCCCACGGATCCGGAAGAACCGCCGGTCGGGGAGGAACAGCAAGTCGTCCTTCGCCAGGCCGTGAACGGTCTCGCCTTTCTCGACGATTCGGCGGAGGGCGGCCTCCGCGTCCTCGCGATTGCAACGGCCCCGCGCTTGGATGATCGCGAGGTTCGCGTCCCTGACCTTGCCGAGGACCTCGTCGATGTAAATCGTCTGCGCCTCGCGATTCTTGAGCGTCTTGAACACGCCCTTCACGAGGTCTCCGCCGAGCTCCGATCCGAACATCTCGAGGCCGCGCGGGTACCACATGTTCAGCGTCTTCTGCAGATCCTGGATCCCGAAGTTCCCGCCGTCCATGGTGCCGGCGACCGCGATCGCCTTCATCAGCGTCTCGCCTGCCGCGAGGTGATACGATTCTTCGACCCATCGCATCCACGGCATGCTCACGGCCATCGGGCCATACAGGAAGTGATGCTGCATCTCGAGCTGGAACTTCCCGACCCGATCGATGAACGACATGAACGTCGCGGAGTCCATAAGGCTCTTGAACTCGATGTTGAACGCATCGAGGACGTGTTCGCCGGGCTTCATGGCGAACAGCTCTTCCATTGTCTCGGTCGCCCAGTGCCGTCCCCACCGCGGCTTGTCGAACGTCGCGTCGAGGGTGAGCACGCCCGCCATCTGCATGTGATGTCGCAGTTCTTCGACGCAGACGCGTTTCTTCGAGAAAGAAATCGCGTCGAGGCGATGGCCTCCCGGGTCCGTGCGGTGGATGCCTTCCACGATCTCCCGGTCGAGGCCGGTCAGAGAGCCGCCATCGAGTTGCTCGTACACCATCCGGTGCTGCTGGATCGAGCCGAGTTCCGTCGAGGCCTGCGCGCGGATGATCTTGAGCGCGGTCATGAACTGGGCGTCCGGCATCTTGTCGGCGGTCCAGACGCGATTCACGAGGCTCGCGGTCGCGGCGCTCGCCCCGACGACCTTCTGGGCGAACCCCGCGAACCCATCGGGCTTCGCCATGATCACGCTCAGGCGCGGCACGGGCGTGTCCGGGTAGTACCGCTTCCAGTTCGCAGGGTCGAGGACGGCCGGCATCTCCGGGAAGTATGTGTCTTGCCAACGCCGTCCTTCGTCCTGCCACGCTTGCGGGAGGGCCTCGAGCCGGAACTGGTCGAGGAAGGGCATGCCGGTCGTTCCGATGGCCGTCGTACGGGATGAACCTTTTCTCGGGAGCCTCGGAGTGACTCGATCTTTTCGTCGGGCTCAACGACGTTGGAGCACGCCGACGTAGCTTGCGGGATCTTCTCGAGGCTCGTAGAGGACCCGCACGAGATCCCAGCCCGTCGCGTGCGCGAGTTCGGCGAGGTCATCCGGCGAAAGCAACAGGAGGTCGAACCAATCGCCGACGTGACCCTTGTACCGCCCGCGCAACGTGAGGAGGCCAGGTGGGCGGCCCCGTGCGATGTTCCATTTCACGTAGGGCAGATGCTGTCGAATCCACGTCCCCGGAATCCGGGTGCTGCCGATGAGACGCCCGCGGGCCGTCGAGATTTGCCGCGCGTCTCGCAGGAATCGTCGCATCCGCGGAACGTCCCCGGCGAGGCCGAGGTTGTTCCCCATGAGGATGATCGTGTCGAACGTCCCCAGCCCTCGCGGCAGCCGCCGCACGCTCCCCTGGTAGACTTCTTCGACCCCGCGGATCCGGGCGAGTGCCACCTGCGTTGGCGAGGCGTCGATCCCCACCACGCGATGCCGTTTCCGCTGAAGATAGAGCGCGTGGCGGCCCGGTCCGCAACCCACATCGAGGACCCGGCCGCGCACTTCCTTCATCGCCTCCCGCTCGACTTTCAACCACTTCGCGGGGGCGGCGAAGTACGACTCGACCCGGGACCGGCTCCGGTATCCGTCGTCTCGCTCGAACTCGAAGACGACCTTCTTGCCGAGCCAGTAGTCCAGCATCGCCCGGGCGTACAGATCGAAGGACTGGTCCGGCTCGCGTTTACGTTTCGGGCGTGACGCCATGCTTGCCGCCGGCATGTGCCGCTGTCGTATTGAGGATTCCTTTTGACGGGGATAGCTACAACATAGTCGCCTCTCGCAAGCCTTATCCGTCCGTCCGGAGTACGACGCGGGGGGTCCCGCGTGGCGCGCGCCCGGAAGGAAGCGAAGTTCGAGGTGTTCGGTCAGGAGATGGTCGAGAAGGTCGTGGCGAAGAGCGGGAGTTCCGGCCGCGTCTACCTTCCTCCGAATTGGATTGGCAAGCGCGTGAAAGTGATTCGCGTCGAATGAGGCAGATCGGATGGCCGGACGCTTCGGTCCGACGGACTTCGCCGCGTGTGCGCGGTGCGGGAGTAACCAGGTCCATCCGAAGCTCCTCGTGATGGGTCCGATCGCGGGGATCGATAGCGACAGCCGATCGTACGTGTGCCATGCGTGCGGCCACGAGGGTCTCTCGATCTTCTTCGACACGGAAGGCGCGCGGGCCCAGTTCGAACGGGAGAAGAAGGGGATGTGGGACCCGGAACCGAAGGCTGCGAAAGGGGTCGTGACGATCCCGATCCTGCCGATTCAGACGGATCCCCTGATCGACATCCGAGGCCTCGACCTCCTGCCCGGTCGCGTTGCGTCGGTCACCGGGGTGCGATGGGATGCCGGGCACCTGAGCCCGACGCCCTACCGCGTGTCCTTCCAGGAGTATTGGGACGCGATCGGCGGGCCGCGGTACAACGCCTCCCGGGTGTTCATGCTCGACCTCGCCGGCGTGAACCGCGCGAACCCGAACTTCGAGGTCACCCGCCATCTCGTGAAGCGGTGCGACGTGTGGCTCGAGTCCGGCGGTCGGGAGCCGGAGGAGGTCATGGACGGCTACATGCTCGACGTCGAGCGCGTCGTTGCGGGCTCGAAGACGCTCGCCTCGCTCGACGCATTTTCGGTCCTGTATGAGCTGTCATCCGAGGTCCTCCCGTGTCTCGACTGGGACGGCAAGGTCGTGTGGCGCGATGCGCGCGAAGACCGGGGCGATCTCCGTGAGGTCGTGAAAGCGCTCCGCAAGATTGGCTTCTCTTCAGTCTGCGTCATGGACCTTCGCCGTCTCGGATCGGAGTTCGGGCCGGATCCGGCCTTCTTGGCGGCCCTCGATGGGCTCGACCTCGAGCTCTATATTGGCGGAGGCCTCCAGGAATCGGACGTCCTGCGGTTGGGCGAGCGCGGCTTTGCGGGCGGTCTCGTCGATCCCTTCACGCCAGTCATCCGGGATCTGCTCAAGCCGCCGAGACCCGAGACGAAGACGGCAGCGGCCGCCCCCGCTCCGGCGCCGCGGGCCAGTCCCGCTCCGGGGTCGGTCCCGGACCCTGGCTGAGTGGGCCTTCTCGGAGCCGGGGAAAACTATAAGCCGACACGCTTGTGTCGGCGGGGCCGAGGAGGCAGACCGCATGTCGGTCATGTTCGATGCGAACTTCTTCATCGCGGTGATCGTGGCGACGATTGTGAGCTTTGTCGTCGGGGGAATTTGGTACGGTCCCGCCTTCGGAAAGGCGTGGATGGCCGCGCTCGGGAAGACCGAGGCGGACAAGGAGACGATGCGGAAGCGGGCGCCCAAAGGATTCGCGGCCGGGTTGGTCGGTGCGTTCATCGCGTCGTTCGTGCTCGGGCTTTTGATTCAATACGCAAGAGACGCCAACGTCGCTGGGCTGCCTAAAGGGGCTGCCGGTGGCCTCATCGTCGGATTCTTGGTCTGGTTCGGTTTCCTCATGACGACGGGCGTGTCGGGAGCGATCTTCGAGGGTCGCTCGGGGAAGCTCGTAGGGATCAACCAGGGCTACTGGATCCTTTCGTACCTGCTCATGGGTGCGATCCTGGGCTACTGGGTTTGGGTCTGAACGGAGCTCATCGCCCCAGATAAACCTCAAAGTTCGTCGTGGCAATCAGAGGCCGGGAATTCGCCGCGTCTTGAGGAATCTGGTCGGATGACTAGACGCGTTCGACCTCGATTCCGGCACGATTGAACAGGTCGAGCCCTTCGTCTGATCGGTACGCGGAGCGATAGTAGATTTTCGAGGCACCCGAGTTGATGATTAGTTTGGCGCATGTGATGCACGGTTGACCGGTCACGAAGACGACCTTACGGGGGTCGTTCACACGGACTTTGATCAGGGCATTTTGTTCCGCATGCACGCAGCCGCAGCCGCCCGGTAGGTCCGCCTTGCAATCGTCGTGCGAAAACCCTTTTGCGGTTCCATTGTAGCCAAATCCGTAGATCTGGGTCATGTCTCCGGAGGTGATGACGCACGAGAACTGGGCGCGTTTGCAGGTGGCGCGGCGCGTCAGGGACATCGCGAAGTCCATGATCAGGCTCTCCAAGCTCGGCCGTTCGATTTTTCCCACGCCCGTTCACCCTCGCCGGGAGGCGATGAACTCGCCGCTCGTCTTAAGGTTTCGGAGACGGGCCGTCGTCCATGGACCTCCCGCAAAGCATTATCCCGAAAATCGGTGTGCGGGCGTATGATGGCTGCGAGCACGAACGTCCCCGATGCGCCGGTCCTCTCTCCGGAACGCGTTGCGGCCTTCCGTCTCTCCCGTCATCACCTCCTGGAGCGGGCGCCGGCGTCGGCCCTCGCGCGGGTGGCCGGCGACATGGCGGGGGCACAAGCCCAAGTGCTCTCCGCTGCGCAAATGTCATTGGCGGCTCGGACCCGCGACATTTCCGTGGAAGATGTCGAGAACGCCCTGTGGCGAGACCGGACCCTCGTGAAGACCTGGTGCATGCGGGGCGCACTTCACCTCATCCCATCGAAGGACTTCGCCGTCTTCGTGCGGGGCAGTCGGCGCGACGCCCGTTCGACGGCGTGGATGGTCCGCCGGGGTTATCCGATTGACGCCGTAGATCGACTCGTCCGAGGGATGCAAGCCGTGCTCGATCGGCCGCTCACGCGGACCGAGATCGCCGAACGGGTCAGCGCGTCGCTGGGGGTTAAGGTCCTCGCCAAATCCGGCCGCGGCTGGGGAGGGAAGTCGAACGCCACCGGGTTTCGGATCGCCGGGACCGTGTTGTCGCTCGACGGCATTGTATTCCTGGCGTGTACGCGGGGCCTCGCCTGCTTCGGTCCGACTCGTGGGGCCGAGGCGACCTTCGTGCGTCCGGAGGAATGGATCCGAAACTGGGACGATCGGCCCGCCGAGCAGTCGGAGCTCGATCTTCTGCGCCGGTACCTCAGGGCGCATGGTCCCGCGACGGTGCGCGACTTCGCCCAGTGGACGTACATGACCGCCGCCGACGCCCGCGACGTCTGGGGGCACCTCGAGAGGGAGCTGGCACCGGTCAACGTCGGGAGACAAGTCAGGTGGGTGCTCCGAAGCGACCTGCCCGCGCTGAGGCGCGCAAAGCTCGAATCGACGGTGGTCCGCCTTCTGCCCAATTTCGATTCGCTCCTCTTAGGTGTGAAGGACAAGAGTCACCTCGTCGACGCGGCTCACTACAAACAGGTGTACCGCCCGCAAGGGTGGCTCTCGCCGGTGGTCCTCATTGACGGCCGCGTTGCGGGTGTCTGGTCCTACGATCGGAAACGTCGACGGCTGGAGATTCGCGTCGAGGCGTTCAAGACGCTTCGCGCGGTGGATCGAGCGGCCATCCGGGACGAGGCCGAGGAGGTTCGCCGCTTCCTCGACGCTCCGGAAGTTGCAGTCGTGTTTGCAAAAGCCTGACGGCCCCTCATTGGTGGGACCGAAGGTCCCGTCTCAGCTTCCACATCATTCCGATTTGGGCGAGCGACGAAAGGGTCCCAAAGATCAGATACCACAACGTCGCGACCGCCATCGCGAGGACGAACAGGTAGCCCCAACGGGGGCGGAGGAGAAGCAACCCCGCCGCCATGATTTGCGCGGCTCCCACCAGGAGGAAGACGGGCCCCATCGCGGAGGGATCGATCCCGACGTCGCTGACGACGGCCGTCCACGGTCCGAGTTGCCCGCCGATTCGGATGAAGTCTCCGAGCGCGAAGCGGTGGATGGCGTCGGTGATCATGTATCCGCCGTCGATCAGCGCGAGTGCGGCGGCGACGTACGCGGTCCAACCGAGCGGCCGCGGCATTCGCTTCCGAACCTACGAGGTGGGCTTCGCCTTGGCGAGTTCCCGCTCCCGCAGTCGTCGGCGCAAGACCTTTCCGACGAGCGACATCGGAAGGTCCGTGGCGAACTCGATGGCCTTGGGGACCTTGAATGGCGCGAGGCGTTCCTTGCAGAAGGCGATGATTTCGTTTTCCGTCGCGGTCGTTCCCGCTTTCAGCACAACGAACGCCTTCACGGTCTCCCCGCGGTAGGGGTCCGGCACGCCAATGGCGGCGGCCTGGGCGACCGCGGGGTGCATGAACAGGACCTCCTCGACTTCCCGCGGGTAGACGTTGTATCCGGAGCAAAGGATCATGTCCTTCTTTCGGTCGACAATGTAAAAGTAGCCATCCGCGTCCATCTTCGCGATGTCGCCGGTCAAAAGCCACCCGTCGCGGAGGACCGTCGCAGTCTCGTCGGGCTTGTTCCAGTACCCTTTCATGACTTGCGGGCCGCGGATTGCGAGCTCGCCGACTTGCCCCTGGGGCAGATCCTTTCCCGGGTCGTCCGCGTCCACGATTTTCGCGTCCGTGTCCGGGAACGGAATCCCGATGCACTCCTTCACGGTGCCACTGAGTGGATTGCAGTGCGTGACCGGCGAGGCCTCGGTGAGCCCGTATCCCTCGACGAGGCGACCTCCCGTCGCCGCCTCGAACTGCCTCCGCACTTCGTTCGGGAGCGGCGCGGCACCGGAGATGCACGCGCGGATCGAGCGCAAATCGTATTTCGCGAGGTTCGGATTGCGCAGGATTGCGATGTACATCGTCGGGACGCCGGGGAAGATGCCGGGTTTCGCCTTGTTGATCAGCTTGAGGATCTGGTCAATCTCCCGTGGGTTCGGGTAGAGGACCATCTCGTTCCCCATGACGATGGAGAAGAGCATGACGGCGGTGAGCCCGTACACGTGGAACAGGGGAATCGCGCCGAGGACCCGCTCGGACCCCTGCGCGCCCGCGGGAAACCATGCCGCCGTCTGCGTCGCGTTCGCGACGAGGTTGCGGTGGGTGAGCATCGCGCCTTTCGGGGTTCCCGTGGTGCCGCCCGTGTATTGCAGCACCGCGACGTCATCGGGGCGGCTCCCTACGTCTTGACTCGGATTCGCCGGCGTCGCGGCGAGGTCCGCGAATCGATACACGCCTTTGTCATGTGGGATCACGAGGGGCCAGTGCCCCTGCTTCTTCAGGTCCCGCCGCTTCTTGATTGGGTACAGCTGACGCAACGGCGTCTTGAGGAACTCCGCGACGTCGCAGACGACGACGCGTTTCACGCCGACCTCCGCCATGGCCTTCGATACGCTGTGCCATAACAGGTCGAGCGTCACGACCGTGTCCACGCCGGCATCGCCCCAGAGAATCGCAAGCTCCCGCGGCGTGTACGTGGGGTTCGTCTGGACGACGACGCCTCCCACGCGGAGGACCGCGAAAAAGGCGATGATGAAATGGGGCGTGTTCGGGAGCACCAGGGAGACGCGGTCTCCACGGCGAATCCCAATCGTCCGCAGACCGGCGGCGAACCGGTCGATTGCGGCGTCGAGTTCGCCGTACGAAAGGGACTTCCCATAGAAAGTGACCGCCGGTCGGGTCGCGAACTTCTTCGCGGCTCGGCGGAGCAGCTCCCCGACGGAGATGTCCGGATAGGTGAGCGAGGTTGGCACGCCCTCGGGCCAGCTACCGAGCCACGGCCTCGCGAGGGTCGCCTCCCCCTGCATGCCCGAGATAACGCCGCGCAGGACGAAAAAGGTACTGGAGGCCCAAACGATTATGCGCCGAAGGAGCCCATGGTGGCTCGATGCCTCCGGCGCCGCGCATCCGAGTCGACCGGGCGGAGGGCGTCGCCGTCTTGCGACTTGACAATCCGCCGCGAAATCTCCTGACGCTTTCCATGGTGGCGGACCTCGCCGCCCTCGTTGCCGAACTCGAGAAAGATGATTCGGTGCGGTCGGCGGTCGTAACGGGGGAGGGACCGGCGCACTTTTCCGCGGGGCTCGACATGCGCGAGTGGTCCCGGCTTTCGCCGAAAGCGGCACAGGATGAGGTCAGCCGCGGGCAAGACGCGTTCTGGGCCTTCGAGCATCTCACGAAGCCGACGATCGCCGCGATCGCCGGGGCGACCCGCGGGGCCGGGGCGGAGTTGGCGCTGGCGTGCGACATCCGGATCGCGGATGAGACCGCGACGTTCTCGTTCCCGGAGGTCGACCTCGGATGGATGCCGAGCCATGGGGCGACCGGTCGGCTCTCGAAGCTCATCGGGCGGTCGAGAGCCCTCGAGATCCTCGGGAGCGGGAAGGAGGTGAGGGGGCTCGACGCCCTACGACTCGGGATCGTGGACCATCTCGCGGCGCCCGGCGTGGCGCTCGACCAGGCGAAGGCCCTTGCGGCCACGTTCGCCTCGAAACCGAGGGCGGCCGTGAAAGCGATTAAGCGCGCGCTCACAGAGGGCGACGAGAAGCCGTACCGGAACCGGTTCCTCCTCGAGTCCCAGCATGCGGTTCAGCTCCTGTGGTCGGACGACTACAAGGCCGCGATGCAGAAGCTCCAGGACAAGCGGTGATTCACGATCTCCGAAGGATCGAGTCTCTCGCACCCCATCGTTTCAGCTCAATGTCCACGCCGACATCCGTCGCGGCGAACGATCCGTCCTTGAGGCCCGCATCCTTCAAAATCTTGCGGCGCTGCTCTTCTCCCTCGAACTCCAGCCGGGCCTGAAACAGGCCGAAGTCGATCTCCACGGTCCCATCCACGTGGACCGCGCCGACGAGCCGCGCTCCGCTCTGGAGGACGGGCCCACCCATCTCGATTCTCCGGGCCCGGACGCGCTTCAAGTACCCGAAGGCGACCACGCGGCCCTCCGCCCACTCGCCCGCGCGGACCTTGAGGTACGAGTCCCTTGGGTCGAGGCCGTAGATGTCCACGAAGCTCTCGGCGTCCTTCGGGTCGTACGACCATCCTTTCTTCGGATCCTTCGCGACGCGCATTCGGATGTATCCTTCCACCTCGCAATCCGGGCACACGATTACCTCGAGGACTCGTCCCTTCACCGGGAACGCGGCCTCGAACTCGAGGCCCGATTTGATCGGGCGCGGCACGGCCGTACGAACGGCCGCTGCGCCGATAAAGCCGACGACGCGTGGCTTCAAGCCGTCGCCGGCCTTACCACGATCGATCACGCGGGGGAGCGACGATTCCGGAAGAATCACTGGTCCACAACTACCTCATCGAGGCCGGCCTGGCGGCCCGCGTCCCGAAAGGCATCCGGATCTGGGAGGAGACGTTGCGGGACGGCGAGCAGACGCCCGGGGTCGCGTATTCGCCGGAGGAGAAGCTGCGGATTGCGACCCTCTTGGATGCGATTCACCTTCCGATCATCGACGTCGGGATCCCGGTCGTCTCGAAGGAAGAAGCGCGCGCCGTCCGGATGGTCGCGGGTGCGGGGCTCGACGCTACGGTCATGGGCGCGGCCCGGACTGTCCGGAAAGACGTCGATGCGTGCCTCGCGTGCGATGTCGACGAGATCGCGCTCTTCACCGCGGGGTCCGACCTGCACATCAAGCACAAGCTCGCGATGACCCGTGACCAGGTCAAGGAGGCCGCGGTCCGAGAGACGGAGTACGCCGTCTCCCACGGCGTTGCGGTGTCGTTCGTCACCGAGGACACGTTCCGCGCGGACCTCGGGTTCGTGGTGGACCTGTACGACGCCTGCACGGAGGCGGGCGCCCACCGCGCGGTCGTCTGCGATACGGTCGGCGTGATGACGCCGCCCGGGATCACCTGGTTCTTCGGGCAACTGAGGAAGCGCCTCAAGCCGACGGAGCTCTCGTTCCACGGCCACAACGACTTCGGACTCGCGGTCGCGAACAGCCTTGCGGCGGTCGAGGCGGGCGTCGCGGTGCCGCACACCTGCGTGAACGGCCTCGGCGAACGCTCGGGGAACGCGAGTTTTGAGGAATTCGTCTTGGCACTCGAGGCGTTGTACGGCTACGATACGGGCATCGACATCTCTCGGATCTTCGAGGTGTCCCAGCTCGTCGAGACACTCAGCGGCATCCCGGTCGGGATGCACAAGCCGCTCGTGGGCCACAACGCGTTCGCCCATGAGTCGGGGATCCATGCGCACGGGGTGATCCGGCACACCGCGACGTACGAGCCGATTCAGCCCGAGACGATCGGGAGGCAGCGCACGTTCGTGTTCGGCAAGCACACCGGGTCGCTCGCGGTCGCCGAAAAACTTCGCGGCCGCGGCGTCGAGGCGACGCCGGAGCAAGTCGCGACGCTCGTGCAGCTCATCAAAGACTTCGCGGAGGCGCGATCGAAGGGGGACCAGCAAGCCTTCGTCGCGTCGTTCCGAGAACGGGCGGAGCGGCGGCGCGGCGTGACCGACGACGAGTTCTGGACGCTCGCACGGAAAGCGGGCTTGGCCGCCCCTAAGACCGCGGCGAAGTGATTGCCCTCACGTCTTTCGGCCGGGTGGATCCGCGGGATCGGGGTCGGGAAGAGCTTGGCCGATCGCTGCGCGGGCGAAAGCGGCCGCGCGGCGGGATGTCGAGACGTAGATGCCGAGGAGGACAATCGCGGCGCCCCCGAGGTCGATCACGTCGAACGTCTCGTTGCCGAGAGTCGCCCCGAGCAAGACCGCGACGATCGGGATGATCAGGGCAATGTAGGAGAGCGTGGTCGCCTGCATTTCCTTCAGGAGCCACTGCCACGCGACAAATGTGACGACGGAGCCGGCAATCGCGAGGTAGAGAATCGCCCCGAGTCCTTGCGGCCACGTCGGAATTCCCCACGGCTCCCGCGTGATGAGCGAGACGGTGGCCAGGCCCGCAGCACCCACGGCCATCGCCGCCGCGTTGAAACTGATCGGTTCCGTGTCGTGGCCCCACCGTTTCACGGCCACCGTCGCGAACGCGGCGCACGTCGCGGCGAGCACAATCGAGAGCATGGGGAACACTTTCTCGAGTCCCGCGGTCCCGAGTTGGCTGCGAAAGATTAGGACGACGCCGCCGAACCCCACGCCGATCCCGAGCAGCTTCTGTGCGGTGAAGCGTTCCGCTTTCAGGTAGGCGTTCGCCACGAGGGCGGTCTGAAGGGGAAAGGTTGCGAAGAGGATCGCGGAGAGACCGCTCTCCACCCCGTTGTTCTCGCCCCAGTAGATGAGTCCGTAGTCCGCGGTGAACAGGACTACGCCGACGAACCCGACGAGCACCCACTCGGTCCGGTTCTGCGGCCCCTTCGATCGGAACACGACCGCCAGGAGGACGAGCACGACCGAGGCGACGGCAAACCGCAGGGAGGCGGACAAGAAGGGCGGCGCGCCCTCCAGGCCAATCCGGATCGCGAGCCACGTGGATCCCCAGATGATACAGAGCATCGCGAAGGCCGCGCTCCGCGTGGAACTCGTCGCCATTCCGCAGGGGCATCACGGCGGTCGGGTAAAACCTTGGGCCGTCGATGGCCATGTTTATAGGTCGCCCCGCACCTGTGCTTCCCGCCGGTCCCATGACGGGCCAGACGATGTCGGAGAAGATCCTGGCGCGGGCGAGCCACGCCGAGTCCGTCCATCCCGGGCAAATCGTCGACGGGGACGTCGACCTGCTCTACATGCACGAGATGCTCGCGATGGCCCTGATGCCGTTCAACGAGATCGGCACGATGAAGGTCTGGGATCCGGAGAAGATCGTCGTCACGCTGGACCACTGGGTCCCGCCGCCGACGCCCGAGATCGCGAAGATGCACCAGACGATCCGCGACTTCTGCCACAAGCAGGGGATCCGGCGGTTCCACGACGTCGGGGACCATGGCATCGTCCACCAGCTCATCGTGGAGCGGGGCTACGCCCACCCCTGGGATCTTGTGATCGGGAGCGACAGCCACACGAACATGGTCGGGGCGGTCGGCGCGTTCGCCGCGGGGATCGGGGCGACGGACACGGCGGCCGTGATGGCGACCGGCCGGTTGTGGCTCCGGGTGCCCGAGACGATGCGCGTGGACATCCGCGGGAAACTCGGGGAGCGCACCGGCGCGAAGGACGTCATCCTCAAGGTGATCGGAACGACGGGGGATGACGGCGCACGCTACGCGGCGGTCGAATTCACCGGTCCCACCGTGAAAGCGTTCCCGATGAACGAGCGGTTTGTCCTGTGCAACATGACGACGGAGATGGGCGCGAAGGTCGGCATGATCGAGGCGGACTCGATCACGAAGAAATACCTGGCCCGCCCGGGCGTGCCGTTCCAGCCCATCGACTCGGACGAGGATGCCTCCTTCGCGAAGACGTTCGCGTTCGATGTCGACGGGATGGGCCCACAGGTCGCATGCCCGTCGAACCCGGCGAACCTCAAGGCCGTCGAGGACGTCGAAGGGACGAAGATCGATGTCGCGTTCCTCGGCTCCTGCACGAACGCCCGAATCGAGGATCTTCGAATCGCGGCGGAACTCCTGAGAGGCGAGAAGGTGGCGGCCGGAGTGCGATTCCAGATCACGCCCGCGTCCCAGATCATCTACCGCCAGGCGCTGAAGGAGGGGCTCGTCGAGGTGTTCTTGGATGCCGGCGCGATGTTCACCTCGTCCACCTGCGGGCCGTGTTTCGGCGGCCACCTCGGCACGTTGGCGGGCGACGAGGTGTGCATCTCGTCGACGAATCGCAACTATCCCGGCCGCATGGGATCGCCGCAGGCCCAGGTGTACCTCGCGAGCCCGTGGACCGTGACCGCATCGGCGATCCGCGGGGAGATCACGGACCCGCGGAAGGTCTGACCATGCAGACCCGTTTCAACGGTCGCGTGTGGACGTTCGGCGATGACATCTCCACCGACCACATTATCGCGGGCAAGTACCTCGGCACGACGGATCCGAAGATCTTCGCCGAACACGCGTTCGAGGCCGTCGACCCCACCTGGGCGAAGAAGGTGCAGCCCGGCGACCTCATCGTTGCGGGAGCGAACTTCGGATGCGGCTCGAGCCGGGAGCAAGCCCCGATTGCGCTGAGGACCCTCGGCATCTCCGCGATCCTCGCGAACTCGTTCGCCCGAATTTTCTTCCGCAACGCGATCAACCTGGGCTTTCCCGTGATTGAGTGCGTAGGCCTCCGGGACCGCGTGAAGCCAGGCGATGTGATCGAGCTCGACCTGGCGAGCGGAGAGGTCCGCCTTCCGTCGAGCGAGATGGTGAGGTTCACCGCGCTCCCGCCGAATGTGCTCGAGATCCTCGAGGCGGGAGGGCTCGTTCCGAAGCTTCGGAAGGAGCTCGCACTGAAATCATCATAGGCTCTCACCTGCCCGTCCGCGGCTCGGAACCGAGGAACTTGATCACGTCCGCCGGTACCGGCGGCTGTGTTAACCTTAAACAAGGTTGACCGCCCGAGATCCTCCACTCACTACCACCGTGGCCTCCGAATCCTTATGCTCGCCATCCCCTTCCAGCCGCTCGATGGCCTTCAAAATCGTCCTCCTCCCCGGGGATGGCGTCGGGCCCGAGGTGGTCCGGGAAGGCGTCAAAGTCCTGAAGGCCGTCGGGACGGCGTACGGCCTCTCGTTCGATCTCGTCCCCTTCCCGTGCGGAGGACAGCACTATCTCGACACGGGCGAGGAATGGCCGGATGGCGCGTTCGAGTCGTGCAAGGCCGCGGACGCAATCCTACTCGGAGCGGTCGGGCTACCGGAAGCCGTCCTCCCGAACGGCGAGATCGCGGGCGTCGGCGTGGTCTTCGGTCTTCGGTTCGGATTGGACCTGTACGCGAACGTGCGCCCGACGAAGCTCTATCCGAACGTTCGGCACAAGATCCACGACGCGTTCAAGCAGGTGTGGGAACCGGGGAAGGTGGACTTCGTCATCGTCCGGGAAAATACGGAGGGGCTGTACACGCCGACCCGAGGCTTTCTGGACCGCGGCGGCGTGAAGGAACTCGCGGTGGACAGCCGCGTGATCACGCGGAAAGGGGCCGAGCGCGTGATCCGATTCGCGTTCGAGCTCTCGAAGCAACGGAATGGAGCGCCGGCGGATAAGAAGCGGCGGGTGACCTGCGTCGACAAATCAAACGTCACCGCAGGGTGCAAGCTCTTCCGCCAGGTCTACGACGAGGTCGCGGCCAGCTACCCGACGATCCAGAAAGACTACGCCTACATCGACGCGTTTCAGCAGTGGCTCCTCCGGTCCCCGGAGGCCTACGACGTGGCCGTGACGACGAACGTGTTCGGGGACATCGCGACGGATCTCGCGGCGGTCCTCCAGGGGGGGCTCGGCATGGCCGCAGGCGGGAACATCGGCGACGAGCACGCGATGTTCGAGCCGATTCACGGGAGCGCCCCGAAGCACGCAGGCAAGGACGAGGTGAACCCGATCGCGATGATCCTGGCCGTCCAGATGATGCTGGACTGGCTCGGACGAAGGAAGCGAGACAAAACCCTGCGAGAAGCTGCGACCGCGGTCGAGAGGGCTGCCGAAGGGGTTCTCAAGGCGGGGAAGACGCTCACGTACGATCTCGGCGGGACCGCAAAGTGTCGCGAGGTCGGGACGGCAGTCGCAGGCGCGGTTTCAAAGCTGGCTAAGTAGCGGATGGGGTGCGGGCTCCACCCCGATTGATTCCACTCTGAAATCACCGCTCCCGCCACTGGTACAACCACCAAGCGACGCCGAGCCCGACGGCCGTCGATAGAACGAGCAAGCCGGCATCGAGCGCGAGGTTCCCAGCAGCACCCGGATCCAGACCGAGTGTGCCTTGGACGAGCAGCGCGGCATAGGTGGCGGGCAACAGTTGGGCGAGTTCCCGCCAGACCGGCGGGAGCTTCGAGAGCGGATAGTACAATGGGGACAGGATCCCGAGGAGCGTGAAGATCAAGTTGCCAACGGGCCACACTTCCCGTTGGCTTCGCAGTCGGCTCGATACGGCGATGCCGATGGCGGAATACAACACCCAAACCGTCAGGATGCACGCGACGAGGACGATCCACCCGCCGACGGTAACGTGGGTGACCATCGCCAGAATGACTCCCAGTGCGATGAGCGCCGGCGCGGCGGGGATGAGGTTCGAGAACGCGACGCCGAACAGATAATGGAGTTTGTCATGAGGCGACGCGACGAAGATGTCCTGGAGCCGTAGTTCGATACGGAACACGGCGGAATCGGACAGGCACCAGCTGCCGATGTTCTGGGTCGAAAACAGCATGGCGCCCGCCACCTGAAGCGGGAAGTAGCTCTCCGGCGCGATGAGATGCAGGAAGTACAGGAAGAAGAACGGCTGGAGGAGGGGCACGATCGCGGCGGCGGGGCTGCGCCACACCCACCGCCACCCAATCCAGGCCCACGCGGGGAGCACGCGTCCCCGGTGCGGCTGCTCCGTGCGAGCGACATCAATCGCCATCGTCATGGCTCCCGCGCGGTCCGCCGAGCCCAGTAGATTCCGAAGGCGAACAGCGCGATCGCCTCAACGGACAGGGCACACGCCGCAAGAATCGCCTCGTTCGTCGTGATCGGCTCGAGCCCGGCCGCTGCATCGACGAGCGCCGCAGCCGCGCTCGTCGGGAGGAGCAGCACGGCGGACCGCCACTCGATTGCCACTTTTCCAAGGGGATAGAACACGGGCGGGACGATGCCGAACAGGTTCGTCAGGAGCGCGGAGTAGGGCCAAATGGTCTTCATGTCCTTGAAGAGTGTCGATACGACGTATCCAATCGTTGACGAAACCCCCCATACGGCGATGAGACATGCGGCGAGGGCGACCCAACCGAGTGGGCTGAGCGGATGGAGGATTTCGAGGATCACCAGCAGGACGAGGCTGGGGGGAAGATACGCGACGAGCATGCCTCCCGCGATCCCGACGAAGTATCCTTCCGGCGAGAGGGGGCTCGCGTGGTACAATTCGTTCAGCTTGTGGTCGATTCGGATGTACGCGGCTTCGTTGAGCACGCGCTGTCCGATCAGGAACATCGAGTAGACCA
>WNFB01000206.1_pt1 | contig 41964 bp, 47 predicted proteins | sample 5400501 | NCBI WGS metagenome assembly WNFB01 (sample SAMN13153341, study PRJNA577476) | soil metagenome | isolation source: 200 cm saprolite under Douglas fir tree site 2 hole 1 | place: USA:California | collected 2015-04-18 | reverse complement strand
GCCGGCGAAGGGCCGAGACATTCGCCTTGATCGTGCCCAGGTCGATGAGCGCCTCCGGGTGACCGTCCATGACGTCCCAGTGTGCCAGCAGCGCCGTGCGCCGGCAGCCCGGGGCGCAGGCCGGCGGCCCGCTACCGCGGGCCGGATCGCCACGATCGGCGCGGACGTGATAGGCACTGGTCATGGTCGAACTCATTCCCCGGCAGGTACTCTTCGGCAATCCCGAGCGGGTCAGCCCCCGGATATCCCCCGACGGGACCCAGCTGGCCTGGATCGCACCAAGCGACGGCGTGCTGAACGTCTGGGTCGCGCCCGCGAACTCGGGAGAGAGCGAGGGCATCGACTGGTCCGCGGCGCGCGTCGTGACCGACGACTCCGATCGCGGCATCCGCATGTTCGCCTGGGCGCACGACGGCCGGCATGTGCTCTACCTGCAGGACACCGGCGGTGACGAGAACTGGCGCCTGCACGATGTCGACCTGGCGACCATGCAGCGGCGTGACCTCACCCCCTTCGACAATGTCCAGACGCAGCTCATCGCCGCGGAGAAGAAGTTCCCGACCGAGATCCTGATCGCGCTGAACCGGGACAACCCGCAGCTGCATGACGTCTACCGGCTCGACCTCACCACCGGCGAGCTGACGAAGGAGGTCGAGAACCCCGGTTTCGTCGGCTGGATCGCGGACAGCCAGCTGGTGGTGCGCGCCGCGATCGCCCCGCAGCCGGACGGCGGCCTTGTCCTCATGGTCCGCGGCAGCGCCGGCGAGGACTGGCGCACAGCGCTCTCCATCGACGCTGAGGACGCGCTGACCAGCGAGCCGGTAGCGTTCAGCGAGGACGGCGCGTCGCTGCTCGCGGTGAGCTCGGTGGGCGCGGACACCGGCAGGCTCGTCCGGATGGACCTGGCTACGGGCGCCGCCAGTGTGCTGGCCGAGGACCCGGAGGCGGACGTCACCGGCATCAGGCTGCATCCGGATACCCGTGAGCCGCAGATCGTCACCTTCCTCAAGGACCGGTCCGAGTACCGCGTGCTCGACCCGGACGTGGCGGCCGACCTGGCGGCGATCCGGGGCCTGCACCCGGGCGATCCGTCGTTCGACGACGCCGACGACGCCGATGCGACCTGGCTGGTCGGGTTCACCAACGACACCGGCGCCGTCCCGTTCTTCAGCTACCACCGGGAGACCCGCACCGGGCGGTTCCTCTTCGAGACCCGTCCCGAGCTGTCCCGTTACGAGCTGGCCCCGATGGAGCCGTTCTCGTTCACCGCCAGGGACGGCCTCACCATCCACGGGTACGCCACCTTCCCGCCCGGCGCCGGCCGGGCCGGGCTGCCGACGGTGCTTGACGTGCACGGCGGGCCCTGGGCACGCGACGCCTGGGGCTTCAATCCCGAGGCTCAGTGGCTGGCCAACCGCGGCTACCTGTGCATCCAGGTGAACTACCGCGGCTCAACCGGGTACGGCAAGGCGTTCGTCAACGCCGGCGACCGGGAGTGGGGCGGCCGGATGCACGACGACCTCGTGGACGCGGTAGCGCACGTCACGGGTCATGGCTGGGCCGATCCGGCCCGGGTGGCGATCTACGGCGGCTCGTACGGCGGCTACGCAGCCCTGGTCGGGGCGGCGTTCACGCCGGAGCTGTTCCGCTGCGCCGTCGATATCGTGGGCCCGTCTAACCTGAAGACCCTCATCGAGACGATCCCGCCGTACTGGGCTCCGATGATCTCCCAGTTCCATCGCCGGGTGGGTGACCCGGCGAAGGACGCCGAGTTCCTCTGGTCCCGGTCACCGCTGTCGCGCGCGGACAACATCAGCATCCCGCTGCTCATCGCCCAGGGAGCCAACGACCCCCGGGTGAAGCAGGCCGAGTCTGAGCAGATCGTCGCGGCGCTCAAGGCGGCCGGGATCGATCACGAGTACCTGCTGTTCCCCGACGAGGGGCACGGCTTCGCCAAGCCGGAGAACCGGCTGCGCTTCTACGCTGCGGCCGAGTCGTTCCTGGCCAGGCATCTCGGCGGGCGAGCCGAGGAGTAGCCCGGGCAGGCTCTGGTGCGGCCACGGGAGGGGCGCCGCCCCGGGCCGGATGACGCAATGCCCGCGCCCGGCGCGGGACGGCCGACGCCGCGCATGCGGAAGGGATCGGCGCGAACCGGCTGCATCGGCTCGCCCGGCCGGCTCGGCGGGATTGGCTGACCCGCCGCCGCGACTGGCTAGCTTGCGCCCGCCATGGCCAGGCGGATGGCCGCGGGCAGCGCCGCTATCAGGTCGGCGGCACCGATCGGGGCCCCTTCGGACACCGGGCGGCGGGCCGCTCCGACGGCGCCCTGCACGGCGCCAGTGGCCGCCAGCCTGGCCGCCATGCCGTGCAGGTAAGCGCCGACGGCCGCAGCTTCCGGCGGCGCCAGGCCCTGCGCGAGAAGCGCCCCGGCCAGGCCGGAGAGCACGTCGCCGGATCCGGCGGTGGCGAGCCAGCTGGTGCCGGTGGCGTTGACCAGCACCGGCGGGCTCGCTGACGTGGTCGCGATTACCGTGGTCGATCCCTTGAGCAGGACGGTCACGCCCAGCTCGGCGGCTGCCTTCCTGGCGTAGTCAAGGCGGCTTGCCTCGATCGCAGCCCGGTCGCAGCGCAGCAGCCTGGCCAGCTCACCGGCATGCGGCGTGATCAATGTCGGCGCGGAACGCGGCAGCAGCTCACGGTGCTCTGCGAGCAGGGTGATCCCGTCCGCGTCGACGAGGACAGGGAGGCCGCCGGACAGTACCTGGGCGAGCTGCAGTGCGGCCGAAGGCTGCGTACCGAATCCAGGGCCTGCCACCCATGCCTGGACCGGCCCTGCCTCCTGGACTGCCCGCTCCGCGGACAGCTCACCGTCGAACACGGTGAGCACTGCCTCCGGCCAGTGCTGCCGCACCACGACCGCCGCCTGCTGGGCCGTGACCAGCCGGACCATCCCGGCGCCGCCGCGCACAGCGCCGCCGACGGCCAGGTTGGCAGCGCCGGTGAACCGCCTGCTGCCGGCCAGGATTCCGAGCACGCCCCGCCGGTACTTGTCCGTCTCCGCAGTCGGCCGGGGAAGCAGCGTGGCGACATCAGCGGCCTGCAATGCCGCGACGCTGGCCGGGCCAAGGTAGGGCCCTAGCCCGATGTCGATCAGCTCGGCGGCGCCCGCGTGCGTGGCGCCGGGGTCGATCAGCAAGCCGGGCTTCCAGGTGCCGAACGTCACCGTCGCATCAGCCCGGACGGCGGCACCCGGCACCTCGCCGGTGTCAGCGTCAATCCCGCTCGGCAGGTCCACGGCCACGACGAGCGCCTTCGCCGCCGCTGCCCGCGCGGCCAGCGCCGCAGCAGGTTCCCTGAGCCCGCCGCGGCCGCCGATGCCGAGCATGCCGTCGATAATCAGGTCGGCCTTGTCGATCAGGCCCGCTACGTCGTCGATGGCGGCCCTGGCCCGGTCGGCCCCGTCAGCCTGCTCGGAGGAAGCAGCCCGGTCAGCCTGGCTGACCTCGTCGGACGCGGCGGCCCCGTGAGTCACGTCAGCACTGTGCGTCCCGTTAGCATCCCGAGTCCCGCCAGCATCCTGGGACGCAGCGGTGTTGCGAGTCCCGTCAGCACCGTGTACGCCACGGTCCCGGTGCGTCCCGCTGGCCGCGCCGGACAGGTGCCCGCCCGCGCTGAGCAGGGCCGTCGCCCCGCCCTGATGGGCCCGTGACCCGATGGTGATCGCTATCACGGCCGCGCCGCGGCGGGCAAGCAGCGCACCCGCGTAGAGCGCGTCGCCGCCGTTGTCCCCGGTCCCGGCCAGGATGACGACCCGCGACCCGTATACCTGGCCGAGCAGGCGTGCGCACGCGGACGCCAGTCCTGCCGCCGCCCGTTGCATCAGCATGCCGTCGGGCACCCGCGCCATCAGCGCCCGCTCGGCGCTCCTGACGACTTCGACCTCGTGCGCGTTCCTCACCGCTGCGCCCCCTCAGCTACCACCATGGCCACGCAGAACCCTCCGTCATGACTCAGCGAGATATGCCAGCTGTGCACGCCCAGCTGAGCGGCGGCGTGCTGCACGGTGCCGCTGACCTCAAGCAATGGCCTGCCGAACTTGTCGTGGGCAACGACCACGTCGGTCCATCGCAGGCCCGGCGGGCCGCCGAGCGCCTTGGCCACGGCCTCCTTCGCGGCGAAACATCCGGCCAGTGACGCCACCGGCGCGTCCTGTTCGCTTTCAGCGAACAAGCGGGACGCCAGGGCGGGCGTCCGGCTCAGGGCAGCCTCCACCCGGGAAATGTCCGTGATATCCACGCCGATTCCCACGATCATGGCTCAAGCCTGCCACGCCCGCTGTCCCCCCAGGCCGCCCCGCACCCGCCGTTCCCCAGGCCTGCCCCGCGCCCGCCGTTCCCCCAGGCCGCCCCGCACCCGCCGTCGCCTCAGGCTTGGCCGTGCGTAAGGCTTGGCCGTGCGTCAGTCCGCCAGTCGCGCACCCGAGGCCCCCGTTGCCCGAGTCTCCGCCGCCTGAGCCTCTCACCGGCGTCCGCCCGATCGGGACTCCGCCATCGGCGCCTCGGCCAGCACCGATTCCCGCCGCGGCCGAATCTCCGTTGCCGGGCCCTGGCCGCAGCGCTTAGCGTCCGGCCATGGCTGCATTCATCAAGTCGGTGACCCTCGACTGCGCGGACGCACTCGCGCAGGCACAGTTCTGGGCCGGGGCACTGGGATCGGACGTTGACGAGGATTCGACCGCCTCGCGGGCCTATGTCGAGGCCGCAGGCTGGGGCGGGCCGAATATGTGGTTCATCCGGGTTCCCGAGCCCAAGACCGCCAAGAACAGGCTGCACTTCGACCTCCGGGCGCCCGGCGCCACTGATCAAGAGGTCGGGCGGCTGGCGGCCCTGGGCGCCACCGTGGTCCGGCGCGAGACGGCGCACACCGTCATGCTGGATCCGGAGGGCAACGAGTTCTGCGTCGAGCCCGGTCCGGACGGCCTGGTCTAACGCCCCGGAGCCGTGCGGCTGCCCTGGCGTGGCATCCGGGCCGGGCGGCCCGGCTGGCTTAGCACCCCGAGAGGCGGCCCGGTTAGCGCGATGATCCGTATAGCCTTCGCGGGCATCGCTCCCGCGGGCACGCCCGGCCCCGCGCATCGAGCCAGTTCACCCAGGGAGCTTGCACGTCCGCCCGCACCGGCGGAGTGTGCCGGCCCAGCCGCGCTGAGCCAGCGTGGCCCCGATCTCGCCCGCCACGGCGCATGGGCGCTCGGTCACGTCCGCCCAGCCGTACCGGAGGGTGATCTGCCCCTCAGCAGCGTTCACGTTGTCTCTGCGGATATCACGCCAGCGGAGTTCCTCCGGGTGGGCAGCCCGCCCGTCGAGTTCGACCACGACGCCATAGGACCCGTAATCCACATCCTGGTACTGGCGCCGGCCAGACCGGAGGACGGGGCGCTGGCGTTTGCCGCACGGCAGGCTGTGCGGGCGTTCGACGCGGTCAACGTAGCGGAACTCGAGGAGCGAGTGCACACCATCCGCGGCGAGGCCCAGCACCTCGGACAATTCGGCGCGCCACCGCATCCGCCTGCGCAGGAGCATTGCTGCGCCGATCTTGCCCGGCGTCGTGCAGCGGCTCGCGCAGGCGCGCAAGGTCCACCCGAGTGCCGAGTCCAGGCTGCCGGCCGCCGCGGCAAGATCGAGAACCGCTTCCTCGACGCGGGTCCGGGGCGGCAAGAGCACCGGATGGCGCGCCTCGTCGGCACGTCGCGAGTAATGCAGGGAAACCCCGTCAATAGGAGCGACCCGGCTGCCACTTGGCACCATCACGTGAATCTGCTGCGCGGACTCATTCATAAGGCCGTGTAGTTCCGCAGCAGTCTGGTGACTGAGCGCAGCGGTCGGCCCCGCACGCAGGACCGCCGCCCACAGTAAGGCGGGCCGCCCCGGGTCGCCGCTAAATGTCGCGTACACGCCGAGATGCAGTCGCTGCCACTGGCCACGCCGCAGCCTGGCTGTGATCGCGCTGTCGGTCAGGCCGATGCTGATCGCCTGCGGCCTGGAAAGCACGCCCTCTTGTAGCAGCAAGAGGTCATCGTCAGACCGGGCGACATTCACTCTCATCGGGCCAGCGTGGCCGGTTCATCGCGGGCAGGTCCGCTCATTTTCTGCCGCTGTGGACAACTCCTCGACGCGAGTGTTCGCCTGTGGACAACGACTAGCAGTTCAGTTTTCCAACGCTATGGCGTGGAAAAAATGAACTGCTAACGGACGGGACACGAGACCGGCGCGGGAGGAGTCGGCACACGGACGGGACAAGCGCCGGGGGCGGACGCGGCGGCGCCGGGCAGGACGGCTGGGCAGACGCTGGGTCACTCCACGGTGACGGACTTGCCGAGATTGCGTGGCTGGGCCACGCCATGGCCCTTGGCCGAGGCGAGCTCGCAGGCGAAGACCGGCAGCGGCACGGTCGCCACCAGCGGCCGCATCAGCGTCGGCACGCGGGCAACTCGATCAGGGTGTCCGCCTGGTGAACGCGATGAATGCCGCGACGTCACTGGCGAGGAAGTTCTCGCCGTTACCGCGCCCGACGACGAGCGGGTAATGCCGGCGCGCGCCCACCACCGCGTCCGGATCGCGCACGTCTGCCGCGATCAGCGTGAAGGCGCCACGCAGCCGCTGGCGGTGTCATGCGGTGCGGCAGCGTTATGCGGGTGCGGACAGCCCCGCGGAGCACCGCGCGGCAGCGCCTTGCGGATCGAGGCAGCACGCGGCGGACGGCACCGGCTGACGACCGGGCGGCAGTGGTCAGGACAGCTCGCGGACGGCCGCCGCAAGCCGCTCAGCCACCAAGTGCGCCTGGCCCAAATCCAGCGCCTCCACCATGACCCGGACGGCGTGCTCGGTTCCGCTCGGCCGGACAAGGACCCGGCCGGACCCGCCAAGCTCCGCCTCTGCGGCCATGACGGCGGCCGTAAGCTCTCCGGAGGAGGCGACCAGGGCCTTGTCCACCCCCGGCACGTTGATGAGGACCTGCGGGAACCTGGCCATCACCTGCGCTATCGCGCTCAGCGGCCGGCCGCGCCGCACCATCACGGAAAGCAGCTGCAGGCTGGTCAGCAGGCCATCGCCCGTCGTCGCATGATCAAGCAGGATGACGTGGCCAGACTGCTCGCCGCCGAGCACGAACTTTCCCTTGCGCATTGCCTCAAGCACGTACCGGTCCCCGACCGGGGTCTCGACCACGTCGATTCCGGCGGATTGCATCGCCTTCCGGAACCCGAGGTTGGCCATGACGGTCGTCACGACCGTATCTCCGGCCAGCTGCCCGGCTTCCCGCATCGCCAGGGCGAGCACAGCCAGGATCTGATCGCCGTCGACCACGCGGCCGCCTGCGTCCACGGCGAGGCAACGATCCGCGTCGCCGTCATACGCGATCCCGGCGTCGGCCCGGTGCTCCTGTACCGCCGCAGCCAGCACGTCCAGTGCGGTAGAGCCGCAGCCATCATTGATGTTCAGCCCGTCAGGCTCGGCGCCGATCGCGATCACATCGGCGCCCGCCCGGCGGAGCAGCCGCGGCGCCAGGGCAGATGCCGCGCCGTGCGCGCAGTCGACCACGACCCGCAGCCCGGCGAGCGGCAAGCCCTCGCCGGGGCCGGCAACGGTCGAGAGCAGATGCGCCAGGTAGCGCTCCGCTTCCGCGACGGCGTCACGTACCCGGCCGAACCCGCCGCCCGGCACTCCGGTGCCGCCCCGGACTCCGGCGCCGCCGAGTGCTCCGGTGCCGCCCCGCACTCCGGTGCCGCCCCGCACTCCGGTGCCGCCCCGCACTCCGGTGCCGCTCGGCTCGCCGCCGCCCGGCATTCCGGCACCGCCCGGCGCTCCGGCAGCGCCCAGAGCCCGCTCCCGGTCACCGGAGCGGATTGTGAACTCGATCTCGTCCTCGACGGCGTCCGGCAGCTTCAGGCCGCCGAGCGCGAACAGCTTGATCCCGTTGTCGGGTGCCGGGTTGTGGCTGGCGGACAGCATCACGCCGAGCTCGGCACCGACGTCGGCAGTCAGGTAGGCCACCGCGGGAGTCGGCACCACGCCGAGCCTGAGCACGTCCACGCCGGAGCTGGCCAGGCCTGCCACCACGGCGGCCTCAAGGAACTCGCCCGATGCCCGGGGATCGCGCCCGACCACTGCCACCGGGCGGCGGCCGGCCGAGCGGGCCTCGGCGAAGGCGCCCGCGGTACCGAGAACCTGCGCTGCGGCAGCAGCCACCTGCATGGCCAGTCCAGCGGTGAGATCACGGCCAGCGACGCCACGGACACCGTCGGTACCGAACAGCCGGCCCACGGGAACGCCCCCTGCTCTTCGGTGTGCTGGAGCGCTGACCCAGCGTCAGCGCTTGGAGTACTGGGGCGCCTTACGCGCCTTCTTCAGGCCGTACTTCTTCCGTTCCTTTACCCTCGCATCTCTGGTCAGGAAACCCGCCCGCTTGAGGGTCTGCCGGTTCTCCGGGTCGACAAGGATCAGCGCCCGCGCGATCCCGAGCCGCAGTGCGCCAGCCTGCCCGGTAACTCCACCGCCAGTGATCCGGGCTACCACGTCGAACTTGTCTTCGGCGCCCAGCGTCACGAACGGCTCGCTGATGAGCTGCTGGTGCACCTTGTTCGGGAAGTACTCGGCCAGCGGCCGGTCGTTGACCCGCCACTGCCCGTTCCCCGGCAGGATGCGCACCCGCGCGATGGCTTCCTTGCGCCGGCCGGTGCCCATCGCGTGGCCGGTCACCACCGGCTTGCGTGCCGCCGCCCGGGGCTGGCCGACAGCCGTCGCCTCACCAGTCTCGGTGGTGTACTCCGATACGTGCTCCCCGGGTGCCGCATCGGCAGCCGCTACGGGCGCCTGGGCGTCAGTGGGCTCAGCCACGGTATCTTCCTCGCGCTTCCTGGTCGGCCTTGGTCATCGCGCCGCGGCGCGGCTTGCCCGGGCCTGCTGCGTAATCTGCGTGATCTCGAACGGAACGGGCTGCTGCGCCTTGTGCGGGTGGTCGGGGCCGGCATAAACCTTGAGCTTGCGCAGCATCTGCCTGCCCAGTGTGTTCTTCGGGAGCATGCCCCTGACCGCCTTCTCGACGGCCCGCTCCGGGTGCCTGGCCAGCAGGTCGCCATAGGCCATGGAACGCAGCCCGCCCGGGTACCCGGAATGACGGTACGCCCGCTTGTCGGCCAGCTTGCTGCCGCTCAGCGCGACCTTCTCCGCATTGACGACGATCACGAAATCGCCGGTGTCAACGTGCGGCGCGAAGATCGGCTTGTGCTTGCCGCGCAGCAGGATCGCCGCCTGGCTGGCCAGCCGGCCGAGGACAACCTCATTGGCGTCGATGACATGCCATTGACGCTGGATATCGCCAGCCTTCGGGCTGAATGTGCGCACAGTCATAAGCCTTCGCGTGTGGGTCCGTGATCCTCTGGCCTCGCCCGGGGCGATCCCTCCGGGCGCGGGAATCCGCAGCATCGGCCGCCGCTCAGCTGCCCGCAGACGGGCAGCGCGGGCATGCCGACACACATGGACGCCCGCAAAGGATACCGGCCGTTGCCGGCGACGGTCAAAGCGAAGCCTGAACGACGCCGGCACCCGGTGCTCTCCCGCGGCTGGCAGCTGCCGTCCCCGGCGGCTGCCGGCGTCCCCGGCGGCTGCCGGCGTCGCAGCCAGGGCGCCGGTGCCCGTGTTCCCGCCGGTGCCGCGGCGAAAACCGCCGACCACGCTAACGTGCGTCCGGGGGGCGGTACGCTCGCCGCATGCGCTACCAGGGTGATGCGGACTCCGGTGCTGCGCCTGGCGGGCAGCAGCGCCCTCCGGGCCGCCCAGCGCAGCCCTGGCCGCGAGCCGCTGACGGTGATCAGCCCGGCTCCGGCGAGCACCCGGCCGGCTGGTATGCCGGCCGCGACGGCGCCGATGACGGGACCGCGGCCAGCGAGCGCGCCGACAGCTGGAATCCCAGCGCCGAAGGCGCCGATGACTGGGATTCGGGCCGGGAGCACGCGGGCGGCTGGTACTCCGACGGCGGGTATTCCGATGCCGGGTACGGGTACGGCGATGGCGGATACGGCGGCGGCCGGGAATCCGGCTCAGGGCCGGGCCGCGGCGGCGCGGGCGCGGACGTCACCACGGCCGCCGCAGCGATGCCGGCCGGCGCCGCCGGAGGCGCGTCGGCTGCCGGAACGCCGCCGCCCGGCGTTCCGGTCGACGAGCACGGTCGCGTGCTGGCCGCCAGCGGCGCCGCTGCGCCGGGCAGCGTTCCGCCCGGCAGTGCCTTCTACGGGACGGCCGGCGGAACCGCGGGCAAGGGGCCGGTCCGGGGATTCCCGCCCGCCCCCGGCCAGTCGGCCCCGGTCTACCCGCCGGGTCAGTTCTCGGCGTGGAACCAGCCGCCGGCCGAGGCCGCGGGCGGCCGCGCAGGCGGAACCGCGGGAAGGGATACCTGGCCAGTCGCAGCGTCGGCCGAGCACGGGTACGCCGAGCCCGACTATTCGGTCCTTGCCGTCTCCGACCCCGCCGCCGACGCGACGGCTACCCAGACCTGGTCGGTGGCCGACGACCGCGCAGCGGGCAGCTGGCAGGGCGCGAGCACCGGGGCCGGGGCCGGGGCCGGGCCAGCCCCGGGCACTGAGCGGTCCCCCGCAGGACGCCGCTCCCGCGGTCATCCGGCCGGGCGGTCCATGGCGCCTCCCCGGATCCCCGATCAGGCCGGCCGCCGCGATGGCGCGCATCCGGCTGGCCCGGGTGCGGCCGCGCCGGGCGGCACCGGGCAACTGCCCCGGCCGGGTGCCGGCCAGCCGGGCGGCCCGCCGGAGCGAGCCGCCGGGCGATCAGCCCGGGGCCGGCGAGCGCGTAAGCCCGCGGCCAGGCGGGCCCGCGTCCTGCTGGCCGCGGGGCTTGCCGTCGTCGTCGCGGGAACCGGCACCTATTTCTACCTGGCCCGCGGGCGGCAGCCTGCCCGCCAGGCCGCGGCTGCACCAAACACCACCCCGGCGGCAACGCAGCCGGGTACGCCATCAGCGTCGCCCACGCCGACCGGTCGCTGGGGTCACATCCAGACGAGGAAAACCGATCCGCTGAAGCTGACTCTGCACGAACTCTTCCCGGTGCGGTTCAAGACCTCGGGATCCAGCTATTCGCGGACGGCGGTCAAGGCGGGCAAGCACTGCTCTTCGGCGGTGCTCGGGGGGCGGCTGCAATCAGCCGTCAGCGCGGCAGGCTGCTCACAGGTGATGCGGGCGAGCTACCTGGCCGGCAACAGGAAGCTGATGGGCACGATCGGGGTGCTGAACCTGAAGACCGCGCGGATGGCGAGCCGGGCGGGCAAGGCGACGGGGCCATCCGAGTTCATCGCGCAGCTGCGCGGCGCCAGGGGACCGACCCGCAGGCTGAACAAGGGAACCGGCATCGAGGAGGCAGAGGTCAAGGGCCATTACCTGATCCTGATCTGGGCCGAGTTCGCGAACCTGCATGCGCCGAAGACCACAGCGCAGAGAAAGGAACTGGTGCAGTTCTGCACCCGCCTGCTCAAGAACACGGCGAACGTGAGCCTCAGCCGCAGGCTGGTCACCGGCAGGCCCTAGCCCGATGGGCCGCCGCCACGGCCAGCTCCGGCCCGCGGATGACCACCGTCGGGCCCTGGCCCGCCGATGCGGCCAGCACGGACCCGGCGGGTCGCCTGGGCGCGCGCGCCGAATTCGGCAGCGGCGGGGTACCGGATTTCCTCCAGGCAGAGCCCGCGGGCCGGCAGGACGCGAAGCGCCGGATCGCGGCGGCCGGCGGCGAGCACATCGGCCAGCCAGCTGACCGGCTTGCTGCCGTCGCCGACCGCTAGCAGGCCGCCGGCCAGCGACCGCACCATGTGGTGGCAGAACGCGTCCGCCACCACGGTAGCGACGGCCACGGCGGGAGCCGGTCTTTCCCAGGTCAGCCGGAGTACCTCGCGGACCGTCGTGGCGCCGGGCCGGCCGCGGCAGAACGCGGCGAAGTCACGCTCGCCTGTGCACGCGGCAGCCGCCTCGTTCATCCGCTCGATGTCGAGCAACCGGGGATGCCAGAGGGTGTCGTGCCTGCGCAGCGGATCGGCGCGCGCCGGATCATCGCAGACCCGGTAGGAGTAGCACCGCCAGAGCGCGGAGAAACGCGCGTCGAAGTCGCCGGGCACGCTGCAAATCGAGTGCACCCGGACGTCGGCAGGCAGCAGCCGGGCAAGCCGTCCCGCAGCCGGGCCGGCCGCCAGGGCCCAGCAGCCGGCCGGCACGTCAAGGTGAGCAACCTGGCCGCGGGCGTGCACGCCTGCATCCGTCCGGCCCGCGACGGTCAGCCGGAACGCGGCCGGCAGTGCCAGCACCCGGCTCAGTGCGTCCTCCACCGTCTGCTGGACGGTGCGCAGGCCGGGCTGGCGTGCCCAGCCGTGGAAGGCTGAGCCGTCGTACGACAGATCAAGGCGCAGCCGGACGGCGGACGGATCTGGCCCGGGCGGCCCGGCAATCGCCGGTTCGCCGGCGCCCGGTGGCACGGTCTTGCCGGGCTCGCCTGTCACACCGGATTCGCCAGCGCCGTCAGGCGGCACTCTCGCCCGCCGCAGCGCTCTCGCCGGCCGCAGCGCTCTCGCCGGCCGCAGCGCTCTCGCCGGCCGCAGCGCTCACCCGGCGCCGGCGCCGTCAGCGTCGGCTGGCTAGCTCTCATCCTCGATGTCGCCGTCGGTCAGGCCGGCGTTGGTTTCTGCGGTGCCAGCGGCGCTTTCGGCGTCGCCGCCGGCCGTCATGTCCCCGGCGGGGGCATCGCCCGGATCGGCTGGCTCGGCCGCGGGCGCGCTGACCGCCGCCGCGTTCCTGGCCGCGGCGGCAGGCGCCGCCGCGGCCGACGTCGCCGCGGCGGCCTGAGCGGCGGGCTGCGCGCGGCGCGCCCGACGCCGGCGAGGCTTCGCTTCCGTCTCCTCGCGAATCAGCTCGATCACGGCGAGTGCTGCGTTGTCGCCCTTGCGGGACCCGATCTTGGTGATCCGGGTGTAGCCGCCGTCACGGGCCGAGAAGCTCGGCCCGATCTCGGTGAAGAGTGCGTGCACGACACCCTTGTCCGTTACCACGGTCAGCACCTGGCGCCTGGCGTGCAGGTCACCGCGCTTGGCGTAGGTGATCAGGCGTTCGGCCAGCGGCCTCAGCCTGCGTGCCCGTGCCTCGGTCGTCGTGATCTTGCCGTGCTCGAAGAGCGCGGTGGCCAGGTTGGCCAGCATGTGCTTCTGATGGGCCGAGCTGCCGCCCAGTCGCGGTCCCTTGGTGGGCGTGGGCATGGAAAAGTTCTCCTCGGTTCGCTACTGACAGGCCGCGTCGCCGCGTCAGTACTGCTCGGTCTCGACGTAGCTCTCGTCGTCATCCGCGCCGTAACTGTCCGCGGCCGTGCCTGGATCGAATCCTGGCGGGGAGTCCTTCAGCGCGAGGCCCATGTCGATCAGCTTCTGCTTGACTTCCTCGATCGACTTCGCGCCGAAGTTGCGGATGTCGAGCAGATCCTGCTCGCTGCGGGCGACCAGCTCGCCTACGGTGTGGATGCCCTCGCGCTTCAGGCAGTTGTAGGAGCGGACGGTCAGGTTCAGCTCCTCGATCGGCAGCGCCAGGTCAGCCGCGAGGGCGGCGTCAGTGGGCGACGGACCGATGTCAACGCCCTCGGCGTCGACGTTCAGCTCCCTGGCCAGGCCGAAGAGCTCGACCAGCGTCTTGCCTGCGCTCGCCACCGCGTCCCGCGGGCGCATGCAGGGCTTAGTCTCCACGTCGAGGATGAGCCGGTCGAAGTCGGTGCGCTGCTCAACTCGGGTCGCCTCGACCTTGTAGGTCACCCGCATCACCGGCGAGTAGATCGAGTCGATCGGGATCCGGCCGATCTCCTGCCCGGGCTGCTTGTTCTGCGCGGCCGAGACATAGCCGCGGCCCCGCTCGACCGTGAGCTCCATCTCCAGCTTGCCCTTGCTGTTCAGGGTGGCGATGTGCAGCTCGGGGTTGTGCACCTCGACGCCGGCCGGCGGGGCGATATCCGCTGCCGTTACCGGTCCAGGTCCCTGCTTGCGCAGGTACATGGGAACGGGCTCGTCATGCTCGGACGAGACGACAAGCTCCTTGAGGTTCAGGATGATGTCGGTGACGTCCTCGGTGACCCCGGGAACCGTGGAGAACTCATGCAGCACTCCCTCGATCCTGATGCTGGTCACTGCCGCGCCTGGGATCGATGACAGCAGGGTCCGGCGGACCGAGTTTCCGATCGTGTAGCCGAACCCGGGCTCAAGCGGCTCGATGACGAACCTGGACCGGAACTCGTCTACCTGATCCTCGGTGAGGCTCGGACGCTGGGCGATTAGCATTGCTGTTTCCTTCCCGCGCTGCCCGTCATATGACAGTCGCGATTTTCGCTGACGGCCGCCGGCTGGCCGTGGCCGCCGCTGGCGCGGCGGGCCAGCAGGTGCGTTACTTCGAGTAGAACTCGATAATGAGCTGCTCCTGGACCTGGGTGTCGATCTGGGCCCGGACCGGGAGCGAGTGAATGAGGATTCGCATCTTGTCGGGGATCACTTCCAGCCAGGCGGGCGCAGGGCGTTCACCGGCCTCGGCGCGCGCCACCACGAACGGGGTCATCTCGTGGGACTTCGGCCGCACCTCGATGATGTCGCTCTCGCTCACCCGGTAGGAGGGGATGTCGACCTTCCGCCCGTTGACGAGGATGTGGCCGTGCCCGACAAGCTGGCGCGCCATGTCGCGGCTCTTCGCGAACCCCGCCCGGTAGACCACGTTGTCGAGACGGCTCTCCAGGATCTGGAGCAGCACCTCGCCGGTCCTGCCGCGCTTGCGGGTCGCCTCCTCGTAGTAGTTGTGGAACTGCCGCTCGAGGACGCCGTATACCCGGCGTGCCTTCTGCTTCTCCCTGACCTGGAGCAGGAAGTCGTTCTCCTTCGGCCGGTTCCTGCCGTGCTCACCGGGCGGATACGGCCGGATCTCAATGGGGCACTTCGGCGAATCGCACTTGGCGCCCTTCAGGAACAGCTTCATCTTCTCGCGGCGGCAGCGCTTACAGTCCGCACCGGTGTATCGGGCCATGTTGTCGCTACTCCTCAGACCCGGCGCCGCTTGGGCGGGCGGCAGCCGTTGTGCGGAACTGGGGTGACATCCTGGATCGAGCCGACCTCCAGGCCAGTCGCCTGCAGCGACCGGATGGCGGTTTCCCTCCCCGAACCAGGGCCCTTGACGAAGACGTCGACCTTGCGCATGCCGTGTTCCATGGCCCGGCGGGCAGCGGCCTCCGCCGCCATCTGGGCGGCAAACGGCGTCGACTTACGCGAGCCCTTGAAGCCGACCTGGCCGGATGACGCCCACGAGATGACGCTGCCGCCAGGATCGGTGATCGAGACGATGGTGTTGTTGAACGTGCTCCTGATATGAGCATGCCCGTGAGCGATGTTCTTTCTTTCCTTCCGGCGCACCTTCTTGGTGCCCGTACGGCTCTTGGGAGGCATCCTGCTCCTCTACTCCCGGAGGTGGTCGGTCCGCGATCTCGCGGACTACTTCTTCCCGGCCTTTTTACGGCCGGCGACTGTCTTCTTCTTGCCCTTCCTGGTCCGGGCATTGGTCTGCGTGCGCTGGCCGTGCACGGGCAGCCCGCGGCGATGACGGATTCCCTGATAGCAGCCGATCTCGACCTTGCGGCGTATGTCAGCCTGGACCTCGCGGCGCAGGTCGCCTTCGACCTTGTAGGTTGCCTCAATCCAGTCCCGCAGGCGGACGAGTTCATCGTCGCCGAGTTCGTGCACGCGAGTGTCCCCGCTGACACCGGTCGCCTCAAGCGTCTCAAGTGCTCGGGTCCGGCCGATTCCGTAAACGTAGGTCAGGGCAACCTCCAGGCGCTTGTCGCGCGGGAGGTCAACGCCAACGAGACGTGCCATCCGGGCAGTTCTCCTTCGTTTCGCGGAGGTCCTGCGCGCCGCCCCCCGTCCCTGCCCGGACGGGGCCCCGGCCTCCTCCGGGGGTGATCCGCGCCCGGCCTGCGGCCGGTCGCGGATCGCGGTGCGTGTCTTCGGTGCTTACTCAGCCCTGCCGCTGCTTGTGCCGCGGGTCAGTGCAGATGACCATGACCCGGCCGTGCCGGCGAATGATCCGGCATTTGCTGCAGATCTTCTTCACACTCGGCTTGACCTTCACGATGGTCCCTTCAGGCCGCGGGCGTGGCGCGCCCGCTCGCCGCTAGCTCGTTACTTGTACCGGTAGACGATCCGCCCGCGACTGAGGTCGTACGGGCTCAGCTCGACTACTACCCGGTCGTCGGGAAGGATGCGGATGTAGTGCATTCTCATCTTCCCGCTGATGTGGGCCAGGACCTTGTGCCCGTTGTCCAGCTCCACCCTGAAGAAGGCGTTGGGTAGCGACTCCACCACCGTGCCCTCGATCTCGATGGCGCCGTCTTTCTTGGGCATGTCCTCCGCGTTTCGCTGTTAGGTCGTCAGCCTGGCCTTTCAGCCGTACTAACTGGCAATGATTTTCAGTTATTCCCGCGTGCCATCGTGCCGTGCAAGACAGTGCGGTCCTGGCGTGGCTACCCCGCGACCCAGGCGCGCTCGCGCACGTTCTCAGGAAGCGGGTGGCCCACCGGATTGGCTGCCTTCGACCTCAGGCTCAAGCCACACGAGCACGGCAGCCCACTGGGGCCGGAGCAGAGTCTACGCGACGGGCGGCGGCAACGCGAACCGGGGTTCTGGCCCACTCGCCCGGCCGTCGTGTCCGGTGGTCCGGTGCCCCGTGCTGGCGGTTAAGGATTCTGGGATCCTCCATCGATCTGGCCGCGATCACGACGCGGCCCACCGCGACCGTGCCCCGGGTGCCCGCCGGAGATCCATCGGGAGAGCATCACGGCGCCCCACGGCCCGGCGACCCACAGGAACCACGGATAGCCGAAGCCGGTGACTGCCCAGACCACCATCGTCACCAGGCTGACGCAGAGCCACGACCCCCAGGCAGCCTGCCAGGCGGGAGAAAACCTTCCCCCGGCTCTGGCCACCTGGCTATGTGCCCACGCCGAGGGGAGCGAGCCGTGCCCCGCCGCCGGGGCACGGTAGCGCGGCAGCGATGCGTCGGGCAGCCGGTAGAGGTCGATCCCGGGCAGGTCGGCCAGCAGCTCGTCGAGCTCGCCCCTCGTTCTTGCCTCGTACACCTTGTCGAGCCGCTCGTTGAATTCTTCGGCGCTGAGCCTGCCCACCGCGTGGTGCTCGCGGAGCAGCGTCGCGGCGCGATCCCTGTCCTCGTCGGAAGCCCGGATCCTGGGGTCAGCCGTCATCGGCGTCCTCCTCATCCGTCATCGGCGTCATCCCGCACTCGTCCGCGCGCCTGAGGGCACCGGCACCGCGCTGGCCGGCCGGCTCGCCTGGCCTGCGCCGGCTGGCCGTGCCGTCGGCCGGCCGGCGGACGACGGCTGGCCGCCGGCCACCAGGGCGAGCCCGTCCCGGCCGCCATCGGTCGCCGTCAGCACCCATGGCACGTCCGCGGTGATGGCCACCGTGTGCTCGAAGTGCGCCGACCGGGTCCCGTCGGCGGTGACGACGGTCCAGCCATCGTCGCGCACGCGGGCGCGGGCATGGCCGAGGGTGAGCATCGGCTCGATCGCGAGCGCCATGCCTTCGGCCAGGACGGGGCCGAGCCCCGGCTTGCCGTAGTTGGGCACCGGCGGGTCCATGTGCATCTCGGTGCCGATGCCGTGGCCGACGTACTCCTCTACGATCCCGTACCGGCCGCTGGACCGGGCGCTCGCCTCCACGGCGTGCGAGATGTCCGTCAGCCGGTGACCGGGCCTGGCCTGCGCCAGGCCATGCCACAACGCCGTTTCGCAGGCGTCGATAAGCAGGCCGGCCTCGTCATCCACCACGCCGACGCCGACGGTGACCGCGGCGTCGCCGTGCCAGCCCTCGACGATCGCGCCGCAGTCAATCGAGATCAGGTCACCAGCCGCCAGCCGCCGGTCCGGGCTGGGGATGCCGTGCACGATCTCGTCATTGACGGAGGCGCAGATCGAGCCGGGAAATCCGTGATAGCCCTTGAAGGAGGGGACCGCGCCCGCCGCCCGGATCTCGTACTCGGCGATCGCGTCAAGCTCAGCCGTGGTAATGCCCGGCTCAACCGCTCGCACTGCGGCGCCGAGTGCGCGCGCGACGACCAGGCCTGCTTCCCGCATCAGGTCGAGCTGGCCTGGCGTCTTGATCTGAACTGGCGGTTCCCGCCTCATCCGCATGCTTCCTCCGGGGTATTACTCCACGGTACCCGCAGACAGCCGGATCCTCGTCAGCGGATAAAGCGCCGCAGCGCGGCGAGCGCCCGGGCGGTGATCTCCTCCACCGGCCCGGTGGCGTCGATCCCGAGCAGCGTCCCCTCGTCCGCGTAGAATGCGATGAGCGGCTGCGTCTGCAGGGCGTAGACATCCAGCCGGTGCCTGATCGTCTCCTCACGGTCGTCATCGCGCTGGAACAGCTCGCCGCCGCAGTCGTCGCAGCGGTCCCGGCGCGACGGCGGGTCGAAGGCCGCATGCCACACCCGGCCGCATCTGCGGCAGGTGCGCCGGCCCGACAGCCGCCTGACCACCTCATCGTCGTCCACCACCAGCTCGAGCACGATGTCCAGCCTGGTGTCCCAGTCGGACAGCAGCTTCTTCAGCGTCTCCGCCTGCGGTACGTTCCGCGGGAAACCGTCGAGCAGGAAGCCGGCCTGCGCGTCGTCCTCCTGCAGGCGACTGGTCACCATCGCGATCGTGACCTCATCGGGAACGAGGTCGCCCCGGTCCATGTAGTCCTTGGCGCGCCTGCCGAGCGAGGTTCCGGTGCTGACGTTGAACCGGAAGATATCTCCGGTAGAGATCTTCGGGATCGCCAGGTGGGACGCGATGAACTGGGCCTGTGTCCCCTTCCCCGCACCGGGGGGCCCGACGAGGACGGCGCGCACTACCGCAGGAAACCCTCATAGTTACGCTGCTGGAGTTGGCTTTCGATCTGCTTCACCGTATCGAGGCCCACCCCCACCGCGATCATGATGCTCGTCCCGCCGAGCGGGAACTGCGCCGTTGCCCCGACCAGGCCGATCGCGACGATAGGGATGAGCGCGACAACGCCCAGGTACACCGATCCAGGGGCGGTCAGCCGGGTCAGGACATAGTTGAGGTATTCCGCGGTCGGCCGGCCCGGGCGGATCCCGGGGATGAAGCCGCCGTACTTCTTCATGTTGTCGGCGACCTCGACCGGGTCGAAGGTGATCGACACGTAGAAGTAGGTGAAGAACACGATCAGCAAGAAGAACGCGCCCATGTAATAGGACGAGTAGCCGAGAGTGCTCAGGTTGGTGGCGATCCACTTCACCCATGCTTGCGGGTGCGAATTGTTCCCGAACAGCTGGGACGCGAGCTGCGGGATGTACAGCAGCGATGACGCGAAGATGACCGGGATGACCCCGGCCTGATTTACCTTAAGCGGGATATATGTCGAGGTTCCGCCATACATCTTGCGCCCGACCATCCGCTTCGCATATTGCACCGGGATCCGGCGCTGTGCCTGTTCCATGAAGGCCACGAAGGCGATGATCGCTACGCCTACCGCGAGCACCAGCAAGAAGACGAAGGTGCCTTTCTGCCGGTAGATGGCCAGCATCTCGCCCGGGATGACGGCGATGACCTGCGTGAAGATCATCAGGGACATGCCGTTGCCGACGCCGCGGTCGGTGATCAGCTCGCCCAGCCACATGATCACCGCGGTGCCGGCCGTCATGGTGATGACCATCGTGCTGATCGTGAACACCGAGGGGTTCGGGATCAGCGGGGTGGTGCAGCCAGGGATCAGCCTTCCCGATCTGGCCAGGGCCACGATGCCGGTGGACTGCAGGATCGCAAGGCCGACGGTGAGGTACCGGGTGTACTGGGTGATCTTGGCCTGTCCGCTCTGGCCTTCCTGCCGCAGCGTCTCAAGCCGCGGGATCACCTTGACGAGCAGCTGCAGGATGATGCTCGCGGTGATGTAGGGCATGATGCCAAGCGCGAACACGGACACCCTGCCAAGCGCGCCGCCGCTGAGCAGGTTGACCAGCTGGAACACTCCCGCGCCGGTGCTGTTGCCTGAGGTAGCGGCCAAGTTCAGGCAGGCGTTGACGTTCTTCTCCGACACGCCCGGCGTCGGCAGCGACGAGCCGAGCCGGAACATAGCGATGATGAAGAGCGTGAACAGCAGCTTCCTGCGCAGGTCAGGAGTCCGGAAGGCCCGGAGGAAACCGGTCAGCATGCGCCGTCCTCACGTCGATGGGTCAACATCTGCCGCTCCTGGTTACGGGGCTCGCCCGGACGGATCGGGGGCGTGACATGCACGCCGAAGTCTAACCCGCCGATAACACTCCGGCAGCCGCACGCGAGCCCGCTGCCGCGCGCCGCGCAAGCGGCGGGGCCTGCGGGCACGCGGCCGGTGCCGGCGGCGGGCATCTCACAGCTCGGTGACGCTTCCGCCCGCGGCGGTGATCTTATCGCGGGCGGACGCGGAGAACGCGTGCGCGGTTACCCGCAGTCCCGCTGCCGCCTCGCCGGAGCCGAGCACCTTGACGAGCTCGCCGGGGCGCACCGCGCCCCTCGCGACGAGGTCATCCGGGGTGACATCGCCGCCCGCCGGGTACATCGCGGCCAGCCGGCCGGTGTTGATCACCTGGTAAGTGGTCTTGAAGCCGGCGTTGGAGAAACCCTTCAGTTTGGGCAGCCTGCGGTGCAGCGGCATCTGGCCGCCTTCGAAGGCGGCGGCGACCTGGCCGCGTGCCTTGGTGCCCTTGGTCCCGCGGCCCGCCGTCTTGCCCTTCGACGCCTCACCGCGGCCCACCCGGGTGCGCGCGGTGCGCGCGCCCGGCGCGGGGCGCAGGTGGTGAATCTTGAGGCCCCTGCCATCCTCGGCGACGGCGTGGCCGTCCCTGCTGGTGCTGGCCTCTGCCATGTCAGTCAACCTCCTCGACGGTGACCAGGTGGCGCACCGCCTGGATCATGCCGCGGATCTCCGGCCGGTCAGCCTTGACGACCACGTCGCCGATCCGCCGAAGCCCCAGTGAGCGCAGTGAGTCCCGCTGCCCCTTCGTCCCCCCGATCTTCGACTTGACCTGGGTGACCTTCAGCTCTGTCATGTCCGTACTCCCGCTCAGCTGTTGCCAGGCACCGCGGTGCTGGCGGCGGCCGCGCGGGCCCGGAGCATGGCGGCAGGCGCGACGTGCTCGATGGGCAGGCCCCGCCTGGCCGCGATCTCCTCCGGGCGCTTCAGGCTCTTCAGTGCCGCCACGGTGGCGTGGATGACGTTGATCGCGTTTGACGACCCGAGGGACCTCGAAAGCACGTCGTGGACTCCGGCGCACTCCAGCACGGCGCGGACCGGGCCGCCGGCGATGAGGCCGGTTCCCGGGCTGGCCGGCTTCAGCAGCACGACTCCAGCCGCCTCCTCGCCCTGCACGGTGTGCGGGATGGTGCCGGCGATGCGCGGGACCTTGAAGAAGTTCTTCTTAGCGGCCTCCACGCCCTTGGCGATGGCGGCCGGCACCTCCTTGGCCTTGCCGTACCCGACACCGACCATGCCGTTGCCGTCGCCGACGACGACCAGGGCGGTGAAGCTGAACCGCCGGCCGCCCTGGACCACCTTGGCCACCCGGTTGATGGCCACCACCCGCTCTAGGTAAGCAGTGCCCTTGTCGGCGCCGCCGCGGCGGTCATCACGGCGGTCGCGCCGTTCGCCGCCGCCGGCGCCGCGCCGCGGTGCTGCTGGCATCAGATCTTCCTTCTCTCGTGAGTCCCCGGGCTGCCCGGCGTGCTCATGCTGGCTGTCGCCGTGCTGGCCGGAACGGTGCCAGCCCGGACGTGGCCGGCTCTCATAGGGATAGCCCGCCCTTGCGCGCGCCGTCGGCGAGCGCAGCGACACGGCCGTGGTAGGCATGGCCACCGCGGTCGAAAACCGCCGCGGTGATCCCGGTCTGCGATGCTCGCTGCGCGAGAAGCGAGCCTACCTGCCGTGCCTTAGCGGTCTTGTCGCCATCGGCGCTGCGGATCGTGTCGTCCATGGTCGACGCGGACGCCAGCGTGACGCCCGATACGTCGTCGACGAGCTGCGCGAAGGTATGCCGGGCCGACCGCGTGACGACCAGGCGGGGCCGCGCGGCGCTGCCGGCGATCTTCTTCCTAACCCGCAGGTGGCGGCCCGTGCGCGCGGACTTCCGCGCACCGGTGCGGCCGGTGATGCGGCCATGCGCCCTGGTCCTGGTTCCAGACGGCATTTCTACTTCCCAGCCTTTCCGACCTTGCGGCGGATCTGCTCGCCCTGATACCGCACGCCCTTGCCCTTATACGGGTCCGGCTTGCGGAGCTTGCGTATGTTGGCCGCGACCTCGCCGACCTGCTGCTTGCTGATGCCCTCCACCACGAACCTGGTGGGCGTCTCCACCCGGAGAGTGATGCCATCGGGCGGGCTGACCGGCACCGGGTGGCTGAAGCCAAGCGAGAATTCCAGGCCGGGGCCCTTGGCCTGCACCCGGTAGCCGACGCCGACGATCTCCAGCGTCTTGCGGTATCCCTCGGTCACCCCGGTGATCATGTTGGCGATCAGCGAGCGGGAAAGCCCGTGCAGGGCCCGGATCTCGCCCTCGTCGCTTGGCCTGGTAACGGTGAGGACGCCGTCTTCCTTGGTCACCTCGATGGGGGGGGGAACCTCGAGCGAGAGAACGCCCCTGGGCCCCTTGACGGTGACCCCGCGGCCCTCGATGGTGACGTCGACGCCGCCGGGAATCACCACCGGCATCCGTCCGATTCGCGACATCTCAGCCTCCCTACCAGACGTAGGCGAGGACTTCCCCGCCTACTCCCCGCTTGTTCGCCTGCTTGTCCGTCATCAGGCCCGCGGAGGTGGAGATGATCGCGACGCCGAGCCCGCCGAGCACCCGCGGCAGGTTGTCCTTCCTCGCGTACACCCGCAGGCCCGGCTTGGACACCCGCTTGAGCCCGGCGATCGAGCGCTCGCGGGTGGGCCCGAACTTGAGCACGACCACGAGGTTCTTGCCGACCTCGGCGTCCTCCACGCGCCAGGCTGCGATGTAGCCCTCCTGCTGCAGGATTTCCGCGATGTGCACCTTGATCTTGGAGTGCGGCATGGTCACGGTGTCGTGGTATGCCGAGTTGGCGTTGCGCAGCCGGGTCAGCATGTCTGCGACCGGGTCGGTCATGGTCATGGCCGGAAGGCCTTCCTCGCCGCGGTTTCCCTGGGGACCTTCGGCGTGGTCGGTGGGCGCGGGTAGCGCCCACGGCGGTTCATTTTGCCGGACGCTGGTCGCGCCCGGGTCGGTCGTCGCCTGCGGCGACTACCAGCTGGACTTGGTGATGCCGGGCAGTTCGCCCCGGTGCGCCAGGGTGCGGAAACAGATCCGGCAGAGCCCGAACCTGCGGTAGACGGCCCTCGGCCGCCCGCACCGCGAGCACCTGCTGTACGCACGGACCTCGAATTTCGGCGTGCGCTTCGCCTTGGCGATCAGAGCTTTCTTCGCCACTCCTCAGCTCTCCTTGAACGGGAATCCGAGCCGTCGCAGCAGCGAGCGGCCTTCGGCGTCGTTGGTTGCGGTCGTGACGACGGTCACGTCCATGCCGCGCTGCCTGTCCACCTGATCTGGGTTGATCTCGTGGAACATGAGCTGCTCGGTCAGGCCGAACGTGTAGTTGCCCCGGCCGTCGAACTGCCGGTCGGACAGCCCGCGGAAGTCACGGATCCGGGGCAGTGCGATGGCCAGCAGCCGATCGCAGAACTCCCACATCCGATCGCCCCTGAGCGTCACGTGCACCCCGATGGGCATGCCCTCCCTGAGCTTGAACTGGGCGATCGACTTCCTCGCCCGCGCGATCGCCGGCTTCTGGCCGGTGATCACCGACAGGTCCCGCACCGCGCCGTCGATGAGCTTGGCGTCCCTCGCGGCCTCGCCGACCCCCATGTTCACCACGATCTTGGACAGGCCGGGGACCTGCATGACGTTGGCATGGCCGAACTCCTCGCGGAGCGCCGGAGCGATCTCGCTCAGGTAGCGCTCTCGCAACCGGGGCCGGGGCGGTGCGACCGCTTCGGCCGGCGCCGCGCCAGCGGGTGCCGGGCCGGCGGGCGCCGGGCCGGCCGCGCCATCACCGCCGCGGGCCCGCGCCTGCTTCGTCTTCGTTGCTGCCATCAGATGTCCTTACCGCCCGGGCGGGAAATCCGGACCTTCCGCTTGTTCTCGTCCAGCCGGTAGCCAGCGCGAGCTGGCTTCTTGGTCTCGGGGTCGATCAGCTGCACGTTGCTCACGTGGATGAGCGCCTCCTGGGTGACGATGCCGCCTTCCTTGGCGCCACGCCTGCCCTGGTAGTCGACCTTAGTGTTCTTCCTGATCATGTTGACGCCCTGCACGAGCACCCGCTGCTGCTTCGGGTCGGCCAGGATGACCGTGCCCTCGCGGCCGCTGTCCTTGCCCGCGATGACGATCACGTGATCGCCCTTCTTGATCTTCAGGCTGGGCGGCTTCCGCTGTCCCTGCTTCCTGGCCACTGTGGTCCTCCTGGTCATCACAGCACCTCCGGCGCCAGCGAGATGATGCGCATGAACCGCTTCTCCCGCAGCTCGCGGCCGACCGGCCCGAAGATGCGGGTACCGCGCGGGTCCCCGCCATCCCTGATCAGCACCGCGGCGTTCTCGTCGAACCGGATGTAGGAGCCGTCACCGCGGCGGCGCTCCTTACGCGTGCGCACGACGACGGCCTTGACGACGTCGCCCTTCTTCACCGCGGCGCCCGGGAGGGCATCCTTGACCGTCGCCACGATGACGTCACCGATGCCCGCGTATCGCCTGCCCGAGCCGCCGAGCACGCGGATGCACAAGATCTCCTTGGCACCGGTGTTGTCGGCGACTTTAAGCCGCGACTCCTGCTGGATCACGTCAACTCCTGCTCCGTCACGCCGGCCTCCTGGGGGACCAGGCGGGTCCTGGTGGGTCCGGCGCGAGCCCGGCCCGGGGCGGCTCCGGCTGGTTACGGTCCCGCGCCAGGGCATGCCCGCGCCCGCACTTCATTACTTGGCCTTCTCCACAATCTGCGCCACCCGCCAGCGCTTAGTCGCCGACAGCGGCCTGGTCTCCATCAGCAGCACCCGGTCGCCGATGCCGCAGGCATTCGCGTCGTCGTGCGCCTTGTACTTCTTCGTGCGGCGGATGACCTTGCCATACTTCGGGTGCTTCACCCGGTCCTCGACTTCAACAACGACGGTCTTGTCCATCTTGTCGCTGACCACCAGGCCCTCGCGCTGCTTGCGATAGCCCCGGGCGGGCGCGCCGCCGGCTGCGTCACTCATCGTCATCCGCCTCCTCTGCCACCATCACGATGCCAAGCTCGCGCTCCCGCTTCACCGTGTAGATGCGGGCGATCTCCTTGCGCACGGCACGGAGCCGCCCGTGGCTTTCCAGCTGGCCCGTGGCCGCCTGGAAACGGAGGTTGAACAGCTCTATCTTCGCCTCGACGAGCTTGCCGTCGAGCTCTTCCTCGGTCGAGTTCCGCAGGTCAGCGGCGACCATGCCCTTAGCCATCACGCCTCACCATCCTCGGGGGGCTCCGGGGGGTTGCCCCCCCGGGTCAGCACAGCGCGTTTCACGAACTTGCCCCTTGGCTGGCACAGCATCGGGGAGCTTGTGCAGGTCGGACATCACGCCTCGCCCACTTCGCGTTTCACGAACTTGCCCCTTGGCTGGCACAGCATCGGGGAGCTTGTGCAGGTCGGACATCACGCCTCGCCCACTTCGCGTTTCACGAACTTGCATTTCATCGGGAGCTTGTGCATGGCACGGCGGAGTGCCTCCCTGGCGACCGGCTCGGTCACCCCGGACAGCTCGAACATCACCCGGCCTGGCTTGACGTTGGCGATCCACCATTCCGGTGCGCCCTTGCCCGAGCCCATCCGGGTCTCGGCCGGCTTCTTGGTCAGCGGCCGGTCCGGGTAGATGTTGATCCACACCTTCCCGCCACGGCGGATGTGCCGCGTCATGGCGATACGGGCGGCCTCGATCTGCCGGTTGGTCACGTAGGAATGCTCGACGGCCTGGATGCCGTACTCGCCGAAGGTCACCCTGGTACCGCCCTTGGCCGCACCAGAGCGATCGGGCCGGTGCTGCTTGCGGTGCCTTACCCTGCGCGGGATGAGCATGCCTCAGCCCTCCTCGCTCGCGGCTGCTGGTACGGCCGCCTGCGCGGCCTGGTCCTGGCCTTCCTGGCCGGATTCCGCGGCCCGGTCCGGGCCCGACCCGCCGGGTCGCTCCGCCCGCCGGCCACTTCCGGCCGGCCGCCGTTGCTGCTGCGGCGGCCTGCCTGGCCGCTGCCCAGCCCGCAGCGCCGCGGCCGCGGCCTCGCGCTCGGCCCGGGTCTGCGGCGCCTCGCCGCGGTAGATCCAGACCTTCACGCCGATCCGGCCGAAGGTGGTCCGTGCCTCGTAGAAGCCGTAATCAATGTCAGCGCGGAGCGTGTGCAGCGGGACCCTGCCCTCGCGGTAGAACTCCGACCTGGACATCTCCGCGCCGCCCAGCCGGCCCGAGCACTGCACCCTGATGCCCTGGGCGCCGCCCTTCATCGCGGTCTGCATGGCCTTGCGCATGGCACGGCGGAACGAGACCCGGCTGGAGAGCTGCTCGGCTACTCCCTGGGCGACAAGCTGCGCGTCGATCTCCGGGTTCTTGACCTCGAGGATGTTGAGCTGGATCTGCTTACTGGTCAGCTTCTCCAGGTCACCGCGGATCCGGTCGGCCTCGGCGCCGCGGCGGCCGATGACGATGCCCGGGCGGGCCGTGTGGATGTCCACCCGTACCCGGTCCCTGGTCCGCTCGATCTCGACCTTGGAGATGCCTGCCCGTTCCATGCCGCGCTGCAGCATCCGGCGGATCGCGACGTCTTCCGCGACATAGTCCTTGTAAAGCTTGTCGGCGTACCACCGGCTCTTGAAGTCGGTGGTGATGCCGAGCCGGAACCCGTGCGGATTCACTTTCTGGCCCACTAGCGGGTCCCTTCCTTGCGGTCATCCGACACGACGACCGTGATGTGGCTGGTGCGCTTGTTGATCCGGTAGCCGCGGCCCTGTGCCCGTGGCCGGAAGCGCTTGAGCGTCGGCCCCTCGTCCACCCAGGCCTTGCTCACCACCAGCGTGCGGGCGTCAAGCTGCTTCGCGTGCTCGGCGTTGGCGATGGCGCTTGCCAGGACCTTGCCGACAGGGTCGCTGGCCGACTGCGGCGCGAAGGCAAGCGCCGCCTGCGCCTGGTCAGCAGGCAGTCCGCGGATCAGGTCCACCACCCGGCGGGCCTTCCGCGGCGTGACGCGCACATACCGCGCCTTTGCCCTCGCTTCCATCGCTCTCTCTCGCTCTCTCTGGCTAGCCGGTATGCCCGGGTTGTCGGTGCGGTGCTCGGCGGGTCAGCGGCGGCTGCGCCGGTCGTCCCGCACGTGGCTGCGGAATGTGCGGGTCGGCGCGAACTCGCCGAGCTTGTGCCCGACCATCGATTCGGTGATGAACACCGGCACGTGCTTGCGGCCGTCGTGCACGGCGATCGTGTGGCCCAGCATCGCGGGAACGATCATGGAGCGACGCGACCACGTCTTGATCACGTTCTTGGTCCCCTTGTCGTTCTGGACGTCCACCTTCTTCATCAGGTGGTCGTCCACGAAGGGACCCTTCTTCAGGCTACGAGGCATCGTCAGGTGCTCCTACCGCTTCTTCTTGCCGCGCCGGCGGGTGATCATCCGGTCGCTTGGCTTGCTGGCCTTCCGGGTGCGCCCTTCCGGCTTCCCCCAGGGGCTGACCGGGTGGCGGCCGCCTGAGCTCTTGCCCTCGCCGCCGCCCAGCGGGTGATCGACGGGGTTCATCGCGACGCCGCGGACCGACGGCCGGCGGCCCTTCCACCGGTTCCGGCCCGCCTTGCCGAGCTTGATGTTGCCCTGCTCGGCGTTGCCCACCTCGCCGATGGTGGCCCGGCAGCCGGCTTCCACCCGCCGGATCTCACCGGACGGCATGCGGAGCTGCGCGTGCGGCCCTTCCTTGGCGAGTAGCTGCACGCCGGACCCGGCCGAGCGGGCGATCTTGGCGCCGCCGCCTGGCCGCAGCTCGATCGCGTGCACGACGGTACCCGTCGGGATGTTGCGCAGCGGCAGGCAGTTTCCCGGCCTGATGTCCGCGCCAGGCCCGTTCTCCACCACGTCACCCTGGCCGAGGCCCTGCGGGCAGATGATGTAGCGCTTCTCCCCGTCCGCGTAGTGCAGCAGGGCGATCCGGGCGGTCCGGTTCGGGTCGTACTCGATGTGCGCGACCTTCGCAGGCACGCCGTCCTTGTCCGCCCGCCGGAAGTCGATGAGCCGGTAAGCGCGCTTGTGCCCGCCGCCCTGGTGCCGGGTGGTGATCCGGCCGTGCACGTTCCTGCCGCCGGCCGAGTGCAGCGGGCGCACCAGTGACTTCTCCGGCTCACTGCGCGTCACCTCGGAGAAGTCGGCACCGCTCGCACCCCGCCTGCCCGGGGTGGTCGGCTTGTACTTGCGGATGGCCATGTGTGCTCAAGCTCCTATGGATGTGCGGCCTAGCTGACCGGGCCGAAGACGTCGATCCGGTCTCCTTCGGCCAGGCTGACGATGGCGCGCTTGGTGTCAGGGCGCTTGCCCCAGCCGAACCGTGTCCTGCGCCGCTTGCCCGGCCTGTTGACCGTGTTGACGCCCGTCACCCGGACGCTGAAGACGGCCTCGACCGCCTGCCTGATCTGGGTCTTGTTAGAGCCGGGCGCGACGATGAAGGTGTACTTGCCGTCATCGGCGAGCCGGTAGCTCTTCTCCGAGATGACCGGCCTCAGGAGGATGTCCCGCGGGTTCGCGATCCGGCTCACTGCTGTCCCTCCCGCTGCTTGCCTGCCCGCGCGACGAAGGCGGCCAGACTGTCCTCGGTAAACACCACGTGGTCACTGACCAGCACGTCATAGGTGTTGAGCTGGCCGGAGGCGATCAGGTGCACGCCCGCCAGGTTGCGCAGGCTCTTCCAGGTGAGCTGATCGGCCCGATCCGCTACGACCAGGACGTGGGTGCCGCCGGGCGCCGTGCCGATCACGGCGGCCAGCGCGGCATGAGCGTCCTTCGTTCTCGGCTGGTCGCCGTCGACGAAGCCACTGACGACGTGGATCCGGCCGTGCCGGGCCCGGTCGGAGAGCGCACCGCGCAGCGCGGCGGCCTTCATCTTCTTGGGCGTGCGCTGCTCATACGAGCGCGGCACGGGGCCGTGCACCACGCCGCCGCCCGCAAACTGCGGCGCGCGGATCGAGCCCTGGCGGGCACGGCCGGTGCCCTTCTGACGGTACGGCTTCCTGCCGCCGCCTCTGACCGCGCCACGTGACTTGGTGGCGTGCGTGCCCTGGCGTGCTGCCGCCTCCTGCGCCACCACTACCTGGTGGATCAGCGGCAGGTTCACCTTGGCATCAAAGATCTCCGGCGGGAGCTGCGCTGCCGCACCGGCGGCACCGGAAGCGGAGACGACGTTATCGGCGCTCATTGTGCCTCACTCTTCGCTGGCCGCCCGCCGGGAAGCAGCGGGGTCTTGACGGCGCTGCGGACCAGGACCAGGCCGCCCTTCGGACCGGGTACGGCACCCTTGATCAGCAGCAGCCCGCGGCCGGCATCGACGCCGTGCAGGGTCAGGCTCGGCGCCGTGGTGCGCACGCCGCCCATCCGGCCGGCCATCCGGACGCCCTTGAATACCCGGCCCGGCGTCGCGCAGCCGCCGATTGACCCCGGCGAGCGATGCTTCCGCTGGGTACCGTGCGACGAGGAGAGGCCCTTGAAGCCGTGCCGCTTCATCACGCCGGCGAAGCCCTTGCCCTTGCTCTTCGCCGTCACGTCCACCAGTTCCCCGGCGGCGAACGCCGTGGCGCTGACTTCCTGGCCCAGCGTGTACTCGGCCGCGTTGTCGGTGCGCAGCTCGACCAGGTACCGGCGTGGCGTCAGGCCGGCCTTCGCGAAATGGCCGGCGGCCGGCTTGTTCACCCGGCGCGGGTCGATGTCCCCGTAGCCGAGCTGCACGGCGGCGTAGCCGTCGGCGTCCGGCGTGCGCACCGCGGTGACGACGCAGGGGCCGGCCGCCACGACGGTGACAGGGACGATCCTGCCGTCGTCGCCGAAGACCTGGGTCATGCCGAGCTTGGTGCCCAGGACCCCCTTGATCTGCTTGGTCATATCTCCTGGCCTCCCTCGCGGTGCGTCGTGCCGGAGGCGCGCCAGTAGGCACCTCGCATGACGGCGCCCTCTGGCATGCCTCCGGCATGACGCACGGAGGCGCGCGAGACAGCCGCTCGGGAGGCAGGCGCGGGGGGTCCGGGGGGTCGTCCCCCCGGGCTGGCAGAGTCTCGGCGCCGGGACGCCGCAACAAAAACCCAGTTGCGGCGTTCGGCCCGGCGCCTGCGGCATTCGGGGCCCGGCCGGATTTGCAGGTGGCAACTCATTGTCCGTGCGTCCCTCAGAGCTTGATCTCGATGTCGACACCGGCGGGCAGGTCTAGCCGCATCAGCGAGTCGACGGTCTTCGGCGTGGGGTCGATGATGTCGATGAGCCGCTTGTGCGTCCGCATCTCGAAATGCTCCCGCGAGTCCTTGTACTTGTGCGGCGAGCGGATGACGCAGTACACGTTCTTCTCGGTAGGAAGCGGCACGGGGCCAGCGACCTTCGCGCCGGTACGCGTCACCGTGTCGACGATCTTCCGCGCCGAGCTGTCGATGACCTCATGGTCATAGGCCTTGAGCCGGATGCGGATCTTCTGTCCCGCCATGTGGCTTCGATGTCCTTCTCTGCTAGTCGGGGGGCTGTGCTGATCGGGGGGACAACCCCCCGGGCCCCCCGTTACCGCCCGCTCGGGCCGGCCAAGGCCGACCCTCGCGGGCGGTACGGGCTTCGCTTCGCTCGCCCGGAGGCTTTCCCCCGGATGCCGCCCGCTCGGGCTGGGCTCCGCCCAGCCATCGCGGTCGGCACGGGTTCCGGTTCCGTCCGCTGCCTGACCTGGGGGCCGGACAGGTCCGGCCACCGAGTCGCTGTGCTCTCATCAGCCTGGGGCCAAGGGTCCCGGCCAATCGCGTCCTGCGATGGCCGGGAGTCCCGTTGGCTCCCAGGCGCCCTTCCTACTTGATGATGTTCGTGACCCGGCCGGCGCCGACGGTGCGGCCACCTTCCCTGATCGCGAACCGCAGTCCTTCCTCCATGGCGATGGGCTGGATGAGCTCGACGCGCATCTCCGTGTTGTCCCCGGGGAGCACCATCTCGGTGCCCTCGGGCAGGTTCACCACGCCAGTCACGTCCGTGGTGCGGAAGTAGAACTGCGGCCGGTAGTTGTTGAAGAACGGGGTGTGCCGCCCGCCCTCGTCCTTGGACAGGATGTAGACCTGCGCCCCGAACTCGGTGTGCGGCGTGTTGGTGCCAGGCTTGATGATGACCTGGCCGCGCTCGACATCCTCCCGCTTGGTACCGCGGAGCAGCAGGCCGGCGTTGTCCCCGGCCTGGCCCTCGTCGAGGATCTTGTGGAACATCTCCACGCCGGTGACGACCGTCTTGCTCGGCCTCTCCTTGATGCCGATGATCTCGATTTCCTCGCCGGTGTGAATCTTGCCGCGCTCGATCCGGCCGGTCACGACCGTGCCGCGGCCGGTGATCGAGAAAACGTCCTCGACCGGCATCAGGAACGGCTTCTCCACCTCGCGGACCGGCTCCGGGATGGCATCGTCGCAGGCCGTCATGAGCTCGGCGACCTTATCGCCCCACTCGGCGTCGCCCTCCAGGGCCTTGAGCGCCGAGACCCTGATCACCGGCACGTCGTCGCCGGGGAACTCATAGGTACTGAGCAGCTCGCGTACCTCAAGCTCGACGAGCTCGAGTATCTCCTCGTCGTCGACCATGTCGGCCTTGTTCAGCGCGACCACGATGTAGGGCACGCCGACCTGGCGGGCGAGCAGCACGTGCTCGCGGGTCTGCGGCATCGGGCCGTCGGTCGCCGCGACCACGAGGATCGCGCCGTCCATCTGGGCCGCGCCGGTGATCATGTTCTTGATGTAGTCCGCATGTCCCGGGCAGTCGACATGCGCGTAGTGGCGCTTCTCGGTCTGGTACTCGACGTGCGAGATCGCGATGGTGATGCCGCGTTCCCGCTCTTCCTTCGCGTTGTCGATCTGGTCGAACGGCGTGAAGGGATTGACGTCAGGGAACTTGTCATGCAGCACCTTGGTGATCGCCGCGGTCAGCGTCGTCTTGCCATGGTCGATGTGCCCGATGGTGCCGATGTTGACGTGCGGCTTCGTCCGCTCGAACTTGGCCTTCCCCACTGGTGTCTCCTCGTTGCGGTTGTTCCCCACCGTGGTGGGGCCAGGCGCTCACGGGGCGCCGTCTGCTTCTGGGCTAACTACTGGCTACTCGCCTCTGGCTTTGGCGATGATCTCCTTGGCGATGCTGGGCGGCACCTCGGCATACGAGTCGAACTGCATGCTGTAGTCCGCCCTGCCCTGCGTCCGGCTGCGCAGGTCGCCCACGTAGCCGAACATCTCGGACAGCGGGACGCCTGCCTTGACGACCCTGACCCCGCTGTGTTCCTCCATGGCCTGGATCTGGCCGCGGCGGCTATTCAGGTCGCCGATGACGTCGCCCATGTACTCATCGGGTGTCCGCACCTCGACGGCCATGACGGGCTCGAGCAGCACCGGGTCGGCGAGGGCGGCCGCCTTCTTGAAGGCCATCGAGCCCGCGATCTTGAAGGCCAGCTCGGAGGAGTCCACCTCGTGGTAGGCACCGTCGGTCAGCGTCACCTTCAGATCGACCATCGGGTAGCCGGCCAGCACGCCGAACTCCGCAGCCTCCTGGCAGCCGGCGTCGACCGAGGGAATGTACTCCCGCGGGACGCGGCCACCGTGGATCTTGTTCTCGAACTCGTAGCCGCCGCCGTCGCCGCCGGTCGGCTCCAGGTTGATGACGACCTTCGCATACTGCCCGGCGCCGCCGGTCTGCTTCTTGTGCGTGTACTCGATCTTCTCGGCCTTCCGCCGGATGGTCTCCCGGTAGGCGACCTGCGGGCGGCCGATGTTGGCCTCGACCCTGAACTCCCGGCGCATCCGCTCTACCAGCACCTCAAGGTGCAGCTCGCCCATCCCGGAGATAATGGTCTGGCCGGTTTCCTCGTCGGTCCTGACCTGGAAGGTCGGGTCCTCCTCGGCGAGCCGCTGGATGGCGATGCCGAGCTTGTCCTGGTCGCCCTTGGTCCGCGGCTCGATCGCGACGTTGATCACCGGCGCCGGGAACGTCATCGACTCGAGGATGACCTTGCTGACCGGGTCGCAGAGGGTGTCGCCGGTCGAAGTGTCCTTCAGGCCCATCACGGCGACGATCTGCCCGGCGATGGCGGACGGGCGCTCCTCGCGCTTGTTCGCGTGCATCTGGTAGATCTTGCCGATCCGCTCCTTGCGGCCCTTGGTCGAGTTCAGCACCGATGTGCCGGTCTCCAGCGTGCCCGAGTAGATGCGGATGTAGGTGAGCTTGCCGAGATGCTGATCAGACATGATCTTGAAGGCCAGCGCCGCGAACGGCTCGGCCGGATCGGCGTGCCGCTCGATCACCGTGTTCTCGTCGTTCACGGCATGGCCCTTGATCGCCGGGATGTCCAGCGGGCTCGGCAGGTAGTCCACGATCGCGTCGAGCATCGGCTGGACGCCCTTGTTCTTGAAGGCGCTGCCGCAGAGCACCGGGGTGACCGTGCCGGCGATCGTGGCCCGCCTGATCGCGGCGACAAGCTGCTCCTCGGCTGGCTCAGCGCCCTCCAGGTACAGCTCCATCATTTCCTCGTCGTTCTCCGAGATGGACTCCACCAGCCGGTCCCGCCACTCGCGGGCGGCGTCCAGGTGGTCATCGGGGACTGAGACGACGTCGTAGGTGTCGCCCTTACCGTCGGTCTGCCAGCGCAGGGCGCGCATCCGGACCAGGTCGATGATGCCGCGGAAGTCCGACTCGACTCCCCACGGGAGCTGGATCACCAGCGGGGTCGCGCCGAGCCGGTCGGAGATCATGTCAACGCAGCGATGGAACTCGGCGCCGACCCGGTCCATCTTGTTGACGAAGCAGATCCGCGGCACGCCGTAGCGGTCCGCCTGCCGCCATACCGTCTCGGTCTGCGGCTCGACTCCAGCCACGGCGTCGAAGACCGCGACGGCGCCGTCAAGTACCCGCAGCGACCGCTCTACCTCGACGGTGAAGTCGACGTGACCGGGGGTGTCGATCAGGTTGATGGTGTGATCGCGCCAGATGGCGGTGGTGGCCGCGGACGTGATCGTGATGCCGCGCTCCTGTTCCTGCTCCATCCAGTCCATCGTGGCGGCGCCCTCGTGCACCTCGCCGATCTTGTAGTTGATGCCGGTGTAGAACAGGATCCGCTCGGTGGTCGTGGTTTTGCCCGCGTCGATATGCGCCATCACGCCGATGTTCCTGACGGTGGCGAGTTCGGTGGCGGTCTGGCTGGCGGCCACTGCTGGGATCCTCTGTCTCTCGTGAGTTGCCGGGCGCTTGTCGTTCGGCATCTGGGTAGTGCCCGCTGGCGAACCGGGATTCCGGCTCTTGCTACCAGCGGTAGTGGGCGAAGGCCTTGTTCGACTCGGCCATCTTGTGGGTGTCCTCGCGGCGCTTCACGCTTGCCCCGAGGCCGTTGCTCGCGTCGAGCAGCTCGTTCATCAGGCGCTCGGTCATGGTCTTCTCCCGGCGCTGGCGCGAGTAGGAGACCAGCCAGCGGAGCGCCAGCGTGGTGCTGCGGGATGCCCGCACCTCGACCGGGACCTGATAGGTCGCGCCGCCGACGCGGCGGCTGCGGACCTCCAGGGTCGGCTTCACGTTGTCGAGGGCGCGCTTGAGCGTGACAACCGGGTCATTGCCGGTCTTGTCCTTGCAGCCCTCCAGCGCGCCGTAGACGATCCGCTCGGCCAGCGACCGCTTGCCACTCCGCAGCACCTTGCTGACCAGCGCGGTGACGAGCGGTGAGCCGTAGACGGGGTCGGTGACCAGCTGCCGTTTGGTCGCGGGGCCCTTGCGCGGCATGTCAGCTCTTCTCCTTCTTCGCGCCGTAGCGGCTGCGGGCCTGCTTGCGGCCGCGGACGCCCTGAGTGTCCAGGGAGCCACGGATGACCTTGTAACGCACTCCGGGGAGGTCACGGACGCGCCCGCCGCGGACCAGGACGATGGAGTGCTCCTGGAGGTTGTGGCCGACCCCAGGAATGTAGGCGGTGACCTCGATGTGGCTGGTAAGCCTGACCCTGGCTACCTTGCGGAGCGCCGAGTTCGGCTTCTTGGGTGTTGTGGTGTAGACGCGCGTGCAGACCCCGCGGCGCTGCGGGCTGCCCTTGAGCGCCGGGGTGTTGTTCTTGGCTACCTTGTCCTGGCGGCCCTTCCGGACCAGCTGCTGGATCGTGGGCACCGCGTCTCCGTCTTCGTCAAATCTCCGTGCGCCTGGCGGCGCATGTTGTCCTGCACCGGGCCGCTCCCGGCACCGCCTCCATGGCGGCCCAGGGCCACCCGTGCGGCTTCAAAAAGGCCGCCCGGGTAGGCAGTCCGTACGTACCTGGCCTGCGAATTCGCTCGACTCCTCCGACCCCCGTAGTCGGGCGTGTCGCCGTCATCACAGTGCACCGGCCCGCGAGGGCCGATACGTCAGGGTGGGGAAAGCCTGCGCGCGTGGCCGTTCGCTGCTCTCGGCCTGCTGACCGTGGAGGCCCTGCCCGTTAGCGCGCACGTGCCCGCCAGCGATGGGCACGGTCAAACAGCGTACCGGGCGGTTCCCGCAAGGTCAAAGCGAGCCCGCAATTTCCCCTCGGCCTGGCCGGAACTCTTCCGGCGCCAGCCGATACGGCACCGCCGTCGCCTGCCGACGGTGCAGTTACAGGTTACCCGGCCGGCCCCGGTGCGCCGCACCGGACTGCGCCAGCGGTCCTGGCCCGGCAGCGGGCGGCCTGCCGCACCCGGCCAGGGCCGGCGGCTCAGCGGTCGCCGAAGCGGTTGAAGGCCGCCTCCTCAAGCAGCAGGCGAAGGCCGCGGCTGCCGCAGACGCCGGGGCGCCCGGCAGTTGCCTGCCGGGCGCCCCGGGCTGCGTGCCCGCCGCGGGTGGCGTGCCTGATGCGGTTGTTACCGGTTGTAGGAGCCGAAGTCGTACTCCTCCAGCGGGATCGCCTCGCCCGAGCCCTGGGCGAACGAGTACGCGGCGGCAGCGCTGTCGAAGGTGGCCGCCGGGTACACGGCCGACCTGGCGTCCTCGGTCGGCTCCACCCGCAGGCCCCGGTAGCGCTGCATGCCGGTTCCGGCCGGGATGAGCTTGCCGATGATGACGTTCTCCTTCAGCCCGAGCAGCGAGTCAGACCTGGCGTGGATCGCGGCATCGGTCAGCACCCTGGTGGTCTCCTGGAACGAGGCCGCGGACAGCCACGAGTCCGTCGCGAGGGAGGCCTTGGTGATGCCCATCAGGACCGGCCGCCCTGACGCCGGGGTGCCGCTCTCCTCCACTACCGAGCGGTTGACCTCCTCGAACCTCGGCCGCTCGACAAGCTCGCCGGGCAGCAGCTCGGTGTCACCCGACTCAAGGACGTTCACCCGCTTCAGCATCTGCCGGATGATGATCTCGATGTGCTTGTCGTGGATCGAGACGCCCTGGGACCGGTAGACCTCCTGCACCTCGTGCACCAGGTGCAGCTGGACCTCGCGGGAGCCGAGAATCCGCAGCACCTCGTGCGGGTTGACGGCGCCCTGGATCAGCTGCTGCCCGACGACTACATGGTCGCCGTCGGCCACCAGCAGCCGGGAGCGCATCGGGACCTGGTACGACACCTCGTCCGCGCCGTCGTCGGGAATGACGGTGATCTTGCGGGCCTTCTCCGGCTCCTCAAGCTTGATCCGGCCCTCGACCTCGCTGATCGGCGCCATGCCCTTGGGGATGCGGGCCTCGAAGAGCTCCTGGATGCGCGGCAGGCCGTGCGTGATGTCCTGGCCTGCCACGCCGCCGGTGTGGAAGGTCCGCATGGTCAGCTGCGTGCCGGGCTCGCCGATCGACTGGGCGGCGATGATGCCGACCGCCTCGCCGACGTCGACCCGCTTGCCGGTCGCCAGCGAGCGCCCATAGCACTTGGCACAGACGCCGTACTTCGCCTGGCAGACCAGGACGCTGAACGTGCGCACCGAAGCGACTCCCGCCGCGATGACCATGTCGATCATGGCCTCGGTCATATCGGAGCCCGCGGCCACGAGCACGTTGCCATCGCCGTCCTCGATGTCCTCGGCGATGGTGCGCCCGGTGCCGGTGTTCTCGATATTGGGCAGCTTGCGCAGCGAGCCGTCCGGGGTCGTGTCGGCGATCTTCATGGGCAGCGACCGGTCGGTGCCGCAGTCCTCCTCGCGCACGATGACGTCCTGCGCCACGTCCACCAGGCGCCGGGTGAGGTACCCGGAGTCGGCGGTACGCAGTGCCGTGTCCGCCAGGCCCTTGCGCGCGCCGTGCGTGGAGATGAAGTACTCGACCACCGACAGGCCCTCGCGGAAGCTGGCCTTGATGGGCCTCGGGATGGTCTCGCCCTTGGGGTTGGAGACCAGCCCGCGCATCCCGGCGATCTGCCTGACCTGCATCGGGTTACCGCGGGCACCCGAGTTGACCATCATCCAGACCGGGTTGGTCTCCGGGAACGCGGACTCCATGTCCTGCGCAACGTCGGCAGTCGCGTGGGTCCAGATCTCGATCAGCTCCTGGCGGCGCTCATCGTCGGTGATCAGGCCGCGCTCGTACTCGCGCTGCACCTTGTCCGCGCGCTTCTCGTAGGTGTCAAGGATCGCGGCCTTGTTCGGCGGGGCGACCACGTCCTCGATCGCGATCGTGAGGCCGGCCCTGGTGGCCCAGTGGAACCCGGCGTCCTTCAGCGCGTCGAGCGCCGCCGCGACCTCGACCTTCGGGTACGTCTCGGCCAGCTCGTTGACGATGGCGGACAGCTGCTTCTTGGCGACCTCGTAGTTCACGAACGGGAAGCTGGCGGGCAGCGTCTCGTTGAAGAAGCACCGGCCAAGCGTGGTGGTCAGCCGGACCGGCTCGCCCGGCTGCCAGCCCTCCGCAGGCGTGAACCCGAGCGGCGGGGTCACGTCCCGCAGCCGGACCTCGACCTTCGCCTGCAGGTCAAGCTCGCCGCGGTCGTAGGCCATCACGGCCTCGGACGGGCTGGAGAAGGCCCGGCCGGTTCCCTTGGTGTCCGGGGCCTCCCTGGTCAGGCAGTAGATGCCGATGATCATGTCCTGGGTGGGCATGGTGACCGGCTTGCCGTCGGCCGGCTTGAGGATGTTGTTGGTGGACAGCATCAGGATGCGGGCCTCGGCCTGCGCCTCGGCGGACAGCGGCACGTGCACCGCCATCTGGTCGCCGTCGAAGTCAGCGTTGAAAGCGGTGCAGACCAGCGGATGGATCTGGATCGCCTTGCCCTCCACGAGCTGCGGCTCGAACGCCTGGATGCCCAGCCGGTGCAGCGTGGGCGCACGGTTGAGCAGCACCGGGTGCTCGGTGATGACCTCCTCAAGGACATCCCAGACCACCGGCCTGGCGCGCTCCACCATCCGCTTGGCCGACTTTATGTTCTGCGCGTGATTGAGGTCCACCAGCCGCTTCATGACGAACGGCTTGAAGAGCTCGACCGCCATCTCCTTGGGCAGGCCGCACTGGTGCAGCTTCAGCTGCGGGCCCACCACGATGACGGACCGGCCGGAGTAGTCGACCCGCTTCCCGAGCAGGTTCTGCCGGAACCTGCCCTGCTTGCCCTTGAGCATGTCGGAGAGCGACTTGAGCGGGCGGTTGCCCGGGCCGGTGACCGGCCGGCCGCGGCGCCCGTTGTCGAACAGCGAGTCCACGGCCTCCTGCAGCATCCGCTTCTCGTTGTTGACGATGATCTCCGGAGCGCCCAGGTCGAGCAGCCGCTTGAGCCGGTTGTTCCGGTTGATCACCCGGCGGTACAGGTCGTTCAGGTCGGAGGTGGCGAACCTGCCGCCGTCCAGCTGTACCATCGGCCGCAGGTCCGGCGGGATCACCGGGATGCAGTCGAGCACCATGCCGAGCGGGCTGTTCCTGGTGTTGAGGAAGGCCGACACGACCTTGAGCCGCTTCAGCGCGCGCGCCTTGCGCTGGCCCTTGCCGGTCCGGATGGTCTCCCGCAGGCTCTGCGCCTCGGCCTCCAGGTCGAAGCTGCCGAGCCTTTCCTGGATCGCCTGAGCGCCCATGCCGCCGCGGAAGTAACGGCCGAACCGGTCCCGCATCTCGCGGTAGAGGAGCTCGTCGCCCTCCAGGTCCTGGACCTTCAGGTTCCTGAACCGGTTCCAGACCTCCTCAAGCCGGTCGATCTCGCGCCCGGCGCGATCCCGGATCTGCTTGCATTCCCGGTCGGAACTCTCCCGCACCTTACGGCGGGCGTCGCCCTTCGCTCCGGCCGCCTCAAGCTCGGCGAGGTCCTTCTCCAGCTTGGCCTGCCGGGTCTCGATGTCGTTGTCGCGCCGCTGCTCCAGCTGCCCGCGCTCCACCGAGATCTTCGCCTCAAGCGACGGCAGGTCGCGGCCGCGGGAGTCGTCGTCGACGTAGGTGATCATGTACGCGGCGAAGTAGATGACCTTCTCGAGGTCCTTGGGCGCCAGGTCAAGCAGGTAGCCGAGCCGGCTGGGCACGCCCTTGAAGTACCAGATGTGCGTGACCGGAGCGGCCAGCTCGATGTGGCCCATCCGCTCCCGCCGCACCTTGGCCCTGGTGACCTCGACTCCGCAGCGCTCGCAGATGATGCCCTTGAACCTGACCCGCTTGTACTTGCCGCAGTAGCACTCCCAGTCCCGGGTCGGGCCGAAGATCTTCTCGCAGAAGAGCCCGTCCTTCTCCGGCTTGAGCGTGCGGTAGTTGATCGTCTCCGGCTTCTTCACCTCGCCGTGCGACCACAGCCTGATGTCGTCCGCTGTGGCCAGCCCGATACGCAGGTCATCAAAGAAATTGACGTCAAGCACGTCTGTCTCGTCCCCTAAGCTCAGTCCCTCGTACCGTTCCGGTTCAGGACCGGTCACACCTCTTCGACGCTGCTGGGCTCGCGCCTGGACAGGTCGATCCCTAGTTCCTCGGCGGCGCGGAATACGTCCTCGTCGGTGTCCCGCATCTCGATCGTGGCGCCATCACTCGAAAGCACTTCGACGTTGAGGCAGAGAGACTGCATCTCCTTAATCAACACCTTGAAGGACTCAGGTATGCCCGGTTCCGGGATGTTCTCGCCCTTGACGATCGCCTCGTATACCTTCACCCGGCCGAGGATGTCGTCGGACTTGATCGTCAGCAGTTCCTGCAGTGCGTACGCCGCGCCGTAGGCCTCAAGCGCCCAGACCTCCATCTCGCCGAACCGCTGGCCGCCGAACTGCGCCTTACCGCCGAGCGGCTGCTGGGTGATCATCGAGTACGGCCCGGTCGACCTGGCGTGAATCTTGTCGTCGACCAGGTGCAGCAGCTTCATGATGTAGATGTAGCCGACGGACACCGGGTCCTTGAACGGCTCGCCGGTCCGGCCGTCATACAGCCGCGCCTTGCCGTTCTGCCCGACGAGCCTGACGCCGTCCCTGTTGGGCAGCGTGGCGTCGAGCAGGCCGGTGATCTCCTCCTCGCGGGCACCATCGAACACCGGGGTGGCGACCCTGGCGCCAGGCTCGGCCGCCTCGGCGCCGACCTGGCGCAGCCGCTCGCGCCAGGCACCGTCATCGGCCGCGCTCGCCTTCCCGCTCGCGCTCGCCTTCCCGCTCGCGCTCGCCTTCCCGCTCGCGCTGCCCTTCCCGCCACCTCCGTTGAGCTGCCAGCCGCTGGCCGCTACCCACCCGAGGTGGGTCTCGAGCACCTGGCCGACATTCATCCGGCTCGGGACGCCGAGCGGGTTGAGCACGATGTCGACCGGCGTGCCGTCCTCAAGGAACGGCATGTCCTCGACCGGCAGGATCTTCGCGATGACGCCCTTGTTCCCGTGCCGGCCGGCCAGCTTGTCGCCGTCGGTGATCTTGCGCTTGGCCGCGACGTACACCCGGACAAGCTCATTGACACCTGGCGGCAGCTCGTCGCCCTCGTCGCGGGAGAAGACCCGCACCTCGATGATCCGTCCTGACTCGCCGTGCGGCACCTTGAGCGAGGTGTCCCGCACCTCACGGGCCTTCTCACCGAAGATCGCCCGCAGCAGCCGCTCCTCGGGAGTCAACTCGGTCTCGCCCTTGGGCGTGACCTTGCCGACGAGGATGTCACCGGTGACGACCTCGGCTCCGATCCGGATGATGCCGCGGTCATCGAGGTCAGCGAGCACCTCTTCGGCCACGTTCGGGATGTCCCTGGTGATCTCTTCCGGCCCGAGCTTGGTGTCCCGGGCGTCCACCTCGTGCTCCTCGATGTGGATCGACGACAGCACGTCATCCTGGACCAGCCGCTGCGACAGGATGATCGCGTCCTCGTAGTTGTGCCCTTCCCAGGACATGAACGCGACGAGCAGGTTCTTGCCGAGCGCCATCTCGCCGTTGTCCGTGCACGGCCCGTCGGCGATGACCTGGCCAGCCTCGACACGCTGGCCAGCGATCACGACCGGCTTCTGGTTGAAGCACGTGCCCTGATTGGACCGCTCGAATTTGAAGATGAGGTAGGTCGTGCGGGTGCCGTCGTCGTTCGCGACGGTCACGTCGTCCGCGCTGACCTCTTCGACCGTGCCCGCCTTGTCAGCGATGACTACGTCACCGGCGTCGGTCGCGGCCCGGAACTCCATGCCGGTACCGACAAGCGGCGCCTCGCTGCGCAGCAGCGGGACGGCCTGACGCTGCATGTTCGATCCCATCAGCGCCCGGTTGGCGTCGTCGTG
>WNFB01000318.1_pt1 | contig 42046 bp, 44 predicted proteins | sample 5400501 | NCBI WGS metagenome assembly WNFB01 (sample SAMN13153341, study PRJNA577476) | soil metagenome | isolation source: 200 cm saprolite under Douglas fir tree site 2 hole 1 | place: USA:California | collected 2015-04-18 | reverse complement strand
TACCGGCATGCGGCACCCGTGAAGCCTTGTTTTCCATCGTGCAGGCGGTAATCGATTTACAAAAAACACGCCAGCCGCCTGTTGTTATCATGCCTAACCCGTTTTATCAGATTTACGAAGGCGCGGCGCTGCTGGCCGGGGCCGAGGTTTATTATCTCAATACTTTAATGGAATCCAATTACAAAATGGATTTCAGCCGTGTCCCGAAAACCATCTGGGAACGCACGCAATTGGTGTTTATCTGCTCGCCGGGCAATCCTACCGGCGCCGTAATGAATGTCCGCGAGTTGGAAGACCTCATCCGGCTGGCTCAGCAATACGACTTTATCATTGCCGCCGACGAATGTTATTCTGAAATTTACTTCGATGACGACGCCCCTCCTCCCGGTTTGTTGCAAGTCGCCAATAGCTTGGGTATTGAGGACTACCGCCATTGCCTGGTATTTCATAGCCTCTCCAAGCGTTCCAACTTGCCGGGCCTGCGCTCCGGTTTTATCGCCGGCGATGGCGATACCATGACGGATTATTTGCGCTATCGTACTTACCAGGGCTGCTCTTTGCACGCGCTCGCCCAAGCTGCCAGCATCAAGGTCTGGAGCGACGAGGCGCATGTGCGCGACAACCGTGCGCAATACCGGGCGAAATTCGTCGCGGTATTGGAGATACTAAGCCCGGTGATGCGGGTGCAGAAACCGGACGCCAGTTTTTACCTATGGCCGCAAACGCCTATTGATGACGAGCAGTTCACCCGCGGCTTATTGGCGCGGGAAAATGTGCTGGTTCTGCCCGGGCGTTATTTATCGCGCGAGGCCGAAGGCGTTAATCCCGGCCACAATCGCGTGCGCATGGCGTTAGTCGCGCCGCATGAGGAGTGCGTGCAGGCCGCGCGCCGCATACGAGATTATGTTACATCCCTTTAAGTTTGGAGAGCAGCGTGAGCAATACTAAGAATATTATCGAACAGGCATTTGAGCGGCGCGCACAGATTACGCCCAGCAACGTAGAAGCGCCGGTTAAAAACGCGGTCCTTAGTGCGATTGCGGAACTGGACGCCGGCAAGGCGCGGGTCGCGGAAAAGAAAGACGGCAAGTGGGTGGTTAATGAATGGCTGAAAAAAGCGGTGCTGCTGTATTTCCGCATCGAGGACAATACGGTGATTCTAGGCGGCTTTACCAATTATTACGACAAGGTGCCGTCTAAATTCACCGATTTCAATTTTCCCGCCGGCGGTTTCCGGGTGGTGCCGCCCGCGGCCGCGCGCAAGGGCGCTTATATCGCGCCGGGCGCGGTACTGATGCCGTCGTATGTTAACATCGGCGCTTATATCGGCGAAGGCACCATGGTGGACACCTGGGCGACGGTCGGCTCGTGCGCACAGATCGGCAAGCATGTCCATCTGAGCGGCGGCGTCGGCATCGGCGGCGTGCTGGAGCCGTTACAGGCGGCGCCGACGATTATTGAAGACAATTGTTTTATCGGTGCGCGTTCCGAAATCGTGGAAGGCGTCATCGTCGAACAGGGCGCGGTGATTTCTATGGGGGTATTTATCGGCCAGAGCACGAAAATCCTGAATCGCGCGACCGGCGAAATTAGCTATGGCCGTATCCCGGCGGGCTCGGTGGTGGTTGCGGGCTCGCTGCCCGCGGAAGACGGCAGCCACAGCCTGTATTGCGCGGTCATCGTCAAGCAAGTCGATGAAAAAACCCGCGCCAAGGTCGGCATCAACGAATTGCTGCGGGCGATTTAGCTTGGCAAGGAACATAAAAGAACCGGGGCTTACGATGACAGATAGAACCCTTGAGCTGGCGATGGCGCTGATCGCCTGTCCTTCCCTAACCCCCAAGGATGCCGGATGCCAAGACATGATGATTCATCGGCTCCGAGCCTTAGGGTTCGAGATCCACCGTTTACGCTTCGGCGAAGTCGATAATTTCTGGGCGCGGCGCGGCGGCCACGCGCCTCTTATTGTTTTTGCCGGGCATACCGATGTGGTGCCCACCGGCCCGCGTGAGAACTGGCAATCCGATCCATTTAAGCCGGAGATTCGCGACGGCTATCTCTATGGCCGCGGCGCCGCTGACATGAAATCTTCGTTGGCGGCATTCATTACCGCGATCGAAGATTTTCTGGCACAACACCCCGCCCATCGCGGTTCTATCGGTTTATTAATCACCTCCGATGAAGAAGGCGTTTCGATTGACGGCACGGTGCGAGTAGTCGAATGGCTGCGCGCGCGTAATGAAAAAATCGATTATTGCATTGTCGGCGAGCCTTCCTCCACCGAAAAATTGGGCGACGTCATCAAAAACGGCCGGCGCGGTTCATTGAACGGCAAACTTACCCTGCATGGCGTGCAAGGCCATATCGCCTATCCCCATCTGGCGCAAAATCCGATTCATCTGTTCGCGCCTGCATTCGCCGAATTGGTCAAAATGAAATGGGATCAGGGCAATGAATATTTTCCGCCGACCAGTTTCCAGATTTCGAATATCCACGCCGGTACCGGGGCGGAAAATGTCATTCCCGGCCAACTGGAGATTAATTTCAATTTTCGCTATTCCACCGTGGTTACGGAGGCGCAGTTGCGCGAGCGGGTGGAAAAATTATTAGAGGCGCACGGCCTGGGTTATTCATTGCACTGGACCTTATCCGGCCAGCCGTTTTTGACTCCGGCAGGCGTATTAGTAGACGCGGTGCGTAAAGCCATCCGCAGCGAGTTAGGACGGGAAGCCGCTGTTTCCACCCATGGCGGGACCTCGGACGGGCGTTTTATCGCATCAAGCGGCGCTGAAATCGTGGAATTAGGCCCGCTTAACGCTACAATACATAAGATTAATGAGCGTATATTAGTGGCGGATCTGGCCGCGTTAGCTAAAGTATATAAAAAGACCTTAGAATATTTGCTCGTCTAACAGGTTGTCGAAAAAACCCCTCCATGGCCTTTTTCAACACCCTGCTAAACGACGACGTATCTATATTTACGATTAAACTGAGCAAAAACATGCTGTAATTTTTTCAATTTTTTAGTTCTGCAGACAGGGGCCGTTATTCTGGCCTGGGGGGATATGAAGCAGGAGTTTTGGAAAAAGGATTGGTTCCTTGCATTAATGATTACGTTGTCATTCGGCGTCGCCGCTTTATGGGGCAGCCCTTTGTTAGAAAGCCTGGAGCGGGTAGCCTATGACTTCGGCGTGAAAATGACCAATCACAACGCCGGCGCCATCGAAAAAATCGCGATTATCGCTATCGACGATACCAGCATTGAAAAAATCGGCCGTTGGCCGTGGCCGCGCAGTGTGTTAGCGGCGATGATAGAACAATTAACCCAGGCGCGCACAAAACTCATCGGCCTGCAAATCTTTTTAAGCGAAACCCAAGCCGATCCAGGCTTGGCTTACCTCCGTAAAATAAGCACCTTTCTTGCCGCCTCGCGCCTGCCTCGCGTGGCGCCGCGTGAATCCGGGCAACTTGCAGCACTGTTAAAACAAGGGGAACAGGAATTAAACGCCGATCAAAAATTAGCGCGGACGATTCCTGCGGCTAGAAATGTCTTTATGCCCATGTTTTTCCGCATCGGCACACCGCTGGGCAAGCCGGACGCGCCGCTGCCGGATTTTGTGCAGCGCAATCATTTAATCAAAGTCATTAGCCAAGGGGATAATCCCAGTTTGCCTCCGCCTGCTTACAGCGCGCTTTATCCGCTTCCTATTTTTGGCAATGCGACCGCCGGTGTCGGACATCTTAACTTGATTCCCGACGTTGACGGCGGTATTCGCACCGAACCTTTAGTGCTGGAATATTACGGCGAATATTATCCTTCGCTGGCGCTTTTAATTGCGGCGAAAAGTCTTAATTTGAGGCCCGGAGATATCACCGTACGCTTAGGTGAAGGTGTTCAACTGGGAAATCTCTCCATCAAAACGGATAGCGAAATGCAGATGTACACCGGCTTTTATCCGGCAAATAACGAATCATCGCCTTTTACCACTTATTCATTTTATGACGTCCAGAACGGGAAGGTGCCGTTAAATCTATTCAAGAATAAAGTGGTATTGATCGGCACGACGGCGACAGGTATTGGCAGCACCCAAGTCACCCCCATTTCCAAAGCCATGAACGGCCCCGAGCTGACGGCAAATGTCATCGCCAGCATCCTTAACCAAAATTTTTATACGCGTCCGGATTGGGCCAAATGGACCGAGGTGGGGATATTCTTGCTTTTGTTAGCCTATTTAACCATCGCTTTGCCAAGCCTCAGCGCCGGCGTGGCGGCATCTGTTTCCTTTGGACTATTCCTGGTGTTATTAGGAACCGGGCATTATTTGCTACTAAGCAAACAGGTTTGGCTAAAAAGCGTGACCGGCGCGGCGTTATTGTTGGTCGGCCATGTCGCCTTGACCACCAAGCGCTTCTTTGCCACCGAACGCCTCAAAACCAAAGCCGAGACGGATTCGGCCCAGACCAATCGCATGCTAGGTCTTACCTTTCAGAACCAAGGCCAATTGGACATGGCCTTGGATAAGTTCCGCGCCCTACCCGTCGATGACTCGGTATTGGAGTTGATTTACAACCTGGCGTTGGATTTCGAACGCAAACGCCAATTCAATAAAGCCGTGTCCGCCTATGATTATATTTTGAAACATAAAGCTGGTTTCAAAGACGTTGCGGAGCGTAAAAAACGCACACAACAGGCCGGTAACACGCTTGTCATCGGCGGCAAAAGCGCCTCCCCCGGCGGCACCTTGATTCTCGATGGGATGGACCAAAAACCGACCTTAGGCCGTTACCAAATCGAAAAAGAATTAGGCAAAGGCGCCATGGGCGCGGTTTATCTGGGGCGCGATCCGAAAATTAACCGGGTGGTGGCGATTAAAACCATGGCATTGTCCGAGGAATTTGCCGATCACGAATTACAGGAAGTCAAAGCGCGGTTCTTTCGCGAAGCCGAAACCGCCGGTAGATTGAACCATCCAAATATTGTTACCATCTATGACGCCGGCGAAGAACATGATCTGGCGTACATCGCCATGGAATATTTGCAAGGCAAAGATTTAACCCAGCACATCAGCCCGGAAACGCTTTTGCCGGTAGAACAAGTCTTGCAAATCACCGCCACAATCGCGGAGGCCTTGGATTATGCGCACAAGCAGGACGTGGTGCACCGCGATATTAAACCGGCCAATATTATGTTCGGCAAGAACGATCAAAGCATTAAAATCACGGACTTTGGCATTGCCCGCATCACCGCCTCGAGCCGCACTAAAACCGGCGTTATTCTGGGGACGCCTTCCTATATGTCGCCGGAACAGCTTTCCGGCAAACATATTGACGGCCGTTCCGACCTCTTTTCGCTGGGGGTGATGACGTATGAGTTGCTCACCGGCACGCTGCCGTTTGGCGGCGACTCCATGGCGACGCTGATGTTCCAAATCGCCAACGAGAAACATCCTGACATCACCCAAGTACGCAGCAATCTTTCTCCTGGTATCCGTCTAATCATTGACAAGGCGTTGCATAAAGATCCCGCAAAGCGCTTCCAAACCGGAGAACAGTTGCGGCAGGCCATTGAAAAATGCATGAAAAACAAAAAATGAAGCAAACAAGCAATTTGGTCATGGCGGGCTTGACCGATCCCGGCAAGATGCGCCGCAACAACGAGGACAGCTACGCCATTGTGCCCGAAATCGGCCTGGCGGTGGTGGCCGACGGCATGGGCGGGCATCTTGCCGGCGAGGTGGCGAGCGGTATAGCGGTGGATCTCGTGACCCGCAATTTAACTGAAATCTTCGCAACGCTGCCCGCGGCCAAAAAATCGCCGCAGAAAGATTTCGAGGCGGACTCGACGGAAGTTTCGTCCGTCAGAGATGCGATACGTTTGGCGAACAGCGCTATTTTTGAGACATCAACCACGCGTCCGGAATGCGCCGGCATGGGTTCTACTATCGTAGTAGCGGTTTTCTATACCAACAAAATATGTGTCGCGCACGTCGGGGATTCCCGGTTATATCGATTCCGCAACGATGCGTTGGAACAAATTACTGAAGATCATTCTATGGTTCAAGAGCTATTGAGCCGCGGGTTTATTACCGCGGAAGAAGCGCGTGTATCCAGCAATAAAAACGTCGTCACCCGCGCGCTCGGCGTGGATGCCGAGGTACAGCCGGACATTTCCGAACAAACTCTAAAAGAGGGTGATGTTTATCTATTATGCTCCGATGGCTTGACGGACGTGTTATCCGACGCCGAGATTAAGCAACTATTAATGAAATACCGTGCGGATTTAGATAGCGCGATCCAGCATCTGGTAGCGGAGGCCAACATCAAAGGCGGCCCGGATAATGTTTCGGTCGTATTGGTGCGCACCGGGAAACGCTTTGTGCGCGATAAAAAAGCGGTAAAACAATTACAGAATTTGAAAAACAAACACTAGCTCTTTATTCTATGATTCATTAAAGTTAAGGGTAATCCGATAATTTAATACCAAAAATGGCTAAGCTTATATTAAAATTCAACGATGCCGTTATCGAGCAGATCGAGATAAAACCGGGGGATATGGCGATCGGCAGACGCCCGGGCAGCGATGTTCTGATCGATAACCTCGCCGTGAGCGGCAATCACGCCAATATCTTTAGCGTCGGAGAAGACTCGTTTATTCAAGATTTAAACAGTACCAATGGAACGTTTGTCAACAACAAAAAGATCAGCAAGCACCATTTGAAGAATGGCGATATCATTTTGATCGGCAAGCATTCTATTATCTATATTAACGATAAGGTAGAAGCGTCGATGGATAGTTTCGCCAAAACCGTCATCATCAATCCCGCCGGTAAAGCGGATTTATCCGGCGATGCGCAAAAGCCCAACATCGTTGCCGACGCGGACAAAAAACCCGCCGAAGCGGCAGGCGTCGTCGACACGCGTCAAGGCGCTATTTTTATTTTAAGCGGCGCTAACAGCGGCAAACGTATCGAGCTGACTGCTCCGGTTACCAATCTCGGCAAGACCGGCAAACCGGCGGGTACCATCAGCCGCAAACAGAATAGCTATATTCTCTCCGCCGCCAAGGGAGGAGAGATCCCGAAATTAAACGGCAAACTCCTGCCGGCACAGGGGGAAGAATTGAAAAATGGCGATATCATCGAAGTGGGTGATTCGCGTTTGCAGTTTTATTTCAAGTAATCTTCACCCGTCCAAGGCCTTAATGGCCTGATCCAAATACGTAACAGGGAATAGAGCTATTGCCGCATCGGTCTTTTTCGGCATATTCGCCGCCGGAACAATGGCCCGCTTAAAGCCTAATTTTACCGCTTCGCGTATGCGTTCCTGTCCGCGCTGCACCGGCCGTACTTCACCCGCCAAGCCGACTTCGCCGAATACGACCAACTCTTTGCCCACCGGCCGGTCGCGCATGCTTGAGACCGCGGCTAACACGATAGCAAGATCGGCCGCCGGCTCCATCACCTGCACGCCCCCGACTACATTGACAAAGACGTCTTGGTCATACATGGCGATACCGCCGTGCCGGTGCAACACCGCCAACAGCATCGCCAGCCGGTGCTGATCCAGCCCTACACTTACCCGCCGCGGATTAGTTAAATGGCTTTTATCCACCAGCGCCTGGACTTCCACCAATAACGGGCGCGTGCCTTCTTGTGTGACCAACACCACGCTGCCGGATACCGCGTCACCATGCTGACCGAGAAACATGGCTGAAGGATTGGTTACCTCGCGCAACCCGGTCTCCGTCATGACAAACACGCCGATCTCGTTCACCGCGCCGAAGCGATTTTTAATGGCGCGAATAATGCGAAACCGGCTGGATGCGTCGCCCTCAAAATACAATACCGTATCCACCATGTGCTCCAACACCCGCGGCCCGGCGAGCGTGCCTTCCTTGGTGACATGCCCGACCAGAAACAAACTGGTCCCGGTTTGTTTGGCAAAGCGCACCAATTGCGCGGCTGATTCCCGCACTTGCGCTACGCTGCCCGGCGCCGAGGTCAACAAATCCGTATACATGGTTTGGATGGAATCGATCACCATCACCAACGGGCGCTCGGCCTGGGCGCAAGCGATGATGCGCTCGACCCGGTTTTCCGTCAGCAGGCGCAACTCCTCGCTGTTTAAATTTAACCGCCGCGCGCGCAATGCCACCTGTTGCGCCGACTCTTCGCCGGTAATATATAAAACCCTGGCCTGCGCGCTCATAAAAGCCAGCGCCTGCGCCAGCAATGTAGACTTGCCGATACCCGGATCGCCGCCGATCAATGTTACCGATCCCGCGACCACGCCACCGCCTAGCACGCGGTCCAACTCCGATAATCCGGATGAAATGCGCTGGATGGTTTCCGTGGCGACTTGATGCAGAATCTGCACATCGGCGGCGGGAGCAAAACTGGCAAAGCGCAGGCCGTTACGTTCGCCGCTCGCTTGTTCCGCCACCGTTTCTATCAGGGTGTTCCAAGTACCGCACGCAGGACATTGTCCACTCCATTTCGGCGTTTGCGCCCCGCATTCATTACAACTGAATACTGATTTGGCCTTAGCCACGCGCTATACCGATCCTGTTACCGCGGGCGCAAGTTCCTGCGCGGAAGATTCCACGCGGGGGATGCGGGAGGTAACACCGCAAAGCAGGGTGTAGGCTATCGTGCCGGCCTGGTTCGCCACCTCCTCTACCGGCAGGCCTTTACCCCACAACACCGCTGGATCGCCGACGTGGATATGCGGCTCCGCGCGCAAATCCACGCTGATCAGATCCATCGAAACGCGGCCGATCAGCGGCACCGGCTTACCCTTTACCAGCACCGGCGTTCCCGCGCGGATATGGCGCGAATAACCGTCGCCGTAGCCGATGGCGATCACCCCTACCGGCATGTCTTCCGGGCATATCCAATCGCCGCCGTAGCCGACGGTATCGCCCTTATGCAGGCGCTGGATCGCGATAACGGCGCTCTGCAGCGTCATTACCGGCTGTAAATCCAATTGGCTCGCGCTAAATCCGATTAAAGGTGAAACGCCATACAGCATAATGCCGGGGCGCACCCATTCCAAATGACTCATCGGCCACGCAACAACGCCGGCGGAATTGGCCAAGCTTCGTTCCGATCCGGAGTCGATAACCAGCTCCATAAAACACCGGGTTTGGGTTGTTGTTACCGGGTTAAGTTTATTATCGGCATTGGCGAAATGTGACAACATGCGAACCTGGCCAACGCTTGCACAGGCGTTCAGTCTGGCTAACACAGCCGGGATGGCTTGCGGCGAGAAGCCGATGCGGTGCATACCGGTATCGACTTTCAGCCAGGCATCAATCGGCTTTTTGACCGCGGCATTTTCCATCGCCCGGAGCTGGCCTTCGTGATGGATGACCGGCGATAACCGGTTTTCGGCTAGCAAGGGAATTTCCGCCGGCTCAAAAAAACCTTCCAGCAGGCAGATGTGCTGCTTAACGCCGGCGGCGCGCAGCTCCAACGCCTCTTCCACGCAGGCGACCCCGAAACCGTCCACGTCTGATAGCGCCGTTGCCGCCCACGCCAATCCATGTCCATAGGCATTCGCCTTGACGATCGCCATAATCTTGGAGCGAGGGGCAAAATGCCGCACGCGGTCGAGGTTATGCCGCAAGGCGGCGCTATCCAGCAGCGCACGCGCCGGTCTACTCATGCATAATCCCTTCGTATCCAGAACTGATATAATTTTCAAAACGGGTGTATTCACCGAGGAAAGTCAGGCGCCGCGTTCCCGTGGGGCCATTACGCTGCTTGCCGATAATAATTTCCGCCGTGCCTTTATCCTGACTATCCTCGTTATAAACTTCATCGCGGTAAATAAAGAAGATGACATCCGCGTCCTGTTCGATCGCGCCGGATTCACGCAGATCCGACATTACCGGCCGTTTATTCGGGCGTTGTTCGAGACTGCGGTTGAGCTGCGACATCGCCATCAACGGCACATTAAGTTCCCGCGCCAGGCCTTTCAATGCACGGGTGATGCCGGAGATTTCGGTTGCGCGATTTTCATTCATCTCGCTGGATTGCATTAGCTGCAAATAATCGACAATAATCAAACCTAAGCCGTGCTCGCGCTTCAGCCGCCGGGCGCGGGCGCGCAACTCCATCGGCGTCAGCGCCGGCGTGTCGTCGATGAAAATAGGCGCATCGGCCAGCATCCCAAGCGCCGACGTCAGCCGCGGCCAGTCATCATCCTCCAACTTACCGGTCCTGACTTTATGCGCATTAATCCTGCCGAGTGACGCCATCATGCGCATGGCCAGCTGCTCACCCGGCATTTCCATGCTGAAGATAGCGACCGGTAATTTGAATCCAATCGCAGCATTTTCCGCGATATTCATGGCGAGCGAAGTTTTGCCCATGGATGGCCGCCCGGCGACAATGATTAAATCGGACGCCTGCAAACCTGCGGTCATTTCATCCAGATCCTTAAAACCGGTCGAGACGCCGGTAATGGGGCTGTCGGAGCGGAACAAAGTATCGATCCGATCGACGGCTTTCGTTAACAGCGCTTTCAGCGGCTGGAAACCCCCGCTTCGATGGGCGCCTTTTTCGCTGATATCGAATATGATTTTTTCCGCGTAATCCAGAAGATCAGCCGCCTCGCGCCCTTCAGGAAAATAAGCGCTGTTGCCGATGTTATTGGCGACTTGGATCAATTGGCGCATCACCGAACGTTCGCGCACAATCTCTGCATAGGCGCTGATATTCGCCGCACTCGGGGTGTTATTGGCAAGCGTGCCTAAATAGGCAAGGCCGCCGGCGTTTTCCAATTCAGCATTGTTTTCCAGCCACTCCGAGACCGTGACAACATCGGCAGGTTTGCTTTGTTCGCATAATGCAGTAATGGCGCGGAAAATAAGCCGGTGTTCTTTGCGATAAAAATCGTCCGCCGTAAGTTTATCGGCGATCTGTTCCCAGCGTTGATTGTCCAACATGAGGCCGCCGAGCACACATTGCTCCGCCTCAACCGATTGCGGGGGTACTTTCAGCGCTTCACTCGTTGCTTGCGCGCTGTTGACCAAATAGGCGCGATCTTCCACCGAACCTCCGGTCTCTGCTCACCCTAATTTAACTTAGGGTTGATTTTTAGGAAACTCTGACTTAATCAGAGGTTCCTTTATTATATTTCGCCGACTACCGAAACAATGATTTTGAAATGCACCTCTGGATGCAAAGAGATGGCAATTTCGTGATCGCCAATTTCTTTCAACGGTCCTTGTGACAGATGAATCTCGGATTTAGCGAGAGTAAACCCGGTCTGCGTCATCGCCTCGACGATGTCCACCGTTCCTACTGAGCCGAATAACTTGCCCTCCTCGGCGATCTTGCGCATGATTTGCACCGTGGCGCCCGCCATTTTCTCGGCGCGCGCTTGCGCTATTTTTAAGGCCTCGGTCTGCGCCTTTTCCAATTCAGTACGGCGCGATTCAAATAAGGCTTTGTTTTTTGCATTGGCGCTGACCGCCTTACCGGACGGAATTAAATAATTTCGCCCATATCCAGACCGCACGTTAACCTGGTCGCCTAACTCGCCTAAATTGCGTATCTTTTCAAGCAGAATGACGTCCATTTTTTACCTCTTCTTTTAATGGCTGTCGCAGTAAGGCAAAAGCGCCAAATACCGGGCAAGGCTAATGGCGCGGGTCAGTTGACGCTGATAGTGCGCCTTGGTGCCGGTATTGCGGCTGGGAATAATCTTGCCGGTCTCGGTAACATAGCCCTTTAACGTCGCAAGATCTTTATAGTCAATTTCTACCACGCCTTCCGCGGTAAACCGGCAGAATTTTTTACGCCTAAAAAAATGTGCTGACTGTGCTGACATGTGGTTGCCTCAGGCTGGAACGATCGATTCGTCGGCGGGGTCATCCAACGCCGGGGCTTCCTCATCCCCAATACCCTCATCCCCAACATCCTCCTCTCCCAGCCCTTCTCCCGCAGCGCTGACCGGCTTCGCCTCTTCCTGATTTTCTTTTATTAACGGAGAGGGAGTGGTGACGGCGGTTTTCCGCGCCAAAATAAGAGAGCGAATAACCGCATCATTGAAGCGAAATGCCGTCTCAAGCTCTTGTAGCACCGGCAAATCACACTCAATATTCATTAACACGTAATGCGCTTTATGCGCCTTATTAATCGGATAAGCCAGTTGGCGCCGCCCCCAATCCTCAAGCCGGTGAATATGGCCCTTGCCGGATTCAATGATAGTGCGATATCGCTCGATCATGGCGGGCACTTGCTCGCTTTGGTCCGGATGGACCATAAATACAATTTCATAATGACGCATTGACTTGCTCCTTATGGATTTTAGCCTCGCGAAGGTTTCGCTGGAGGCAAGGAGAAAACAGGGGTGTCATTGTAATTCAGCAAAATCCTTAATGCAATTAATCAAGCGCGGCATTCTGTTATTGTTTGCGTTGTCTCACCGCCTCATAAAGGCAAATTCCCGCCGCGACCGAAACATTGAGGCTGGACACGCCGCCATAAAGCGGGATCTTGACCATTAAGTCGCAGTGGGAACGCGTGAGCCGGCGCAAGCCGCTTTCTTCCCCGCCCAGCACCAGCGCCAACGGGCCGCGCAAATCGGCGGCAAATAATTCCGTTGCCGTGTCGCTCGCAGCGCCGACCAGCCAAATGCCGCTGTCTTTTAACTGTTTTAACGTACGGGATAAATTAGTGACTTGAAACAAAGGCACGGTTTCCGCCGCGCCGCACGCGACGCGACGCACCGTCGCGGTCATCGAAACCGCCTGATCTCGCGGAATAATCAGGGCATGCACGCCGGCGGCGTCAGCGCTGCGCAGGCAAGCACCGAGATTATGCGGGTCCTGCACCCCGTCTAATATCAATAAAAACGGAATTTCAGTTAACTTCGCGATAAATTCGCCTAATTGGCGCTCATCGCGCCTGGCTTCCAGCCGATAGCGCGCTACCACCCCCTGGTGCCTGGCATCCCCGGCCAATTGATCGAGCTTAGCGCGCGGGACTTTGTGCAATTTGACCTGCGCCGCCTGCGCCGCGTGAATAATCTCACCGATGCGCCGGTCATGGCGATTCGCATCCAGCCAAATCGCGTCCACATGTTCCGGCGCCTGCGTTAACGCGGCTAATACCGCGTGCAACCCGTATATTTGGCCTTGTTCCATTTTAAGCCAAATTTACCTTCCCCGCCGGGTTTTAAATTTTTTTGCCCGGCCCTTGGCATGCTTTTTTTCGCTGTTTGCCTTCCTGCCGCGCATACCCGTTCGCAGTGGATTTTTTTTCCCTTCCTCTTCCACCAACTCAAAATCCAGCTTGGCGTCGTCCAAATCCGCCCGCATTAGCCGTACGCGCACGCTATCTCCCAGGCGGTAACTCTTGCCGCTGTGTTCACCGATCAGGCGATGTTTTGCCGGATCGAAATGATAGTAATCGTTGCCGAAAGACGAAATGTGCACCAGGCCGTCGACAAAAATATCCGCCAGCTCGACAAAAATTCCGAAATTGGTGACGCCGCTGATAATGCCGCTGAACTCCTCACCGATTTTATCGGACATATATTCGGTTTTAAGCCAGCGGACGACATCGCGGGTCGCATCATCGGCACGCCGCTCGGCCATAGAACAATGATCGCCTTGAATCTTAAGTTGTGCGAGGGCTTCCTCTTTATCCATGGGAGATAAATTTTGCGCCGGCTTTTTTAGATTTTTTTTGACCGCACGATGCACCAGGAGATCAGGATAACGCCGGATCGGAGAAGTAAAATGCGTATAGTTGGGGTACGCCAGGGCAAAATGGCCGATATTATCCGGGCTGTACAGCGCTTGGCTTAGGCTGCGCAACAGCACCGTTTGGATTAGACGCGCCTGGGGGCCCGGTGCTAGCGAGGCCAGCAACTCGGCATAGTCGCGCGCCTGCGGCTCATCGCCGCCGCCTAAGCGTAGGCCGAATTCAAACAGAAATTGACGCAGCCCGATTAATTTTTCTTGGGTAGGTCCGGCATGAATGCGATAAAGCGCGGGAATTTTATGTTTGGTTAAGAATTCCGCGGTGCACACGTTTGCCGCCAACATGCATTCTTCAATGAGTTTGTGGGCGTCATTGCGCACCAGTGGCTCGATACGCTCTATCTTGCGTTCTTTATTATAAATGATGCGCGTCTCCGGCAGCTCAAAATCCACCGCGCCGCGACGCGCGCGCGTGGTTTGTAAAAGCCTAAATAAAGCATATAAGTCCTGAAGATGCGGAAATAATTCGTTGTATTCCTGAATCAAGGCGGCTTTTCCCTCTACCAGCATCGCGGCAACCTTGTTATAGGTTAAGCGCGCCTGCGAACGCATCACGCCTTCAAAGAAACGGTAATCCTCGATCTTACCCTTGGGCCCGATGTGCATCTCGCACACCATGCATAGTCTGTCCGTACCCGGATTTAACGAGCAAAGACCGTTCGACAAAATTTCCGGCAACATCGGAATCACATGATTCGGAAAATAGACCGAGGTCCCGCGCAGATAAGCCTCGTGGGCTAGCGCGCGGCCCGGGCGCACGTAATGGGACACATCGGCAATGGCGACCAGCAAGCGCCAGCCGCGCCCTTGGCGCTCGCAATATACCGCGTCATCGAAATCGCGCGCATCTTCGCCGTCAATAGTGACCAGCGGTACCGCGCGCAAATCTTCGCGGCCCTGCTTGTCGCCTTCCGCAACCTGCGCGCTCAGCCCGGCGACTTCCTGCGTCACGGCCTCGGGCCAGCTATAAGGCAACCCATATTCGCGCACCGCCACCTCGATTTCCATGCCCGGCGCCATATGATCGCCGATGACCTCTACCACCTTGCCCACCGGCTGGGTATGGCGGGTGGGCGGTTCGACGATTTCGACCATGACAATTTGGCCATTCCCGGCGCCGCCCTCTTGCCCGGGCGGGATAAAAATATCCTGGCTGATGCGTTTATCCTCCGGCGCGGTAAAGCCGATGTGATTCTTAAAAAAGTAACGCCCGACAATGGTCTTTTGCTGCCGCTCCAGCACTTCGATAATGGCGCACTCCTGACGCCCGCGCGTGTCTATATTGGTTACCCGCGCGATAACCCGATCGCCATGCAACACCTGCCGCATTTCTTTTGGCGGGATAAATAAATCATCACCGCCTTCGTCCCGGCTTAAGAATCCGAAGCCGTCGGGATGGCCGATGACCCGCCCGCAGATCATGTCCATCTTTTCCACCAGGCCGTAATAGCCGCGGCGGTTTTGGAGGAGTTGTCCGTCCCGCTCCATGGCGCGCAAGCGGCGGCTAAACGCTTCCAGATCGCGCTCTCCCTGCACGCCTAATTCGTCCGCCAATTTTTGTAGCGGCAACGGTTCGCCGCTGCGCGCTAACTGCGCGAGCACAGCCGTGCGACTGGGAACAGGAAATTCATACTTCTCTTGTTCGCGCCGGGTTGCCGCGTCGAGCTGTGATTGGTTCGGTTTTCGCGTTGACATAAAATTTTTATCTCGGTACAGTGCGCGCCTTGGTTTAGATTGCATATTTAAAGGCCGGGGTGGCGGAATTGGTAGACGCGCTAGCTTCAGGTGCTAGTGGGGGTAACCCCGTGGAGGTTCAAGTCCTCTCCTCGGTACCACAATTATTTTTGTTCGTGACATTCATATCCACAAGTCTCAAAACACCGGCATAATTTCCCGTTAGCTCGGCCTCCAGGTGGTACAAAGGCACTTCGCCAATTAGCCGGCGCAGTGCGCCTGGGCGCGCGTCACATCGCGCAGGGTCACCGTTTCCAGATTATCCACCATTTCGCGGAAACGTTCGACTGCCCCGCGGCAGAATATGCACTTCGCTAGCAAATCGCCCACCCCCTCGCGCAGCAGCGCGGCCGAGGGTATGCGCGTCGTCTTCGTGCTGATGGATTCAGCTAGTCACGCCGCCTTCTTCGCGACAAGAACCTTCACTTTCGGGCGCGCCTTCTTGCTCAGTATCCAGAGGTCGTACTGCGCCTGCATGTTCACCCACAGCTCGGGATCTGTCGCGAATGCCGCCGCCAGGCGCAGCGCCATGTCGGGCGTCACGGATGCGCGGCCGTTCACGATGGCGGATACGTGCTTGCGCGTCACTCCAGTAGCCGCGGCAGCCTTGGTGATGCTGACCTCCAAGGGCTTCATGTACATCTCAAGCAGCACCTCGCCCGGGTGCGCCGGGTTGTGCATCCTCGTCTTCTCAGTGATAGTCGCCATAGTCCACCTCGACAGCGTGTCCTTCCTCGAAACGGAAGACCACGCGAAAGTTTTCGTCCACGTCCACCGCCCAGCGACCTTGCGCGCAGTTGCACTAAATCTTTTTTTTCCGGCGATTAAGGCAATGCTGCGCGCGGGTCCGCGCCTGCTTCTCGCGCGGTGTAGCCGCATTGCGTAGGAGATCGATGCGACTTTTAAAATACGCGATCTCCCGCGGATCGAGATTGATTTATTCATACTACCCCCTTTTCTCAGGCCGCTTTTTTGACCCGCAGCTCCACGCGCAGACCGGCCCGCGCCAGCATATTGACGAGTGCGTCCAGGCTGAACTTTTCGATCTTATCCTTTAGCAACAGTTTCAACCACGGCTGGGTGATTCCGAGGACGCGGGCCGCCTCTTGTTGCGTCAGCCCGTTTTTCTCTACAAAGTTCTCGATCTTGATCATAAGCTCCGAGCGCAGCTTAAGGTTCTCGGCTTCCGGAAAGCCAAGGTCCTTGAATACATTGCCGGAACCATGGGTTATTTTCACTTTGGCGCTCATTGCCCTCAAATTATCGAAATTATCTCACGCGCTTAATCCAAAAAGTAGGCAGGTTATGGAATATAACCAGATTAGGTTATATACTTAACCATGCCCTACGCCATCCAAATCAAGCGTGAGGCCAAGCGTAAGCTCGCCGGTTTGTCCGCCTCGGACCGGCTGCGGATTACCGACAAGATCATGGAGCTCGGCCGCAACCCGGACGACCCGACATTAGACACTAAACTGCTGACGGGCTCGCGATTGTGGCGGCTACGGGTCGGCGGCTGGCGCGTGATTTATGACCGCCGGGACGCGCTGCGCATCATTGCTATACTGAAGGTTAAGCCCAGAGGAGACGCCTACAAATGACCCTGCAGAAAATCAAGGGCCTGAACGGCAAGGATGAATATATCCTGCTGCCGGTGGCCGTCTATCGCGCCCTGCGCGACGAAATCATCGATGCGCTCGCGGGCCTGGAAGCCTATGCCGATCACAAGGACGATTACGTCCCTTTCAATCCAGCGGACTACGTGAAGAACCCCGCGGCCTTGGCGCGCCTGCGCGCGGGTATCAAGCAGGTGGAACTGGCGCGGCGCCTGGGTGTCTCGCAGGCCTATCTCAGCAAGGTGGAGCGCGCCGAGAAGGTAGGCGGCAAGCTGCTGGCGCGCGTCCATGCCGCGTTGGTGAACGGGAAATCTGAAAAGCATCCACGCAGAAAGCGCGCGGCTCGACCGAGACCTTGAACCCTCTCGAACAAGGTGATCTCCTCCGCGCCCCCGCAGGCGTGGATATCGCTGGTCACGCGCGGCGTAGAACTTTGATGCGCGCATAGCGGCCGGTGCGCGCGCGCGCCAGTTCCCACAGGTCCACGGCCTGCTGCATGTTGAGCCAGGACTCCGGCGTGGTGTTCAGGAGGCGCGCAAGCCGCAACGCCATGTCGGGGGAGACCGCGCGCTTCTCGCGCAGCAGCTCGGAGACGGTCAGGCGCGAGACACCCAGCCGCTTGGCAATCTCGCCCTGGGTGATGCCGAGCGCAGGCAGTACGTCCTCGCGCAGGATTTCGCCCGGGTGCGTCGGGCGGCGCTTAGAATCGCGTAGCGTGTTCATCAGTGATAATCCTCCAGGTTCACGTCGTAGGCTCCATCCGGTCCATACCGGAAGGTGATGCGCCAGTTTCCCGACACTTCGACTGCATAAACGCCTTTCCGGTCGCCCCTGAGTGGGTGAAATCCAAAACCCGGCAGGTTCATGTCTTGGGGGCCGGAAACAGCATCCAACCGGTCGAGCAGGCGGCGTATACGCGCCGCGTGCTTGGGGTCAATGCCCCGATGATCTCCGGTCTCGAAGAAACGTTGCAGGCCCTTGTGCCGGAAGCGAACGATCACAAACCCATTGTAATGCGAGGCATTACAATTTGCAAGACTCGCCGGATCTACGCTGCCAGAACGCGATCGAGGGGCAGCTTGCTTTGGAACCGCGCCAGGGCCGGTGATCGTTACGCGGCCTTTTTTACCTTCATAGCCACCTGTCTGCCGACGCGCGCCAGCATGTTCACCAAGGCATCCAGGCTGAACTTCTCGATGCGCCCGCGCAGCAGATCGTTGAGGCGCGGCTGGGTGATGCCGAGATGTTTCGCGGCCCGTGCCTGGGTCGCGCCGCTCGCCTCGACGTAGCGTTGCACGGCGATCATCAACTCCGCCCGCGCACGCATGCTGGCGGCGGTCTCGGGCGTGTCCTCGATGGCGTCCCACACACTGGCAAAGGTTCGCTTCTTCATCGATCTTTTCTCAGCGCCTTGTAAGGTGACGGACTTCACGGGGAAAGTATATCAGAACGGATATATGCCGGTAACTTAGGTCGGCGGCGGTTAGCTTTGCTTCGCGGTTCCGATTGGCGCCACGCCGCGCACTCCCTCGTTTTTAGCGGTTTTTCCGGTGTTTCAGCGCGTTCTGAGGAACTTGGAACTTGACTTTTATTTTTGGAAATAATGACCAAGTCCTCTCCTCGGTACAATCTCTTACAGATATACCCGGATCCTGCCGCAGCTAATCAAAAGGATGGCGCAGGACTATCGTCTCGTCACGCTCAGCGCCCATGGAAATAATATCGATCGGCATGCCGGTAATCTGTTCGATGCGCTTCAAATAGTTTTTCGCATTTTTCGGCAGTTTCTCAAATTGTTTAATACCCAGGGTGGGTTCGGTCCAGCCCGGCAGATCTTCATAAATCGGTTCGCATTTTGCAAAAGCTTCGGCCCGGCTAGGAGGGGTATGGCGTTGCTCTCCCTGCAAACGGTAAGCGACGCATAAACGGATCGTGTCAAAACCGTCAAGGACATCAAGTTTGGTAATACAGAGCCCGGAGAACCCATTAATCTGGCGCGCACGCCGTACCGTCACCGCATCGAACCACCCGCAACGGCGCTTGCGGCCGGTGGTGGCGCCGAATTCCTGTCCGCGCTCGCCAAGCCGCGCGCCCACGGCATCAAACAGCTCGGTAGGAAACGGCCCGGCGCCGACGCGCGTGGCGTAGGCCTTGGTAATGCCGAGTATGTAATCAAGTTTACTTGGCCCGACGCCGCTGCCGGAGGCGGCCGCGCCCGCACTGGTATTGGAGGAAGTTACATACGGGTAGGAGCCGTGATCGATGTCCAGAAACGTGCCTTGCGCGCCTTCAAACAACACCGACTTTCCTTGCAGCGCATACTGATCTAACAGCTCGGTAACATCGCAGCTCAAAGGCCGCATACGCCCGGCCAACGCCAGCGCCTCGTCCAAGGTTTGCTGGAAGTCAGCCGGCTCGCATTTAAAATAATGCTGCAGCGCAAAATTATGGTATTCCATCACTTCTTTCAGCTTTTCGGTAAACCAGGCGGTGTCGAACAGATCGGCAACCCGCAACCCGCGGCGCGCAACTTTATCTTCGTAGGCCGGACCGATGCCGCGGCCGGTAGTGCCGATCGCCGCCTCGCCGCGCGCCTTTTCTCGCGCCAGATCCAGGGCGACATGGTAGCGCAGGATTAACGGGCAGGACTGGCTTATCCGCAATCGTTCGGTAACCGGGATGCCGTTCGCTTCCAGTGCGTCCACTTCTTGAAACAAGGCGGTGGGCGACAACACCACGCCGTTGCCGATCAGGCACATGACGTTTGGGCGCAAGATGCCGGAAGGAATGAGATGCAAAACCGTTTTTTTACCGTTGATGACCAGCGTGTGGCCGGCATTGTGGCCGCCCTGGAAGCGCACCACCGCATGCGCTTTATCGGTCAGAAGGTCGACAATCTTGCCCTTGCCTTCATCCCCCCACTGCGCGCCGATGACAACAACATTTTTCCCCATTCCATTACACCTTAAAAAAAGATTATTATCGCTTAACGATTACCCATGCGCCGTCTTTTTTAATTAGTTCGCGATCACAACCGAGCGCCGGCGCGGTAACCTGGTCATCGCCTAATCGCAGCACTACCCGTTCGCCGGAATTCCGCAACTGAGCGATCTTAGCCTGCAACTCCGCATCCTGCGCGCCCGGCGCCAAGATTCCCCATCTATCGTTCGGCTCGCCCGGCATCAGTTTGAGCAAAAGGCGCAAATCAGCGCTAAAGCCGGCCGCCGCGCGTGCGCGCCCGAATGCCTTACCGATGTCATCATAACGCCCGCCTTGCGCCAAGGCCTGGCCATAGCCTGGCATAAAAGCGGAAAACACCGCGCCGGTGTAATAGCGATAGCCGTGCAACTCGGCAAGATCGAAATGCAAGGACTGGGCGGGACTGTACGCCTGAATGGCGTGCGCTATGGTTCGCAGGTCCGCCAAAGCTCGCTGAATCGGCTTGCCGGCCCGGCGCAAAACCGCTTCAGCTTGCACCAGTGTTTCGGCATCGCCGTGTAAATCCACCAGTGCCGCCAACATCGTCTTTTTATCCGCCGGCATATCCCAATCTGCGAGCAGTCCGTCAATCTCGGAGCGCGCCTTGCGTTGCAAGGCATCAAACAGCTCGGCTTCTTGCTCAGGCGCAAGTCCGGCCTCCGCGGCTAAATTGCGAAACACACCGACATGCCCGAGATCGACATAGGGGTCTTCTATGCCGGTGGCGGCTAATGTAGCCAGCATTAATTTTAGAATTTCAATATCGCTTTCCGGCCCGGCATGCCCGAACAATTCCGCGCCTAACTGCAAAGGTTCGCGCGAGCCGGCAAATTCTCCCGGGCGCGTGCGCAAAACCGGACCCAGGTAGCATAACCTGACCGGCACATCCCGTTTTAAATAGTGCGCATCGATACGCGCCGCCTGCGGGGTAATGTCGGCGCGCACCCCCATCATGCGTCCGGTTAGCTGATCGGTAAGCTTAAAGGTCTGTAGATCGAGATCCTTGCCAACGCCGGTCAACAGCGATTCCAAGTATTCAATCACGGGCGGCATGACCAGCTCATAACCCCAGCTATCGAACAGGTCCAGCAGGCGGCGGCGCATGATTTCAAAACGCCGCGCCTCCTTGGGCAGGATCTCTTCGATACCTTCAGGCAGCAGCCAACGTTCTTTTCCAGACATGAGTAGGGCCGGGTAACTTAGTGGACGATATACAACAATAACAGACCCAGCAACATGCTGGTAAACCCAGCAAAACGAAGTTGCTGATCGCTTAATTGATTGATTGCTTGCAATGCGGCGCGCAACCCTGCCGGGTTAATAAACGGCACAACCCCTTCAATAATGAGGAACAGGGCAAAGGCCACCCCTAAATCCTGCCACATAGGTAATCGTCCCCGCTACCTGCGTGGCTTCTTTAGGTATTTGAAAAAATCCGCGCTGGGATCGACGACCATAATATCGGATTTATCCTTGAAACTCTCCTTATAGGCATTTAGGCTGCGATAAAAAGAATAAAATTCCGGGTCCCGGCTGTAGGCTTGCGCATAAATGGCGGTGGCGCGCGCATCACCTTCGCCGCGCAGGCGTTCCGCCTCGCGATAGGCCTCGGCCATCAGAATCTCGCGCTGGCGGTCGGCATCGGCGCGAATCTTTTCCGCCGCCTCGGCGCCCTGCGCGCGCAATTCCTTCGCCGTACGCGCACGCTCAGCTTCCATTCTTTGATAAACAGATTGGCTCACCTCGTTAGGCAAGTCCACGCGCTGGATGCGCACATCCACTACCTGAATACCGTATGTGCGCGTTTCTTTGTCGGCCGCCACGCTCAAGATCTCCATGATTTTGCGCCTATCCCCGGAAATCACCTCATGATTCGTGCGCTTGCCGAATTCATCGCGCAAGCCGCTGCTAATGAGCTGCGAAAGCAAAACACCGGCGCTCTGCTCGTCACCGCCGAGGGTCACATAAAATTTCAGCGTATCGGCGATGCGCCATTTCACGAAATAATCCACCACCACCTTTTTCTTTTCCTTAGTCAAAAACGGCTGCGGGTCCGCATGGAAAGTAAGGATACGCGCGTCGTAATAACGCACGCTATTAATAAACGGCAGTTTAAAATGGAGCCCGGGCTTATCTTCATAACGCATGACTTCCCCGAACTTGACGACGATGGCTTTCTCCCGTTCATCAACGGTATAAACCGTCGCGTTAATCATGATGAGCACGAATGCCGCCGCGGCAATGAAGGCAAATAATCTAGTCTGGTTCATTATTGCCCCCCGCGCTTACGTTCGCGTTCGCGCTCACGTCCGCGCTCACGCGGAGGCTCCGGCGTGGAAGCCGTCGCCTCGGGCGGCTCTTGCTCAGGTTGTGCGGCGCTCGTCGGCCCTTGCGGCATTAATTTATCTATCGGCAAATATAAAATATTGCTGCCACTCTTTTGATCAATAAAGATTTTGCTGGTGGTGGAAAATATGTGTTCTATCGCCTCGATATAAAGCCGCTCGCGCGTAACGGCGGGCGCCTTGGCGTATTCATTAATAATCTGGCTGAAACGCTTGGCATCGCCTTCCGCGCGCGCGATCACGCTGGCTTTATATCCCTGCGCCTCCTGTATTTTGCGCGCGGCCGCGCCGCGCGCGCGCGGGATGATGTCATTGAAATAAGCCTCGGCTTCGTTCTTCAGGCGTTGTTCATCCTCACGCGCCTTGACCGCGTCATCAAAAGCCGCCTTCACTTCTTCCGGCGGCAACGCCTTTTGCATCTCTACGCCGACGATTTGCATGCCGGATTTATATCTATCCAGCATCTCTTGCAGAATATTTTTGATATTTTGTTCCACCTCGGCGCGGCCTGACGTGATCACGAAATCCAAGGTATTTTTCCCTACTACTTCACGCACGGCGGATTCGGCCGCTTGGGAAATGGTGAGATCGGGTTCGCTGATGTTAAATAAATAATCGCTTGGGTTGTTTATTTTATAGCGAATGGCGAATTCAATATCGATGATATTCTCATCTTCGGTCAACATTAACGCCTCTTTCGGCACCTTAGAAGCTCCCAGGCTCTTTTCACTGCGCCGATAGCCGAGTTCCAGAATCAAGGGCCGCTCCACATTGATTACCACTCTCTTTTCAATCGGGAACGGCAGATGCCAATGCAGGCCCGGGCCGGTGACCTCGGCTCTTTTTCCAAACCGGAGAATGACCCCGCGCTCTCCTTGTTGAATAATATAAAAACCGCTCAGGGTCCATAACGCAAGCACAATCATCGCGATGATCCCGACGCCGACACGGCGACCGGCGCCGTCCAAACCGCCGCCTTTTTTGCCGCCGAACAAGCCCGCCAGCTTATTTTGAATATTCTTTACGATCTGATCTAAATCAGGCGGGCCTTTATCTTTTTTCCGCTGCCAGGGATCTTTATCTTTGTCTCCCGGGGCGCCAGGTTCGTTCCAAGCCACACGTTACTCCTCTCGTATTATTTCCGGGTCAGTTTTAAGCATTCTCAAAACTTCGCCGGATTATTATTGAAACCGATAAAACAAAGAGCAGCATTCTAGAGAGAGGCGCCGGTCCGGGCAAGGACTACGGGCTCCGGCATCAACCATTGCGGACGGAAATCTTCCTGGCGCTCCAACCAGCTCAAATCGGCTTGATCCAATTCCACATCAATCAGCCAATGCCCGTCTTCGGTCCCACTTTCGTGGATCACTTCCAAGCGGTCGTAAATGCGCGCGCGCAACCGCCCGGCTTCCGGTGGGATGCGAAGCTGTCTGAACAAGCGATAGCGGCGAAAATATTGCGAAAGCGCTTGACGCAATAAATCCAAGCCCTCCCCGGTTTGGGCCGATAACCATATCTTAGATACCAGCCCGGATCCGTCGTATTCCAGTCGGGGCTTGGTGTTCAGTAAATCAATTTTATTGAATAAAACAATCTGCGGGATTTTGTCCGCCCCGATCTCGGTCAGCACGTGATTGACTTGTTGCATGTATTCCGAGCGTTCAGGATGGCCGGCATCAACCACGTGCAACAGCAACTCCGCCTCGTTTACCTCCTCCAGGGTGGCATGAAATGCCGCGATCAAATCGTGCGGCAAATGGCGGATAAAACCTACGGTATCGGCCAATATGACGTCAGTGTGTCCGGGCAGCGCGAGACGCCGCATGGTGGGATCGAGAGTGGCGAATAACCGGTCGGCGGCATACACCGAAGCGCCGGTAAGGCGGTTAAAAAGCGAAGACTTGCCGGTATTGGTATAGCCAACCAGCGATACCGTTGGGATCGGTATTTTCTTGCGCGCCTTGCGGCGTTGCAGGCGCTGGGTGTGCACCTTTTCCAACCGCTGGTGGAGCTTTTTGATACGTACTGCGACTAACCGGCGATCGGTTTCCAATTGGGTTTCGCCGGGACCGCGCAGGCCGATGCCGCCTTTTTGCCTTTCTAAGTGAGTCCAACCGCGCACCAAGCGGGTCGCTAAGTGCCCGAGCTGCGCCAGCTCTACCTGTAATTTACCTTCGTGGCTGCGCGCGCGCTGCGCAAAAATATCGAGGATTAAACCGGTACGGTCCAACACCCGGCAACCGACGGCTGTTTCCAGATTACGTTCTTGCGCCGGCGATAAGGCATGGTTCACCACCACTAATCCCGCCCGCTTTTGTACCACCGCCTGGCGGATTTCCTCGGCTTTACCCTTGCCCACATAGGTGGCCGGATCCGGCTTTTGGCGTGCGCCTTGAACGATCTCACACACTTCCGCGCCGGCAGATTCTGTTAAGAGACGCAGTTCTTCAAGATCTTCTTGCGCTAAAGAATCGCGCAAACGGATATGCACCAATAGCGCACGTTCACGGGCTTGACTGGAAGAAGAGGGATTTTTCGTCAGGTTATTCGTTTCCGACGCCCTTCTCAGCCTCATCGACGTCAAAGACAAATTTGACCGGCCGGCTCGGCACGACCGTGGATATCGCGTGTTTATAAATCATCTGGCTGACAGAATTTTTCAGCAAAACGACAAACTGATCGAAAGATTCAATTTGGCCCTGCAGCTTTATCCCGTTAACTAAAAAAATAGAAACCGGGACATGTTCCTTACGCAATACATTCAAGTAAGGGTCTTGTAATGCCTGCCCTCTATGCTGACTCATGACAGTTCTCCTGTTCTTATCGCCTTGTGCACTAAAAATCAATAGAAAAAAATTACCCGGAAGAATCAAAATCCGAGCGCTTAACTTATTATACTCTTTCCAACAAGGTTTTGCCGAATAAAAGATGCGCCTGTCTTTACAAGATTACCGTCGTCGGTTTCAAGCCAATGCAACTCTTTATCGCTACGTAGCCACGTCAACTGGCGTTTTGCTAACTGCCGCGTGGCCGCAATACCCCGTTCGACCATTTCACAATAGTTGATCTTTCCAGTCAAGTATAGCCATACCTGGCGATAACCCACCGTGCGCATAGAGGGTAATTGCAAGGAAAGATCACCACGGTGAAATAACATCTCAACCTCCGCCACCAGACCCTGGTTTAACATTGTTTGGAAACGCTTGGCAATCCGGCTATGGAGTCGGCTGCGGTCGCCCGGCGACAAAGCAATTTTAATGAGACCGTAAGGGAAAAGGTCGGATGGTTTTTTTTGATTCAATTGGCTAGGCGGCTGCTGCGCCAGCATGAGAATTTCCAACGCCCGCTGGATGCGTTGGGCATCATGCGGATGGACCCGCGCCGCCGTTTCGGGATCATGGGCGCGCAACCTCGCATGCATGGCCGGCCAGCCGATTTGCGCCGCCTCTGCGGTCAATTGCGTACGGATTCCGGCATCGGCGGACGGGGCCTCCGCTAAACCCTGCGCCAAGGCGCGGAAATAAAACATGGTGCCGCCGACCAGCAACGGGATACGCCCCCGCTGCGTGATTTCCTGCATTTCACGCAAAGCATCCACGCGAAACTGCGCGGCCGAATACGGCTCAGCCGGGTCGCGGATATCGATTAATCGGTGCGGCGCCCGCGCCAGTTCCTCTCGGCTGGGTTTTGCCGTGCCAATATCCATGCCGCGATAAACCTGCGCCGCATCGACGCTGATAATTTCAAACGGAAAAAGCGCCTGTAACGCCAGCGCCAATGCGGTTTTGCCCGAGGCGGTCGGACCCATTAAGAAAACGGCAGGAGGACGTGCGATAGCCAACCTATCATTCATGGGGTTGCCTTGCGGAAACTCAAGTTTCCGGTCGCATATGCGGGAACAGAATCACGTCGCGGATGCTGGGCGCATCGGTAAATAACATGACCAGGCGATCGATGCCGATGCCCTCCCCCGCTGTCGGCGGCATGCCGTATTCCAGCGCACGAATATAGTCCGCATCAAACGGCATCGCCTGTTCGTCGCCGGCCGCCTTTTCCTCCACTTGTTTCCGGAAACGCTGCGCCTGATCCTCCGGATCGTTGAGCTCGGAAAAGCCATTGGCAATCTCACGTCCAGCGACCATGAATTCAAAGCGGTCGGTAACAAACGGATCAGCGTTGCTACGCCGCGCTAACGGCGAGACCTCGGCCGGGTAAGCGGTAATAAAAGTCGGCTGCTTGAGATTGGTTTCCACGGTCTTTTCAAATACCTCGGTCTGCAATTTGCCCAGGCCGTAATTCGCCTCAACCGGGATATGCAACGACTCCGCCACCCGCCGCAGGATATCGATATTTTCTAAATCAGCCGGCTTAAGCTTAGGGTTAAAATGCAAGACCGATTCTTTCAAGGTCATGCGCGTGAACGGCTTACTGAAATCATATTGCTCGCCTTGGTAAGTAATGGTGGTCACGCCTAACGCCGCTTGCATTAACTCGCGCATCAAGGTTTCGGTTAAATCCATCAGATCGCGATAATCGGCATAGGCTTGATAAAACTCCAGCATGGTAAATTCCGGATTGTGCTTGGTGCTTAAGCCTTCATTGCGAAAATTACGGTTAATCTCGAACACGCGCTCAAAGCCGCCGACGACCAGGCGCTTTAAGAAAAGCTCCGGCGCAACGCGCAGGAATAATTTCATGTCCAGCGCGTTATGATGCGTGATAAACGGGCGTGCCAAGGCGCCGCCGGGAAGCGTCTGCATCATCGGTGTTTCCACTTCCAGAAAACCGCGCTGAACAAAGAATTGCCGCAAATAGCTGATGACGGCGGCGCGCACGCGGAAGGCGTTGCGCGTGGCCTGATTCATAATCAGATCCACATACCGCTGCCGGTAACGCGTCTCTTGATCGTGCAAACCGTGGAATTTTTCCGGCAGCGGACGCAAGGATTTGGTCAGCAAATGCACCTCATCGGCGCGTACGCTAAGCTCGCCGGTTTGGGTTTTAAATAGGCTCCCCTCCGCGCCGATAATATCGCCCACATCCCATTTCTTAAAACCTTCGTTATAGACGCCCGCCGGCAAAAGATCGCGCTGCAAAAACAGCTGGATGCGGCCGGACATATCTTCAATATGGGCAAAGCTCGCCTTGCCCATAATGCGCTTAGCCATCAACCGCCCGGCGACTTTGACGCGTACCGCCTGCGCTTCCAGCACGGAATTTTCGGCGCTATCGTACTGAGCGTGCAGCTCGGCGGCCAAGGCATCACGCCGAAAATGATTGGGAAAAGCATTTCCGTTTTTGCGCAGCTCCACTAATTTGGCGCGCCGCTGTTCGATTAAGCTGTTTTCGTCCACTACTTTTTCTTGCTCATCAGCCATATATTCTCTTTTGCACTCAAAGACATAATCGTATCGGCAAACTATAACCCTTTTTTCAAGCTGGCCTCGATAAATTTATCTAAATCCCCATCTAACACCGCCTGGGTATTAGCGACTTCTACCCCGGTGCGCAAATCCTTAATGCGCGATTGATCCAAAACGTATGAGCGGATCTGGCTGCCCCAGCCGATGTCGGATTTGCTGTCCTCCAGCTTCTGCTGCGCGGCACGCTTCTTTTGCATTTCCGCCTCGTATAAACGCGCCTTCAGCATCGCCATCGCCGAGGCGCGATTTTTATGCTGTGAGCGGTCGCTCTGGCACTGCACGACAATGCCGGTCGGGACATGGGTAATGCGGATAGCGGAATCGGTGCGATTGACATGCTGGCCCCCGGCACCGCTCGCGCGGTAGGTATCGACGCGCAACTCGGCGGGATTGATCCCGATCTCGATATCCTCATCGACTTCCGGGTAAACGAACACCGAGGCAAACGAGGTGTGCCGGCGATTGCCGGAATCAAACGGCGATTTGCGCACCAGCCGGTGCACCCCGGTTTCGGTGCGCAGATAGCCGTACGCATAGTCGCCGGTATACTTGATGGTCGCGCTCTTGATCCCCGCTACTTCGCCGGGCGACGCCTCGATCAATTCGGTTTTAAACCCGCGCCGCTCGCCCAGGCGCAAATACATGCGCAGCAGCATATTGGCCCAATCCTGCGCCTCGGTGCCGCCGGAGCCGGATTGGATGTCGACAAATGCATTATGTGCATCCATCTCCCCGGAAAACATGCGCTTGAATTCCAGTTCGGCCAATTCCCGGTCCAGGCGCTCCAGATCTTTGGCAACGGCATCGGCGACACCGGCATCGTTTTCCGTACGCGCCAGCTCCAGCAATTCCTGGGCTTCGGTAAGACCGGCGCTCAAGCGGGTCAACACCCCCACCTCCAGCTCTAATTTCGCGCGCTCGCGCCCCAGTGTTTGCGCCAGCTCAGGCCGATTCCAAATATCCGGCTGTTCGAGTTCCCGCTGGACCTCGGCTAAGCGCTCCTGCTTGCCGGTGAAGTCAAAGATACCCCCTTAACGTATCCGAACGGCTTCTCAGATCTTTGATTTTAACCAACAGCGGATTTAAATCTTGCATGGGTTCTGCAACCTTAACAATGAGAGTGATACGAAGAATACCTGAAATAAAGTGGGGATTATATGTCACTTATCTAAATGCGGTTCAAACCACGCCAGCTTATTGTGCAACTGCACCACCTCGCCGACGATAATTAAGGTTGGCGCCCGCGCTTGCGCGTTTTTAACCATCTCCGGCAACGTCATCAGCGTGCCGGCCAAGACCCGCTGATGCGGCGTCGTCCCCTGTTCGATCAACGCCGCCGGCACCGCCGCGTTCATGCCATGGGCGATTAACTCCCGGCATAATACCTCCACGCCTAAAAGCCCCATATAAACCACAATGGTTTGGCGCGGCTGAACCAACACCGGCCAATTTAAATCCACGCTACCGTCTTTCAATTGCCCAGTCACAAAAATGCACGACTGGGCATAGTCCCGGTGGGTCAACGGGATGCCGGCATAAGCGGCGCAACCGTTTGCCGCGGTGATGCCGGGGACGATTTGGAATGGGATTTTTTCTGCCGCCAGCGTTTCAATTTCCTCGCCGCCGCGGCCAAAGACAAACGGATCGCCGCCCTTTAACCGCAGCACGCGCTTACCTTCCCTCGCCAGACGCACCAATAAGTCGTTAATAGTTTCCTGCGGCAAGACATGGTGGTCGCGCGACTTGCCGGCGTAAATGCGCTCCGCCTCGCGTCGCACTAATTCCAAAATAACCGGCGTCACCAGGCGATCATAAACCACGACATCGGCTTGCTGCATTAAACGCAGGGCGCGAAAGGTCAATAAATCCGGATCGCCGGGACCGGCGCCGACCAAATACACTTCGCCCTGCGCTAAACTCTCCGGCGCGGTGTGATCGAGCGCCGCCTCCAACGCCTGGTGTGCCGCCGCATCGCGGCCCGCCATCATCATTTCCGCGATCGGTCCTTGCAGGACTTTCTCCCAAAATCGCCGCCTCGCCTCCGGACCGGAAAAACGCTGTTTCACCTTCGTGCGAAACCGGCCCGCCAAGGCCGCCAGGCGCCCATAAGCCGCCGGGATGAAGGCCTCCAGCCGCGCGCGCAGCAGCCGCGCCAGAATGGGCGAAGCCCCGCCGGAAGAAACCGCAACCATAATCGGCGCCCGTTCGATAATCGAAGGCAGGATAAACGAACATAAAGCAGGCTGATCCACCACATTAATCGGGATGCCCCGCGCCTGCGCCGCCACATAAAGCTGTTGATTCACGGCGGCATCGCTGGTGGCGGCAATAACCAAAAAATGATCATTTAATAGTTCGAAAGATCCCAATGCGTCCGCATTCAACTCCTGTACCCGGTGGACGATCTTCCCTTGCGCGACCAGTTGCGTCATGGTACTACCCAAGGTTGGCGCGAGCACGGTGACCTGCGCCCCGGCTTTCATCAGCAACCGTGCCTTGCGCGCGGCCACCTCGCCGCCGCCCACGACCAGGCAGGGCTTGTCTTTAATATTGAGAAAGACGGGTAGGAAATCCATGTTTATGATTGTATTGAAACTTACCGGCAAACGCCGCATTTGAATGACATGGCATCTTACCCCGTTTTAGCAAAATTCCGATAAGGGGTTCACTATGGAGCCACTTTTTACCATTGGCCACTCCACCCGGCCGATAGAGAAATTTATCGAAATGCTGCAGGGACACCACATCACGCTGCTGGTCGACGTGCGCACCATTCCCCGCTCGCGCTACAATCCGCAATTTAATAAAGAGACGTTGGCTGACGCGCTAAAAGCCACCGGCATTCGTTACTTGCACTGTAAAAATCTCGGCGGCCTGCGCCATGCCGCGAAAGACTCGGTGAATACCGGCTGGCGTAATAAGAGTTTTCGCGGTTATGCCGATTATATGGGCACAGCGGCTTTTTCTCAGGCCTTGGAGGAAATCATCGACTATGCGCAAAAGGGACAACGTGTCACCATGATGTGCGCCGAAGGCGCGCCTTTTCGTTGCCATCGCTCTTTGATTGCGGATGCCATGTTAGTGCGCGGGCTGGAGATTTGTGAAATCAGCAGCGCGACGCGGGCGACACCACATAAGTTGACGCCGTTTGCCAGATTAGAGCAGGGGCGCATCACCTATCCGCAAGCGTAAACGTCATGTGGAGAATCTTAAGTATCACCGGCGTCAACGTCACATTATCATTGCGATCTTTGGATTTGGCGGCATCGCTCGGGCCGGCCGACCCGGTCCTTTTCAAGCCCAGTTGATTGACACCTTCTTGCCGGCCTGCGCACACTCGCGCAGATACAGTGTTTCATAGGGGAAATTGCCACCGGTTGCCGTTCCGATAGTGGCGGTTTTCCTAAAATCTCTATTGCAGCGATTGATCATAATCCTATCGCTGGCCATAATATTACTCGCCGGTGACGGATGTCGTTAAAATTACAATTACCGTCCGCGGGTTAGCGGCTGAAGCTCCGGCAAGAGTGGCTATGGCGGTAATGTGGTAAAGATGCAGCGGGACCGAATACTAAATCGAACGAATGGTCAACGATTCATCATCGAGGAGGAGTTATGCACCCACAGATTCATATTAATTTCATCGCAGTGATTGCAGCTGTTGTCGTCAGTTTCCTTTTCGGATGGCTTTGGCATGGGCCGCTGTTTGGGAAAACATGGGCGAAACTCATGAAGATGCGAATGAACCAGAAGCCGGATCCTAAAGTCATGATACGCGGGATGGGGTTAACGCTACTTGGGACGTTCTTGACGGCCTATGTATTGGCGTATACCGTCGAAGTCTGGCGCCCATCCGTGTGGGGCGCAGGGGCAGATGGGCCGTCCTACGTCTACGGCTTCCTCAGCGGATTTTTCACCTGGATTGGTTATTTTATCCCGATGCTTTTGGGAGCGGTTGCCTGGGAAGGCAAGAGCTGGAACCTGTTTGGGCTCAATGCCGCCTACCATTTTGTGAATCTTCAAATCATCGCGATGGTTCTTGCCTACTGGCGCTGATCGCCGATCGTCGCCGCTCAATGCAGCGCTGGTCGAAGCCTTCGCCACGCGCACGGTTTCATGAGGCGCGTGCGGCCTCAGGCGGTCTTCAACCCCGCGAGCACTTTCTCGGGCACGAAAGGCACCGAGCGCATGCGCACGCCGACGGCGTCAAACACCGCGTTGGAGATCGCCGACGGCACCACCGCCGCGGTCGGCTCGCCCGCGCCCCAGGGCCGCTCGGACGGGCGGTCAATGAGCTCGATCGCCACTTCCGGAACGTCTGGGAAGGTAAGGATCGGGTAGCTCTTCCAGTCGCGGCTCGTCACGGTTGAGCGGTTGAACTTCAATTCCTCGATCAGCGTGCGGCTCACCGTCTGCACCACGTTGCCCTCGATCTGGTTCCTGAGGCCGTCCGGATTGATGATCTGGCCGCAGTCGTGCGCCACGGTGAATTTCGTGACGCGGATCTTGCCGGTCTTCCGGTTCACCTCGACGTCGGCCACTACTCCCACGTAAGTCCGGACCAGCTCGTACCTGATGTACGAAAGCCCGCGGCCCCTGGCGATTTCGCCGGAGCCCCCGCGCGGAGATTTGCGCGGCTGCCAGTCGGCGACTTCGGCGAGCCGCTTCAGGAGCTCGATGCCGCGAGGGTCTTTGAGGTTGCGCAACCGGAATTCGAGCGGATCGACCCCCGCGGCCAACGCGACTTCGTCGATGAAGGATTCGTTGCCGAAGGTGTTCTGCATCCGTCCCGGCGTGCGGATCCACGAAGGCCGGAAAGGCGTCTCGGCGAGCCAATGCGCGGTTGCCGTGATGTTGGAGAAGGTGTACGGAATCGCAAGCGACTGGTGGATGTTGCCCGGATGCGGGTCTTCCTTGGGCAGCCCGGCAAGGTCGGCGGCCATCAGCGTCACTGCGATCTGCTTCGGCCGCTCGGGGATGAAGACTTCCGATTCCCACCCTACCACGTTGCCGGACGCATCGATCGCGGCGCGATAATCGAGCAGCGTCGGCGGCCCCTTCGGGTCCCAGCCGTGCTCGTCCTCGCGCATCCACTGTACCCGCACGGTCCGGCCGACGGCTTTCGCGAGGAGCGCTGCGTCCGCCGCCGCGTCCTCGTGGCCGTTGCGCCCGTAGCAGCCGGAGCCGTCGACGTAGAGGCAGCGCACGCTCTCCGGCGGCACGCCGAACATCCCCGCGAGCTGCCGGCGCAGCAGGTGCGTCTGCTGGGAAGCGCTCCAGCAGTTGAGCTTGCCGTCCTTCCATTCGGCCACCGCACACGACGGGCCGATCGAGCCGTGGGTGTGGATGGCGAAGTCGTAGGTCGCGCTCACCTGCTTGAACGGGTTCTTCATCGCTTCGGCGGAATTGCCCACGCTCTGCAGCACCTCATTGCTGTTAATCTTGGTGGAGCGCACGTGATCCCACAGCTTGGCCCGGTCGGGCAGGCCTTGCCAATTCGACCACTTCGTCTTCACCGCTTTTGCCGCCTTGATCGCCGCCCACTCGGTCTCCGCGACCACCGCGAGGAAGTTGCCCTGGCGCACCGTCTGCAAGAACCCGTTGATTTTCCTTGCGGCAGTGTCATCGTACGAGAGCAGTTCCGCGCGCATCGCCGCAGGCCGGATTACGCGGCCATGCAGCATGCCCGGTAGCTTGAAGTCCTGCATATACGTAAATTCGCCGGTGACCTTTGCGGGAATATCCAGGCGCGGGAGCGATTTGCCGACGAGTTTGTATTGCGACGGGTCTTTAACCGCAGCCTTGGCATCGACCTGCAATTCGAAGTTCTTCCCGCCCAGGAGCTCGCCGTAGGCAAGCTTCCGGCCGCCGGAGGGTGCGACCACCGCGCCGTCCTGCGTGATCAGCTCGCCCGCAGGGACATTCAGGCGTTTGGCTGCTTCGCCGACGAGCGCTACGCGCGCCGTCGCGGCGGCCTGGCGGATCTGCATGCCGCCGTTCTGGATCGACAGGCTGCCGAAAGTCGGCCCCTGGTCGGGGGTGAGCAGGGTGTCGCCTTCGACGATCTTGACGTTGCCGAACGGCACGTCCAGCTCATCGGCAACGATCTGGGTGAACGCGGTGCGCACGCCGGTGCCGAGGTCCACCTTGCCGGAGTAGCAAGTCACCATGCCGTTTGAGTCCACGGCGAGGAAACCGTCCACCTGGTCGGAGGCCGCGGTCTTGGATGCGCCCGCTTGCGCCGCCGCAATGTTTACCCGGCCGAGCAGACCGGAGAGAGTGAAAGTGACGACGAGCGAGCCGCTCGCCTTGATGAAATCGCGGCGGGAAAGTGTCGTGTTCAGCATGATCGCCCCCTTCACGCCATTTCCGCGGCGCGCCTGACAGCGCGCACGATTCGAACATGGGTGCCGCAGCGGCAGAGATTGCCTGCCAGCGCCCGCTTGATCTCGTCCTCGCTCGGCCGCTTGTTCCGGTCGAGCAAGGCCTTGGCCTGCATGATCATGCCGTTGATGCAATAGCCGCACTGCACCGCCTGTTCCTCGACGAACGCTTTCTGCAGGGGATCCGGATTGGCCGAGGTGCCGAGGCCCTCGAGCGTAGTGATTCGGCTTTTTCCCGCGTTGCCGACCGGAAACGAGCAAGAACGCATCGGCTTGCCGTCGATATGCACGGTGCAGGCACCGCACTGGCCAAGGCCGCAGCCGAAGCGCGGGCCATGCAGTCCGAGATCGTTGCGCAGGGCGTACAGAAGCGGCATCTGCGGGTCGTCCACCTCGACGGTGGCGACCTTGCCGTTCACGTTGAGCGTGATTTTCCTGGCCATGGTTTCCCCTCCTATAATTGTTGTTCGACCACTTTATTCCTTCCCGGCGGTCATATCAACGAGTTCTGGTGCAACAACTTTGCGAACGCGACGCGTGAGTGGGTTCGACGATCCGTCCATGCAGATTAACGGTCGAAGTGCCGATACTTGAATGGGGCGTTGAGGCTACTCAAGGATGTCATGACCGGCTCCGGGGACGAACCCGATCAGTCTATACTCCCAACTTTCATGTTCGATCTAGTCGCCGGCGGAGGCGCATCCCGATGCGTCACAGCGACTCACCGGGCTGTAGCGATAGTGCATTAAGGCCTCTCGGCGGCGGGCGCTTCCATCGCCGGATACTCGGGGCGGATATCAAATTGCAGCCGGCGATGGGCGCTGCGCAGCGCCGTTTCCGCATCCGCGGGGCGCGCCGCCCGGGCGAAGATGAACCCCAGGTAGCTCGCCCCGTCGGGCGGCGGCGCAATGATCTGGCCGGGCGCCACCGTAATGGTCACCCCGGTGACGCCAGGTACCGACTGCGCGGCGGCCAGGCCTTTGAGCCCATGGTAAATGCCGCGCCGTGGAATCGGGATCATCATGACTCCCGCGGCGCCGCCCTCGCCGGCAATGGCGAGCGGTTCTGCCACCACCTGGCGCAAAATCAGCTCCTCCAGACTCATGCCCAGGGAATGGGTGAGCACCCGCCCGCATAAGCCCCCGATGGAGCGGGCCGCGACCTCCAGAATCCAGATACCCTGGTCATTGACCCGCACTTCGGCGTGGACCGGCCCAACCGCGAGCCTGGCAAAGCGGCAGGCCCGGGCCACCTCCTGATGGATGCGGTCCTGGAGCGCCCCCGGCAGCCGGGAGGGCGTGACGTAGAGGGTTTCCTCGAAGTAGGGCCCGTCCAGGGGATCGGGCTTGTCGAACAGGGCGAGGGTGGTGAGCTCCCCCCGTTCCAGGGTGCCTTCCAGGGCGTACTCCCGTCCCGGAATGAAGTCCTCAATGATGAGGCCCAGCTCCTGGGCGTCCCGGTCGGCCCGGGACTGGATGGCCCGCACCCAGTTCACGGCCCGCACCAGCTCTTCGGAATCATCGGCACGGATCACGCCGCGGCTCCCCGACAGACGCCGGGCCTTCACCACCACCGGAAACTTCAACTCGGGAACCAGTTTCCGCGGGTCTTCGCCAGTCGCCAGGTGATGGAATTCAGGACACCGGAATTCCCGTTCCTGGAGCAGCCGGCGAAACGCCAGCTTGTCACGCACCCGGCGCACCGCGTGGGCGGGATTCCCCGGCAGGCCAAGACGCTCCGAAAGCAGCGCCGCAAGCTCGACGCCCGCATCGTCCACCGCCAGCACCGCATCCAGGCTGCCGTTGATCTCCCGCAGAACGGTGTCCGCCGCCTGCTCCCAAGAAAATCGTTGTTGCGGTAGCCGGTAGTGGGCAGAAGCAGCAGGACGCGTTTCATGGATCGGCGGTATCAGAAAGACTGGAGCTGCTGGTCGGTGGGCTCGGCGCAGCAGTACCACGGTTCCGACAGACGCGGGATCGGAGATCCCAGCTTGCCCGCGAGGTTGGGCGCGGGGCGCCCTGCAGCCTCGTGGGCCATGCGCCAGATGGCGGCGAACACTTCGCGGCGCGGAAGACCTGCCTCTTCACAGCGGGCCACCCGGGCCCGCAGGTCCTGCTGCAGACGGTCCACCCGGGGATCGGGATGGTCCCAGGGATAGCCCAGGAGCCTGGGATCGAAGGCCATGAGCTTCTCCTTGAAGCCGGGGAGCTTCAGAAGATAAGAGCCTTCGGGAACGAGCAGCCGGATGGTGAGCTGCACCGGCGGCACGCTCTCCACGAGTTGCAGTTCCAGGAGCCGCTCCAGCAGGGCGATGTAGCCTGCCAATGTAGTCCAGGGGGTGAAGGCGACAAAGGTCGGGGCGAGCGCAATGCCGGCTTCGCGGGTGAGCGCCACCGCCCGGTCAAAGTCCCGGCTGGTATGGTTTTTGGCGAGAACGCGCAGGATGTCGTCGTCCACCGCTTCTACCGCGGAGGTGATGAACAGGCACCCGCTGCGCCGCAACGCGGGCAGCAGTTCGGCGTGATCGATGATGTGCTGGATTTTGATGGTGGCATCAAACGTGACGTCGGGGAATGCTGCGTTCAAGGCCCGCGCCAGCCTGAGGCCATGGGTGGGACCGTTAAAGAAGTCCGGGTCGCCGAAGGAAATATGGGTTGCCCCTGCTCTTACCTGCTGCCGGATGTCTTCCATCACCACGTCTACCGGAACGATGCGGAACTTTCCCTGGTACACCGGGACCACCGGGCAATGCCGGCACAGGTGCTTGCAGCCCCGGCTACCCTCGGCAAACCCGGCTACGCGGGTGGATCCGTCCGACAGCACCAGGTGGGCGTAGCGGGAGAGCTTCGGCAGGACGCTGCGGTCCGGCACCACGAACGCGACCCTGCCCAGGCTGATGACCGGCTCGCTCTGGGTCATCGCCGTGCCATTGGCCCGAAGTCGCCGGCAAAGGGAAACCAGCGCGGGCTCCAGCTCCCCGCCCAGCACGGTGCCCACGCCCAGTCCGCGCAGCAGCGCCTCATTCATGGGGGCGTAGAGCCCGTAGACGCAGACGTGGGCCTTCGGGGCGAGCCGACTGATGCGGGGCAGGGCCGCCACCGCGATGCGGGTGGCGGTATGCATGCCCACATAAAGCGCCACCAGGCCCGCATCCTCCAGGATTTCGGGATCGAGCTTCTGCAGCGAAAGATCGAGGCAGGTCACCGCAAAGCCGTCGCGCTTCAGCCAAGCGGCAGGCTCCGCCAGGGCAAACGGCTGCCGCCCCAGCTCATAGGGGTTTATGAGGACGACCTTGAACGGGCCAGTCGCTGCTGGCGCAGGAAGTGGTGCAACTTGGGACATCATTTCAATGTTCACTAGAATTTGTAACCCCGGTGCAGGGCCACACCGCCGGCAGTCAGATTGAGGTATTCTATCTGACGTATTCTACCCGCTTGAGTTCCTCCTGGGACGGGCGCGCCCGGATTGGCTCGGCGAGGGTGCGGTAGCGTTCGGAGTCGTTTGCCCGAACCTAGTTGAAGGTTGCTGGTGGCGGTTCAGCTATTTTGATTTCGGCCGCTGCGCGAAAGGCGCGGGGCCCGGCTCGCGGCTCGCCCCGGCCTCTTCCAGGCGCTTGAGATAGTGCTGCCACATCTCCTCCTGGTGCAGGCCGTAATCGTACAGCAGGTCCCATGCGTAGATCCCGGTGTCGTGGCCGTCGGAGAAGGTGAGCTGGATGGCGTAGCTGCCCACCGGCTCGATACGGGTGATCTCCACGTGTTTCTTTCCCGTCTGCAGCACTTCCTGCCCCGGGCCGTGGCCGCGCACTTCGGCGGAAGGCGAATAGACCCGCAGGAACTCGCACGGCAGCTGGAAGGGTTTGCTGTCGGCGAATGAGATCTCCAGCACCCGCGACTTTTGGTGCAGCTTGATTTCGGTGGGTCGTGGCGTATCGGTGTCCATGCGGCCATTCAGGGGCGTGTTCGCGCGGCGCCACGGCCTACTTCTGTGACGGCGGGATATAGCCGGCGGCAACGTCGGCGCCGCTGCCGAAGAAATATTTCTCCATCTGCTGCACGAGGTAGTCGCGCGCCTTCTTGTCGGCGAGGTTGAGCCGGTTCTCGTTCACCAGCATCTTCTGGTGCTCGAGCCACTGCTTCCACGCTTCCTTCGACACGTTCTCGAAGATGCGCTTGCCGAGCTCGCCGGGATAAGACGGGAAATCGAGCCCCTCGGCCTCGCGCCCGAGCTTGATGCACTTGACCATGCGCGCCATGAATAAACTCCACAGGACGGCCGTCGCAGACACGACGACCCGTTTGTCGAGTATAGCAATGCGTCGGTTCTGGTGCAAAAGTGAGCCGATCCTGAGGTCTCCCCTCATTAAATTGTTGCCATTCAAACAGCGCGTAGGGCGGAAAAGCGCAGCGCCTTCCGCCGAAGGATAACCTGCCATCATGGCGCGATGCCCGATTATCGCCGACACCGTTTACCGGGCGGCACCTGTTTTCACTGCCAATCTGCTGGAACGCCAAAGTGACTGGCTGATCCGGCATAGCGCGCTTTTGCGTATGGCGGTACACCCGCCTCGCGGTAGCGCATCAGCCACTTGTAGCCGGTTTTCGTACTGATACCAAAACGGCGGCACAAGGCCCTCATGGTAACTCCGGGCGCTTCAGCCAACACGACGAATTCATGACGCAGCGACATGGTCGACACCTCTTGCCAAGGCACGGTTCTCCTGTGAGCAATACCCGGCCATGCAGTGTATAAGTGTTACCCGTGTTTTCAGTCTGTACAAATGGCGGAGAGGGAGGCCGCTCTCGCGCATCCTGCGCTCCGGCCGCTCCCGGCGTCCCGCCTCCCGCGGCATTACTACTTCCCTGTACGGCACGGCATTAGTACGTCCCTGTACGTCAGGATTACTCCGGACTTTCCGCGCTTCGCTTTCCTGCTCCGCTTGAAAGCCAGGACTCGGCCTCCTGCCTCGCCCGTTCGGTGGGACGAAGGTCCACTGGACCTTCGTCCGTTTCCACCTCACCCTGTCCTTCGCCCCTTCGGGGCCGCCGTCGCTGCGCTCCGGCGTTCCGAATCGCTCCAGGCGATTCTGGTCTCACCCTTCGGGTTCTCATGCCTATGATGAGCCATTTCCCCGCTACGCGGGTAATTGGCGGAGAGGGAGGCCGCTCTCGCGCATCCTGCGCTCCGCGGCATTAGTACGTCCCTGTACGTCAGGATTCTCACCCTACAAGGATTCGAATGCCATTTCACTTTTCACCAATTTATGTTCAAGGGGCCACAAGGGCCCCTTGAACATAAATTGGCGGAGAGGGAGGGATTCGAACCCCCGGACCCGTTAGGATCAACGGTTTTCAAGACCGCCGCTTTAGACCGCTCAGCCACCTCTCCATAGACATTGCCAGCATATCGCATGGAAATACCGGCGTTAATATACTTTCTCAAGGTGTATTGCCAGAACCTGGGCTATATTATACTGTCTTAAGCAGTTAACCTCATGTAAGGAGTCTTTTATGGACCAGAATCCGCAATCCGTCGTGCGCGTTTCCCAGGCGGTTTTGGCGACGAATAGTCTGATACGCAACACCTATACGTTGCTATCGATGACGTTGCTATTCAGCGCCGCGATGGCCGGGGTCGCGATGACGACCAACGCCCCGATGATGAATATTTGGATTGTCTTGGGCGGCTATTTCGGCCTGCTGTTCCTGACTAATGCCTTGCGTAATAGCGCCTGGGGCTTGCTTTCTGTATTCGCTCTGACCGGCTTCATGGGTTACACCCTGGGCCCGGTCTTAAACGCCTACATCGCCCACTACAGCAACGGCAGCCAATTGGTAGCTTATGCCCTCGGCAGCACCGGGGTGATCTTTCTCGGCCTGTCCGGTTATGCCTTGACCACGCGCAAGGATTTCAGCTTTATGGGCGGTTTTCTGATGGTCGGCATTCTGGTGGCGTTTATTGCCGGGATTGCGAATATATTCCTTGCCATTCCTGCGTTGGCGTTGGCGGTTTCCTCCATGTTCGTGCTGTTGATGGCGGCCCTGATCCTTTTTCAAACCAGCGCCATGGTGCACGGCGGTGAAACCAATTATATTCTGGCCACCATCACGCTATACGTATCGATTTACAATCTGTTCACCAGCCTGTTGCAATTGTTCGGTGTGTTCGGCGGCGACGATTGATTCTTCATTCGCTGACTTAAAAGGCCCCATCCGGGGCCTTTTTTATGTGCGCTGGATTATCTCCATCCCCGCCATATAAGGACGCAGCGCCGCCGGGATGACAATATTCCCGTCTTGGTCTTGATAATTTTCCATTACCGCGACGAGTGTGCGCCCCACGGCCAATCCGGAGCCGTTAAGCGTATGCACTAATTCCGGCTTCTCGGTATCGGGATTGCGCCAGCGCGCTTGCAGGCGGCGCGCCTGGAAATCTTCAAAGTTGCTGCAGGAAGAAATCTCACGATAGTGTTGTTGCCCGGATAACCAGACTTCCAGGTCGTAGGTTTTGGCCGCGGCGAATCCCAGCTCGCCGGCGCATAAGCTCACTACCCGATAGGGCAGCTCCAGCTTCTGCAACACTTTCTCCGCGTGCCCGGTCAATGCTTCCAGTATTTGATAAGAGTCCTGCGGGCGCGCGATCTGCACCAATTCCACTTTCTCAAATTGATGCTGGCGGATCATGCCGCGGGTATCCTTGCCGTAAGAACCCGCCTCGCTGCGGAAGCACGGCGTATGCGCGACATATTTGCGCGGCAAGGAATTAGCCTCAAGAATCATGTCGCGCACGATGTTGGTCAGCGGCACTTCCGCCGTCGGGATTAAGTAATACTCTTGCTCTTTCAGCGCAAACAGATCGGCGGCGAGTTTCGGCAACTGGCCGGTGCCGCGCAGGCTGTCGGCATTGACGATATAAGGCACGTAAGTCTCGACATAACCATGCTCTTGCGTATGCACGTCCAGCATGAATTGAATTAAAGCCCGGTGCATCCGCGCCAGCGGACCCGACATTAGCGAAAATCGCGCGCCGGTAATTTTTGCCGCGGTTTCGAAATCCAGTAGACCCAGAGCGGTCCCCAGATCGACATGATCCCTAGGCGGGAAATTAAATTTGCGCGGCTCGCCCCAGCGCCGCACCTCGGTATTATCGTTTTCATCCTTGCCTTCCGGCACGCTGCCATGAGGAAGATTCGGAATCATCAAGAGCTCGGCGTTCAAACGCGTTTGTATTTCCTCGAACTCCGCCTCGGCCTGTTTTAACCGATCGCCCAGACCGGCGGCCGCCGCCAGCAATGGCGCAGTATCTTGCGGAGCGCCAAGCGGGCCGCGGTATTTTCAAGATCGCTACGAAGCAGTTTGGGATCAAGCATGATTGTTATTTTATCGTTCAGTTAATTAGCCGGGCATTATAACGCGCGGTAAAAGCGCTGTCGTGCGACTAGTCTCGGTAATTTTGTAGCTGGATGGAGCGCAATCCCGGTCACGGCCAAGGTCCCCGGATTTCGGCGCTACGCGCCTTCATCCAGGCTACAACACGATCCACTAAATGCGCAGATAGGGATAATTCTTTTTAATAATGAAGTTAATAAATCTGCCTTTCGAATCAGCCTGCATGAGCTCATGGTAAACCTGAGGCGGTACGCCCAGATATTGGTAGGCGCGGCCATTACGAAATTCGACTTCCAGCGTCCGCGTTTTCTGGTCGTAACCGACACGGTTGATGCTGGTAGAACTTACCCAAGTCCGTTTCATCCGATAACGCAATCAAACTTAAATGCCGAATAAACTAC
>WNFB01000204.1_pt1 | contig 42297 bp, 41 predicted proteins | sample 5400501 | NCBI WGS metagenome assembly WNFB01 (sample SAMN13153341, study PRJNA577476) | soil metagenome | isolation source: 200 cm saprolite under Douglas fir tree site 2 hole 1 | place: USA:California | collected 2015-04-18 | reverse complement strand
ATCGCGCGCCGCCAACTCGACTCCTGGTTTGAGGGCGGCTTGAAGGCCATTGGCGCGTTTGCTAAAAGTGGCAAAGAGCACCGGACGGTAGTGAAGCATCGGCATCCGCCTACTCCTCTACTGCATCTCCAGCCGCCAGCGCAAACGGACGTGCCCTAGCGCTCCGTCTTTTCCCCATTATTGTTCTTCGTATCGTCGTTTTTGCAAGGTCCTTTATAGAAAGGAGATAGGCTAGCGCATCATCACCCAACCTTTTGGGGAAAGAGAAAGAGCGGGGACACCCCGTGCCCCGGCAGGAGGCTTCGCCCCCTGCACCCCCATTGCTTAACAGGTCTCTTGACTTTGCACCAGGTTCTACTTTGTACGTAAAACCATCAGCCCATAGCAACTTGTGTAGTTGCGTCAAGGAGGACATTCATGTCACTGAGTAATGATGGCAAGCATTTAAACGTAGTAAAGCGTAAGCAGTATTTCAAGTTCGTAGGATGGCTGATAGTCCTGGCGATTATCAGCGCGTTGGTAGCCGCTTGTGGGGGCACTAGCGCTCCATCCAGCAGTAGTAGTAGTAGTAGTACCGGCAACAAGGGTCCATTCACGATCGGCGTATCCAACGGGTTCGTTGGCAGTGAGTGGCGTACCCAGATGCTCCAGGACATGCAGACAGCAAATGCCGAGTACACGAAGGCAGGCTTGACGAAAGACCTGGTCATCCAAAGCGCAGACGTGGATGTGCAGGGACAGATACAGCAAATCCACAACCTCATCAACCGCGGGGTCAATGCGATTATCATCAATCCCAACTCCCCGACTGCCCTCAGCCCTGTGATCAAAGAGGCCACAGATGCGGGCATTGCCGTCGTTTCGGTTGACCAGGCGATTAGTGCTCCTACAGCAATCAACGTGGTTATCGACCAGACCGAGTGGGCACGGATGAGTATGCGCTGGCTGGCGCAACAATTGCAAGGCAAGGGCAACATCGTTATCATCAACGGCATCGCTGGGGCCCCGGCCAATGAAGCCCGCTATAATGGTGTTAAGGAAGTCCTGGCGCAGAACCCCGGCATCCATGTATTGAACGTGGTGAATGCCAACTGGGACGAAGCCACTGGACAGCAAAAAATGGCGGCCATCCTGGCTTCACAGACTCACATCGATGGCATCTGGTCCCAGGACGGTATGGCACAAGGCGCTTTGCAAGCAGTTCTCGCCGCTAATCTACCTAAGTTGCCCATCATGGTCGGCGAGGCCCGTGCGGGATACCTGCAACTCTGGGCGCAGGTCAAGAAGGCCCATGCTGACTTCACCTCCTTTGGTGTGGTCAACCCTCCGGGTGTTGGTGCCAGCGGCCTGCGTGTCGCCGTGGATCTGCTGCTAGGCAAGAAGCCCAAGTCAAATGAGTTGCAAGGTCCTAACCATAACACGCTGTTCGTACCCATCCCTGGCACGGTCAGTGATGCCAACTTCGATACGGAGTATAATATGGTCAAGAACTTGCCGGCGGCGTATACACTGGATGGCAGTATCACACGGCAAGAAGCTGACGCGTTCTTTCAGTAGTTGACAGGTAACTCATGGAGATATCTCTTGCTGCTCAGCACCTGGTCAAGCGCTATGACGCTGTGGTTGCACTCTTGGATGGTAACCTGGACGTCCAATCCGGCGAAGTGCTGGCGTTGGTAGGTGCCAACGGGAGCGGGAAGAGTACACTCAGCAAGATTATCACCGGAGTAGTTGCCCCTGACGAGGGGCAACTACTTCTTGATGGTCAGAAGGTGCGCTTCTCCTCTCCTCAAGCTGCCCGGAAGAATGGGATCGTAGAGGTCTATCAGGAGCTAAGCCTGGTCCCGGATATGACGGTGGCCGAAAACATCTGGCTGGCGCATGAACCGCTTGCGTGGTCAAAGATAGTGCGGAACCGAGAGATACGGGCGCGCACCGGTGACCTGCTCGACCTCTTCGCTGGAACAACTCAGCCCTCGCTACGGCCAGATGCGCTAGTATCTACTTTGCCGCCTGATGAGAAGCAGATCGTCGAAATCCTGAAAGTGCTCAGCCTTCAACCCAAGATTATGATCCTCGACGAGGCCACGGCAAGCCTGGATAGTCGCCAGGTGAATCGGCTCTTTGAACTTATAGAGCAGAGGAAGGCTCAAGGCATGGCCGTGGTGTTTATCTCCCACCGCATGGAGGAGATCTTCCGCGTGGCTGACCGGGTCACAGTATTACGCAGTGGAAATACTGTGGGTACAGCCCCACTCGATCAGATCAGCCAGCAGGAGCTGGTGAGTATGATGATTGAAACCGAGGTGGTGTCACGCTACATCAAGCAGCATGAGGAAGCTAAATCGTCTCCCGTGCGGCTCAGCATTGAACAAATGCGCACCCCGGTACTGCGAGGTGTGAGTCTGAGTCTACGGGAGGGGGAGTTGCTTGGCCTGGGTGGTTTGCGTGGTCAGGGGCAGACCGATATCCTCCTGGCATTGTTTGGAGCAATCCCTTTTGAAGGCAAGGTAACGCTCTCCGGTCGATCAGTCCATTTCACCCACCCGCGGCAAGCGATACGAGAAGGGATTGCCTTTGTCCCTGGGGATCGTGGAAGCGAAGGCTTGCTGCCCGTACGCTCCATTCTAGAGAACCTCCAACTACCTTCCTGGCGACGCTATGGCCTGTTACTACAGCTAACCAAGGCGCGCAAGGATGCCACTACAATTGCACGTAGGCTGAACCTGGTCATGGAGTCACTGAATGCTCCCGTGACCAGTTTGAGCGGTGGCAACGCACAAAAAGTCGTGCTTGGGAAGTGGCTGCTGCGTGAACCGAAGGTCTTGTTGCTCGACGACCCTACCAAAGGTGTGGATGTGGGGACAAAAGGAGAGTTCTACAAGCTCCTTTCGGAACTGCGAGAGGCCGGAACGTCTATCATTCTTTACAGCAGTGAAGATGAGGAACTGCTCGGTCTGTGTGACCGCGTGATCGTCTTGCACGATGGACAGGTGCAAGCAGAACTGGCTGATACAACGCTGACACGCTCCGAGCTGGTCGCTGCCAGTATGGGCACAGCACATGGAGGAGCGGCATGATCAGGATACCAATAGCCAATACCATTCAGCTACAGCGCATCGCGCTCAGACAGTCCTACCTGTTTGCATTGTTGCTGTTAATTATTGCGGTAGCAGTGAACGCCGCGTTGCAACCAGATTTCTTCCGCCCGGGCGTGCTCAGCGACAATTTGCAGTCCTTTCTACCCCTCATGCTGCTTGCCGCCGGTCAAACGATCGTCATCATCGGCGGAGGCGTAGATTTATCAGTCGGCGCGATCGTCTCGCTTGTCGACGTGGTAGTGGTGCGAGCGATGGGGAATAGCCCAAGTGCATCACAGGTGCTCCTGGCAATAGCGCTGGGGCTCGCCAGTGGAGTACTGGCCGGCGTGGTCAATGGTATCTGTGTCGCGTACCTGCGCTTCCAGCCAATTGTGACTACTTTTGCTTCGAGCTTTGTGTTCTCTGGAACGGCACTCCTGGTGATGTCCAGCCCGGGAGGCAACGTGCCGCCCAGCCTGGTAGATGCCTACCAGGCGAATTTGCTCGGATTGCCCGTAGTGCTCTGGGTGATAGCAGCGGTGCTGGTTCTGTGGAACTTTCTGCGCTCCACCCGCTATGGTCGATATCTGTACGCGGTGGGCGGTCAGTCAATGTCTGCATATGTGACAGGAGTGCCCGTCTCCCTCGTCCGACTCAGCACATACATACTCTCAGGACTTATGGCGGCGCTCACTGCGGTGGCACTGGTGATGAGCACAAATACAGGTGACCCACTCATTGGGGCGCCAATGACTTTGGAATCGATCGTCGCAGTAGTACTGGGAGGAACGCGCTTGAGAGGCGGACAGGGCGGCGTGGCTGGTTCGCTCATCGGCGTAATCATTCTAAGCCTGATCCTTAATATTATCTCCTTTGCCAACGTCCCAACCTGGTGGCAGACGCTCGTAAACGCTTTAATTGTACTGCTGGCGCTGACTGGTCCCGGCATCGTCGCTCTTGTACGGAGGAAGCTAGCATGAAACGTCTGAAGCTGAGCCCGGTGGTGATTGCATTGCTGTTGGCCATTGGACTGTTTGTGCTGGGAGGACTGGTGCATCCAGGCTTTGCAAACTACTCCCTGGCGATCAACGTTCTCCGTCTCGCAGCCTTTCTGGGAGTCGTAGCGGCCGGTCAGACACTGGTGATCATCGGCGGAGGTGAAGGGATCGATCTTTCCGTTGGATCGGTCATCACCCTGGGAGCAATTCTCGTCTACCAGATTGCCAACGGTAGTGACCAGATGGTACTTCCTGCCCTGCTTGTGGCATTAGCCGTAGGGGCGGGCATCGGGGCTATAAACGGCCTGGGTATCACATTGCTGCGCATCCCACCGCTCGTAATGACGCTTGGCATGGCAGGGGTTGTGCAGGGGCTGATCCTGGTTGTAACTCAGGGAAAACTCACTGGAGCCACAGCACCAGTCATGGTTACCCTGATAACGAGTCCGCTTGCTTTCGAGATCCCGGGGGTGTTGCTGGTGTGGCTGCTTTTGGGATTCGTTATGTGGGTACTGCTTGAGCGAACTGTGTATGGCAAACAACTCTTTGCGATAGGGGTGAATCGCACCACGGCGAAACTTTCTGGAGTACGTGTTCCTGCAGTGCTTGTGCTTACCTATGCGCTCAGTGGTCTGTTAGCTGCGCTGGGAGGATTCGTGTTGCTCGGATACACACAGCGTGTATTTCTTAACCTGGGCGCTGACTACACGCTGCCTTCAGTAGCAGCCGTCGTCGTGGGTGGCACCATTCTCGCTGGTGGTCAGGGCAGCTACTTCGGGACCATGGCCGGAGCGCTCGTGCTGACGCTCTTGTCGAGCCTGCTCACTACATTGCTGTTACCAGAGTCTGTGCGACAGATCGTGTTCGGCGCAACTTTGCTGCTACTCCTCTCCGCTTACGGGCGGCAACAAAGGCTCAGAAATTAGCGCTTCCCACACGCTACGGAAGCGCTAAGGTGTATCCAGTTTCTCCTGCGGGACGTGGCTGGTCGATCCCCTACCAATGACGAGGGTCGGGGCGGTGATTGTGGGCAGGTCTCTCCACCAGGAGGGATCTGGGCTGCGGAGTTGGTGAACGATCGGTTTGACCAGTTGCCAGTCGAAAGGAACGGGCCCTGGAGGGTCATCAGGAGGATCGGGGAGAGAGATACTCCAAGGTGGAGGCGTGTCTTCGATGACCAACCGTTCAACTCGATCGGGCCACCGCTCGGCGAAGAGGAACGCGACCGTACCGCCCATCGAGTGACCAATCAGCGTGAAACGATCGAGAGAGAAGGTATCGGCGATGGCGTCCGAGCGCAGGCTCAGCACCCGCACCCCGCGCTGCCCAACCTCTTGCCCGTCAGCGTGCGGGACAGAGCCTGAGACCGCGGATCGATGAGCAAACTGTCAGCGTTCGACCTTCTTCAGGTACAACACGGCAGGACCGGCAGCTTCAAACGGAGCGCTGAAGCTGATCGTGGTGGAGCTCTCGACCGTCACCTTGTCTGCCTCCACCGTCTCACGGCTGTTGACGCTGTACCACTGGACCGTATAGGTGCCAGCAGCCAACGTCACGGTGAACGGATCAGCCGTTTCGCTGGGCTCGAGGACGAGGTACTCCTTGCCAGGATCCGCGAGCGCGTACCCGGTCGAGCTGAGATCGCCGCGAGGCTCTATCTCGATGAGCTTCATCCGCTCCGCGAAGCGGAGCGTGTCGCCCATCGCGTAGCGAGCCGGTTCGAAGGATTCGTAGGAGGGGATCCCCAGCGACGGATCGAGCGGATTCACGACGTCGATGATCCCGAAGTCCATGAGGATCGGGTTGTGGCCGCGGAGGAAGGACTTCCATGCCCACAGCGCGTCGCCCATGCCCGGGGCGTAGTGGTCCGTGTCGGTGATCACGACCTTGGTGCCGTCGTTTGCGGGCGGGTTCGTGAACCATCGGGCGGGAGGTGGAGCGTCGCCTGGCTGAGCGGTGAAGACATGGTCGTCGAATCCGGGTGAGATCCAGTCCGCGGGGCTGTTGAACAGCGGGTCGTTGACTTTGCTCTGGTCCGGGACGGGGTACTGCATCGTCATCCCGATGGGGTGCTTGTCGTACCCCATCTGCTGCTCGTACTGCTTGACGAAGTCGATCACCCAGTACTGCCACTGCGTGGAGTCGCCGACCGGCGTCGGGATGGACGACCCGTCGGGGAGCTGAACGAACTCGGCGTTGTCTCCTGACGACTCGTTCGCGACCTCGTAGAGGACGTTGGGCAGGTCGTGGACGGTGTCGACGACCTTCCGGATGTACGCCCCCTGGAGCGCCTGGACGTGCGGGTCGAGCGGGAGGACCTGGTAATCGACGATCGAGGTGATCCCGATCTCGTTGATGTTGTTGGCGGCGTGGAACGGATGGCCCTCGACATTGTCAGGCGCCGGGCTGAGGTGAAGGCAGAAGCCGTCGAAGAGCATCACCGCGACGTAGATGTCCTCGTTGCCTGCGGCGATGACGCGGTCGCGGAGTCGGTCGAAGTAAGCCTGATCGAACCTGGAGAGGTCGAACTTCGGCTTCCCGTCCGTTGCCGCTCCCGGTCCGGTTCGCGACCACGGCTGCGGCGTCATGCAGAGGTGGAATCCGCCGCCGGGGGACTGGGACTTGAAGTGCTCCCAGCGCCAGAGCCGGATGAAGTTGTGCCCGTGGTCCTTGAGGAAATCGAGGTACGCGCGGTAGTCGTTCTGCTCCGGCGTCTCGACGCAGGACGTGCCGGGCCCGAGGCCGTCGTGGAAGTTGTTCCAGATGTGCGAGCCGGTCAAATAGACCGCCTTCCGGTCGGCGGCGTTGCCGGATGCGACCGTGAAGTAGCGTGGGTTGGCCTCCGAGACCACGAGGGGTCCGGCAGCGGCGTCAGGTCCGGTCAAGGGTCCGGACAGGAGCTTCAGCTTGGGATCGGGGGCGAGAGACGGCTGAGAAGATTCGCAGAAGCTATCACCATGCGCAAAGTAGTTTCATGCCTTGACAGCTATATAACGAATATGGTATATTCGTTCTATGATGACAACCTTTGATGCGTTGGCCGAGCCAATGCGCAGGCGTATCCTGGATTTGCTGCGCGAACAACCTCGCTTAGTGGGCGAGCTGGTCGAGCTGCTTGACATAAGCCAGCCCGGCATCTCGAAGCACTTACGTGTGCTCCGAGAGGTGGGCCTGGTCCGTGTGCGCCAGGATGCACAGCGGCGTTGGTACGAATTACGTCTCGAACCGCTGGCCGAGATCGATGCCTGGCTGGAGCCATATCGGAAGCTCTGGGGCGATCGTCTTGATGCCCTGGAACGTCACTTGAACGAGAAGAAAGAGGAGTAATCTGATGTCCACGCCGTTTCACTCACAAACTTCCCACAGTTCCGCTGATGGTATTGTCGAAACGCATGGTGGTTCTCATGTTCTACGCTTCAAGCGCTATCTCCCTCATTCCATCGAACGGGTTTGGGCGGCCATCACCGAACCAGAGCAGCTCGTTGCATGGCTGGCCGAGGCCGATGTCGACCTCTCCAAGGGAGGGCGCGTGCAACTACGCTGGCTCAACACCGATGAGCACGGGAACTCCACCGTCATGAACGCGACCATTACGCAGCTCGATCCACCGCGACTGCTGGAGTACGCGGGCGATATTCACGGGGTACTCCGTTGGGAACTGCAAGAAGTGGCCGACGGCTGCATTCTGACCTTCAGCAGCACGCTTCCCGCTCCCCACACTCGCCTGCGCGAAAATCTTGCTGGCTGGCACGTCCATCTCGACTTCCTGGCGGAGGCTCTGGACGGTCAGGTGATCGATTGGCCCGACTTCCCGATAGATCGTTGGACCAGGCATTACGAGCGCTATTCCCGGGCCGTCGTGTGAATGGCTCGGTCTCACAAGCAAAGGCGAAAAGCCGCGAGAAAGAGAGAGATCCGAAATGCAAGAAGGAAAAAGAGCGCTGTCGCCTGAAGAGATAGAACGCGGACAACAGCAGTTTTCATGGCAGTCGGAAGATGCGGCTTCGCACTGGGCACAGCAATCTAGGTGGCGTGAGAACCTCTTTGGAGAGGCCACTCGGCTCATGCTCGAAGCAGCGGAACTCGGCCCAGGAGACCATGTTCTCGATATTGCCGCTGGAACAGGTGACCAGAGCCTGTTTGCCGCACGAAAAGTAGGATCAACAGGGACGATTCTGGCGACCGACATTTCCGCAGAAATGCTCAAAGAGGCCGCGCGCCTCGCAGAGCAGGAGGGATTCACCAACATTACAACTCGTGTAATGAATGCGGAGCAGCTTGATCTGGCAGATCAGACATTCGATGCGGTCATCTGTCGCCTCGGTCTGATGCTAGTCCAGAAGCAACACCAGGCGTTCCTGGAGATGCGGAGAGTGCTCAAACCGAATCGAAAACTCGCGGCACTGGTCTGGTCAACACCAGACCGTCATCCTCTCCTGTCGATACCACTGGCTCTTGTCGCAAAATATGTCACGGTGCCCTCTCAGACGCCCAATCCTTTTTCTCTGGCAGGGCCTGCCGTCTTTGAGCAAGCACTCAGGGAGGCTGGTTTCCGCGAAATCAGCATCCAGGCCATTCCAATCCAGTTCCATTTCGCCTCGATAGATGCATTCTTCCAACAAATCCCAAACAACCCGGTGACCAACGCGATGGAACAACTCAAGCCACCAGATCAGCAGCGTTTACAGGAAGAAGTCGAGCAAGCATTGCGCCAGTTTGAAGGACCACAGGGTCTGGTGTTTCCAGCAGAGATGCTCCTGGGGGTGGGAACCAGATAGGGCAGAGCCCAAAAATGTGAAGCTGCATTTAGGAAAGGATTTATATGCAAAATCATCAACCAATTTGTCCACCAGATCTTTCATCAAGCCCGTTTCGCTTTACCGTCGAGCGCGTCATGGAGGCACCGCCTGACGTCCTCTATCGGGCATGGACTGAGCTGTTCGATTGCTGGTTTGCAACGCCTGGAACGCTTTTGATGAAGGGCGAGGTCAATGCCGTCTTCTTTTGGGAAGTCCATCATGAGGAAATCGCTATCCGCACTACGGTCGCTTCCTCAGGCTGGAGCCCGACCAGCTCGTCGAACTGACCTGGCTCACCGGGCAGACGGGAACGAAAGGAGCCGAAACCGTGGTGACGGTTGAGCTTGCACCAGAGGGGACTGGAACACGATTACGACTTACCCAAGCGGGCTTTCTGGACCAGGAATCGAGGGATGTCCATGAACAAACATGGCCGGGAGTCCTTGCGCACCTCGACGAGCAGATGGTGCGGTGAACGTTTCCCCAACGTATGGGCCCTCGGTTACGCCGAGGCCCTCGGCGTCTTCAGACTGGCATCTGCGCAGTGCTCTTCGGGACTCATTTTCTCGAAGAGCTAGAGGCGCTCACGCGATCGTCGAGTATGGCTGGGCAATGGGCCATTTCGGATCTCTATGAGGAGATGATCGCAGTGGAGACAAAAACCGCAGCGTGAACTGTTCGGAGCCGCACATCCAGATGCAACCATCGAGCGAATGGTAGGGAAGATCTTCAACCTTGATAAAGGAGACGAGCGGTATGGCCGCGAAAACGACCGCGCCCTCCCGCAACGGTGCAACAGTCACTCGTTCCCCAGCGTTTCACGTGCTGGCAGTGTGGTGGGACCTTGTGGATGGCCTAGATCTGTGGAAGCTCTAGCTGCTTCCACATGTGCAATTTCTTCACTACACTCGCTCCTGCATTCCTCTCACTCCTTTCTAGACCGGCTCGGCTACCCTACTTTCCTCCACAACGCGCGCCCAGCCAAGGCGTGCGTTGGATACTATCGGGTTCCAGTTGCTTACCGCTTTGAAGCGACGATTGGAGATGCGCAAGCTGCGATGCATATCGTCATACTTCGTTCCTAGCAGTATCCGCATCAGCAGGTCTGGCAGAGGCCGCAGGTGCTTGCGCCCGACCGCCTGGGCTACCGCATCGAACAGATCAGCACGTCTGAGCGGTTCGTCGTCGACAATATCGTAGATGCCGGAGGGAACCGGTTGCGTCAGTGCGGCGACGATGGCGCTGGCCGCATCCTGAACCCAGATCAGCGGCAGGTAGGCAGCGCGTGATCCGGGGAAGGCGGCGATCCCTCTGCGGGCGTAGCTGAGGAATTCCCACGTTGCGGGTGACTCCGGTCCATACAACGCTCCCACCCGCAGCGAGATCCCGCGACGCTCGTTTCCAGCAAAGCTGGCGACAGCGACCTCGGCATCGAGCGTGGAGTGGAGTGTGGCAGCAGGCTGGACCGGCGTGGTGCCGGCATCAATCCACCTGTCCCCACTGTCCGGATAGACAAAAGCAAAACTGGGATAGATGAAGGTGTGTACGGAGCCTCCGGCAAGGGCAGCCTCGACCAGGGTGCGCGTTCCCTCACGGCGGAGACGGTCATTCGCTTGCCAGGCCGAAAGCTGACCCATCTTCATCGTCGGTGGGATGCTGGTAGCAAGATGCAGGATGGCATCACTTCCGGTCAGCGCTGGCTTGAGGGACTCGACCTCGAACAGACTGGCTGGTACGGGGTCCGCACCCAGATGACGAAGCACAGCAGCGTTTTCCTCGGAACGACTCAAGGCACGAACACGATGACCGGCAGCGACGAGTCGCTGTACAACCGGGTGCCCGAGCACGCGGGTCGCTCCGGCCATGAAGATTTCCATTGGGTTCTACTCCTTCTATATCAACCTGATACATCTTTTCTTTGGGCTGGCCAGGACACCTCTTCTTGAGATGTGACCTGGGCAATTACCCTCTCATGATACTGTTGGCGAATTCGGTACGTTGGCCTCGCCCCACCCCACGGGCGCGATTTATCGCGCCCAATACGCATCCACCTAACGAAAAGCCCATCAGCATCCGTAGGGGCGAGGGTGGTAGAGTGGTGTGGGGTGGGCCTTTATGGTCGCCCGCGTAGCCTGGTATGGTTGACGACAGGGTAGGTGAACGTCGCAGAAAGGGACGGCGGGCGACCATAAAGGCCCACTCCACTCATCCCAACCACCCTCGCCCCTACGGATCACCCAGCCTCCTACCGCTCTCCCTGGCTTCGGTTGATGCGTATTGGGCGCGATAAATCGGGCCCCTACGGACTCGACATCGCTTCGCTCGTCGTTTTGGGCAATTCGCCAACAGTATCCTCATGAGGTGATCTGTAGAGGAGACGAAAGAGAGAGCGAAAGTGTGAGAGCATCACTTGTGAAGCTGCATCTGTCTTTGGATAGAGGCCAGTTTGTCGGGATTGATGACTTCGTAAAGGTTAATGATCTGTTCTTCTGTCATCTCGCAGGCGATAACTGCCAGCAAGGTCTCTTTGCTCCAGACCAGTATCCCTGGTGTCCCGTTGACCACGGCTGAAGAGAAATGCAGCCCAGGATACCAGGAAGGCGCTTTGCGTAAGAGTCCACGCAGCAGGCTCAAGACCTTCTCTCGGCCATGCAGCGGATAGGGGGCAGCGTATACTTTACCGCCACCATCGGCCCACCAGCTCACATCCTCAGCCAGGACAGCGACCAAAGCTTGCACCTCACCCTGTTGGCTTGCTGCCAGGAACCGTTCGACCAGACGCTCCTGCGCTTCTGGTGAAGGCGCGGTATAACGTTTACGATGCTCACTGATATGAGCTTTCGCTTGATGGAAGATTTGTCGGCAATGGGTGGCACTCTTGCCCACAATCTCGGCAATCTCTTCGTAACGATAGGAGAAGATTTCGTGCAGCAGAAAGACGGCCCGCTCATAGGGTGTCAGGCGTTCCAGGAGGAGAAGAAAGGCCAGGGAAATCGATTCGTGTTGTTCAAGGGTGTGCCATGCAGGATCTTCCAGGTCCGTTGTCAGGATGGGCTCAGGGAGCCAGACGCCGACATACTGCTCACGCTGTCTGCGCGCTGACTTGAGGTAATCAAGGCACAGATGGGTCACAATGGTGGTCAGGTAAGATTTCGTGGAATGGATCTCTGTGGGTGAGGCCTGGGCATAGCGCAGGTAGCATTCCTGAACGATATCTTCGGCATCGCTGGCACTGCCAAGCATGCGATAGGCGATGGCAAAGAGCAGCGGATAATAGTCATGATAGGTTTGTTCGAGGCTTTCTTGTTGTCCCATGTTTTCGCTTTGCCCTCTCCTTGCAGTCAGACGGTCTTTCGGCTTCCAGTCTCGTGTTCTCTCATCGATCTTTTTTTGTGCTCATTCTAGACTCTACTGAATAGGTCTGGCCTGAGATATGCCCTCAATAAGTCCTGCTACATATTCTAAACCATAACGCTACATGATGATCAGGCTGTCATTCGTCCAATAACCTTGGCGCGTTTCTGCCACATAAAATGGTTAACCTTCGTACAGTAGACATCGGCATATTTCTCTACTATACTGGTTTTGACACTCAAATGGCCCTAATTACTGCTTAAAGAGAACTTTACCCCTGGCAGAAGGATCGTGTTTTGTGAAAGGTGGAATATGGATGAAGCAACCTGATCGTGCAAGGACCTTTCTGCGGAAAATACGCCTGTTTCCGCTCTCTTTGCTAAGCCTCTCCCGAGGCAAACGTCTGCTTATCGTGACGCTCTCTTATGGGTTGGCAATCCCTGGACTCTGGTTCTTCTTTCCTCGCGTGCACAATGGAGCCAGCATGCTTCTGTCCATCATCTGCCTGTGCTGGCTCTTTCGTTACCGAGGCTTGCTCATCAGTCTTTGCTCCGTTGCTCTGGCCATGGGGCTGATTTATCACTATCTGTTGAAGGATCACGTGGTGGGTCAGGCTTTGGTGGAGCAGGCGGTGATTGGGTTGGCCATCTCCCTGCTGCTTGGTCTGACGATCTGCTGGTTACGGACGGCACTTGACCTGGTGCATGCAGCTCAGCAGCAGGTGCTGACGGCGGAACACCAGCGTGTGCTGGCCGAAGATCGCCAACGCCAGGTCAGCATCGCCTATGAGCAGCAGCGCAAGCTCAACGAGCTGAAAGATCAGTTTCTGCTCAACGTGAGTCACGAGTTGCGCACTCCCCTGACCGTGTTGGGAGGCTCGCTGGAACTGCTCAAAGCCTACCTTGACCAGCTGGACCCGCCGGAGCGGACCCAGATGCTGAACAAGGCCCTGGCCAGCTATGAAGAGCTCGTCACTTTGGTTGATCGGGTGTTGGATACCACTGCGGTCGTGAGTGATATCCCTCAGGCGAACGCGGAGGTTGTGCGAGTCCATCAGCTCCTGCAGGAGGTGCTTGCGCATTTGGATCCTGCTGATGTCGGGGCCTATACGATCCGGCTGCAGGTGCCCGAGCAGATCCTGGTGTGGGCTGACTGGCAACTGCTCTTTCAGGTGCTGCGCAATCTGCTTTCCAATGTCTTTAAGTATGTTCCCAGGCAGACAGAGATCCGCATTGAGGCCACGCAAGCCGCTCCTTCTTCCCCAGTGTGTCTCTGGGTGCAAGATGCCGGTCCTGGCATCCCTGCCGACGAGCTTACGCTGCTCTTTGAAAAATTTGTGCGTCTCAAGCGAGACGTGGGTGGACAAAGGCGCGGGACGGGTTTGGGCCTGTACATCTGCAAGCGGTTCGTCGAAGCGATGGGAGGACGCATCTGGGTCGAGAGTTCCGGTCGCCTGGGAGAAGGTAGCCGCTTTTGTCTGACCCTGCCCCCCATCCCTCCGTCCTCGCTTCCTTTTAAAAGAAAGGATTTACAATAAACCTCCAACCCAAAACACCCACTGATTTCTCGCAATCCCTGAGAGCTCACTTTGGTTTTCTGTGATAGACTCTCAATCTACATTTCGTGCAGACCCCTGACTTTTTGTGCGGGGGTCACTTTTTGTGCAAAGCCATTCCTTGGGAACACTTTCCATCCAGGCGAAATAGGCTGCTTCTGCTTGCTCGCGGGTTGAATGGCTGTAGATCTCGAAGAATTGCTCCTTGAGCTGGTGGGCCTGGCCGAGCAACCGATAGTTTTTTGTCCAGGTCTCCAGCACAAAGCGATCCTCTGGCGAGAGTTCATGGAAACGCCGGAGCAAGAGATAGCGGTCGTGCATTTTGAGGGACTTGACAAACGGCTCAGTTATCAAGTATAATCAACTTGATGGTTGAATATCATGGTACTTCACTGGACAAGACCTTTCATGCACTTGCCCATCCCATACGCCGGGAAATGCTTGCGCACTTAACACACAAACGCTTCACCGTTCTGGAGATGGCCGAGCTGTTCGATCTCTCGCTCAATGGCGTCTCCAAACACTTGAAAGTGTTGGAGCAAGCCGGGCTGATCCATCGGGAAATCCAGGGACGGACGCATTACTGTTCCTTGGAGGCCGAGCGGCTGGGCGAGGCAGCGGAGTGGCTCGACTACTACCGTCACTTCTGGGAAGGGCGGTTGGACGCGCTAGAAAGCTTCCTGGAAAGGAACAAAAACGAAAAAACACCGTAATCCAAAGGAAAGACTATGGATCATACTCAAGGAGACCTTCAGCATGTGCTGAAAATCAGCAGGATCATTCATGCTCCCCGGAAGGCTGTGTTTGAGGCCTGGACGAATGCTGAAAGTGTGAAGCAGTGGATGTGCCTAGAAGGCTCGTCCGTTTCATTCGTTGAACTGGATGTGCAGGTAGGTGGAGCATTTCGGATTGATATGCACACTGACGGGGCAGACATGGTTCATACCGGGATCTACCGCGAGATTACACCTCCGGAGAAACTGGTCTTCACCTGGGTTTCCAGGCATACCCATTACCGAGAATCACTGGTGACTGTCGAACTCTTTGCGCATGGTGAAACCACAGAACTGGTTTTAAACCAGATGCAATTGCCCGATGAGGAAGCCGCAGAGCGGCACATTGCTGGCTGGACGGCACTGACAGAACACCTGGCAGCCTTTCTCCAAAAGAGAGTCTGGGGGCACCGGGATGAACATGACGGCTAGAGCGATTAGAATCTTCTGTCTGACAGAAAGGACAAGCACTATGACAAACGATGGCAGCAGTAGGATCAAGGACCACCCGGTGGTTTCGTACGCGGAGTGGCTCTCCGCACGAACGGCGTTGCTGGCCAAGGAAAAGGAATTCACACGGCTTCGCGATGAGCTGAGCCGACAGCGGCGCGCGCTCCCGTGGGAGAAAGTGGATAAGCAGTACGTCTTCGACGGGCCGAGCGGCAAGGAGACGTTGGCCGAGCTTTTCGAAAACAGGAGCCAGCTCGTCGTCTATCACTTTATGTTCCCTCCCGAGTGGGACGAAGGATGCTCGAGTTGCTCGTTCTGGGCCGACAATTTCAACGGCATCGGGGTTCACCTCAATCACCGCGACGTGACCTTTGTGGCCGTCTCTCGGGCCCCGCTTTCCAAGATCGAGCCGTTCAAAAAGAGAATGGGATGGAGCTTCAAGTGGATCTCCTCGTTCCAGAACGATTTCAACTTTGACTATCAGGTGTCCTTTACCCCGGAGGAAGTCCGCAGTGGAGCGGCGTTCTACAATTATGCGAAAACGGATCCCGGCGTCACGGACCGTGAGGGCATCAGTGTGTTCTACAAAGACGAGAGCGGCGCGGTGTTTCACACCTACTCGTGCTACGCGCGGGGAATCGACATGATGAACACTGCCTACCAGTACCTCGACCTGGTTCCCAAGGGGCGCGATGAGGAGGGTCTGGAATTCACGCAGGCCTGGGTCCGTTACCACGACAGATACCAGGATTGAGCGCACGGACACAGATTTGGGAACTGCCGCGCAAGAGGGGCACGGCTCCGTAACACTGAAAGGGAGCGCTATGAGTTTGCCACGAGAACGTACCCTTATCCTGGCGCTGCTGCTGATCCTGGCCTCCGCGTCGTGGGTGATTCTGATCTGGCAGTCCTGGACAGCGAACGGGATGGGCACGGGTCTGACCATGGGCATGGGAGCCGTGTTGTTCCTGGCAATCTGGATCGTGATGATGATCGCGATGATGTTTCCCACTGCCCTGATCTTCGCAGAAAAATGCTTCCCACTGGGTGCGCGCATCGCCCAATTCGCAGCCCTGGCCCTGATCCTCTATGGCGCACTCGTGATCGTCGTGCCCGCTGCGCTCCCGCTGAGCGGCGCAGGCATGGAACTGTCATGAACCCCACGGCTAAAGCCACGGGGCATCCTGCGGCGGTTTAGGTGAGTCGACCTGCGCGCCTTTCGAGTGCGATCAGGTTGACACCGTCTTATGAACCAGATCGGGTCATCCCGATCTGACAAACAGGAACCTATCTGGGCATACCACCCACGGGCAAGCCGGTCCACATGACGTCGGTGTTTATCTTCCGCTTGGCGGAAGGCAAGATTGTGGAAGATTGGGGCGAAGCTGACACCCTGGGCATGATGCAATAATCGGGAGCGCTTCCCCAGATAGGGTAGCCAGACAAAAAGAGAGAGGAGGCATTTGGTCAATCCAAACGAATGCTACCTTCTATTCCTTATGCGCATGACTCACCGATGGATTCTGTGGTGTTTGCTCCCTTCCAAAAACACTATAGAAGCCATCGGTGACCTTTTGAAGGGCCTCACTGCTTTCTCCCAAAAACACCACAGAATCCAGATACCCGACATATTCAGCCAGGCTCTGTTCGCTTTGGTCCCAAATCGGAACCTGCTTTATAGACAACCCCGGTATCTACAGGGTATCATAGAAACACGTATACATGCACTGGTGATACGTCGGCGGAAAAAAGGTGAAGGAATGGTTGACGCAAAAGCTTCTGAGAGTGTAGCCAACACTCAAGGCCATAGACAAACACACCCTCTGCATCCCTCGTCACCACTCGCCATGCCCAAAATCGCTGCCTGGAATGGCCTCAACATTGAATACCATCTTCAGCGACCGGCGGAATGTGAAATGCGTCAGCCACAACATACAATCTGTATCTTGCTGAGTGAATGCCAGTTGGAGAGACGTGTGGATGGTGGACAACTGCAGCGTATCCATGCAGGGAGTGGAGAGGTCATCATCTACCCGGCCTCCTCTGAGCATTGGATTCGTTGGCAACAGAACGCTGAATTTCTTCTCCTGTTTCTTGATCCGGCCCTTGTCACCCAGACCGCTGACGAACTGGCTGCTCGCAGCACCATCGAACTCATCGGGAGTAAAAAAGAGACACATGATCCACTGCTGCAGCAGATCGGTCTGGCCCTTAAGGCCGAGATTGATGAGGGGACGGCTGCTTTCTCTTCTCTCTATGCAGAGTCGCTGGCTAGCGCACTCTCGGCGCACCTCTTACGGCGCTACACGGTTTGGAAGCCTAACATGCATGACAGCATGGGTCATCATGCAGCCCCAGCGGTTCGACAGGTCATTGCGTATATCCACGACAATCTCGATCAGCAGCTCACGCTGGCCGAACTCTCCTTTATTGCTAATATGAGCACCTATCACTTCGCACGCATGTTCAAACAAGTCACAGGAGTGGCCCCGCATCAATATGTGCTCAATGCCCGCCTTGAGCGCGCCAAAAGCCTGCTCCTGCGGGGAAATTTGAGCATCGCCGAGGTCGCGCAAAAGGTCGGTTTTTTTGACCAGAGCCACTTCACCCGTTACTTCAAACGGATTATTGGTGTCACCCCTCAAGCCCTTCTCCAGCAAAACAGCAAGAATTTACCATCATAAAGAGCATGTTTTTCCAAGACGGTTCAATCTCCTGACATTACAATTGAGCTATTAAGGGTGGAGCCTGTCGCTTACCCCTTTCTATGGCTGTTGTCGCCATAGTTCAGTAACTAAGAAGTAGGAGATTTATGACGAAGCAAGAGAACGAAGCGATTGTTCGTCGAACCTGGGAAGAGTTGTTTAATAAGGGCAACCTTGCGGCCGCAGATGAACTGATCGCCGCCAATTTCATGAACCACGCTGCTCCTGGTGCCCCTCCTGGACCTGCATCCTTTAAACAACTCGTGACTTTCTACCGCAGCGCCTTCCCTGATGCTCAATTCACCATCGAAGATTTACTTGCAGATGGCGATAAGGTGGTGATGCGCAATACATTTAGTGGCACCCATCGAGGACCCTTCATGGGCATTGCTCCAACTGGAAGGCGTGTCTCGCAGGAACAGATACATATTGTGCGCGTGGCCTCCGGCCAGGTCGTAGAACATTGGGCTGTGCGCGACGACTTGAGCTTGCTGCAACAACTCGGGGCTATCCGCCCATAAAAGAAAGGAACAAGAAATTTATGCCAACAGTACGTCGCATGGCTCTCCCTGTACTCGCCAGTTCCCTCTTTCTACTGTTAGCCAGCGCCATCTCTTCAAGTACGTTTGCCCATGCACAAGGACCAGCACAGGCAGACCAAACACTCCAGCCTTTTACGCTTTCCAGTCCCAATTTTCGTGATGGGGGACCGCTGCCAGCGAGCAGTGAGTACGGAGGTGGCTTTGGCTGTCACGGAGAAGATATTGCGCCTACCCTCACATGGGAAAATGTTCCCGCGCAGACGAGCAGCTTTGCTCTCGTCATGAATGACGTGGATGCTGCCGTTGCCGGAGGCTTTCATCACTGGATCGTCTACAATATCCCCGCTACGGCCCGAACGTTACAAGGAAATGCTCCCTATACGCAAGGGACGAACAGCCTGAATATTCGGACCTATTTTGGGCCGTGCCCGCCCGCGACAGGCGAGAAGCACCACTACATCTTTACGCTCTACGCGCTCAACACTGACCATCTGCAACAGGATGGACTGACCTACGACGGCTTGATTCAGGCCATCAATGGACACGTTGTGGGCGCGACGACGATCATTGGCACGTTCCGCCGCGTCCCGGAAGGCCTGGCTGCGAACTGAAGACAAGGCCTATGCTATACTCTCCTCAGGTTGCACGGGCAGAACGAGGAGAGTATGAAAGGAAATGGCCTTATCCTGTCCGAAAGTCCAGTTGACAGAGACATTTCTTCTGACTATACTTAGCAACGTGAGTGATTATTCACATACAGAGAGAGGTAGCAGAACAGATGCCGGGGGAGACACGACAGAAGATCCTGGAGGCAACCGCAAGACTTCTTCAGATGAAAGGGCTGGCGCGGGTGACCACCAAGGAGATCGCGCGGGAAACCGGCCTTTCCGAGGGCGCGCTCTACAGGCACTTTGAGCATAAAGAGGAGGTTTTGTTCGCAGTTGTAACGAAACACTTGCCCACGGTCCTTGAGATCTTGCAAACACATGTGGCGGGCACGGCCAGCGTCAGCGAGAACCTGGAGGCCATTGCTCTGGCCGCAATCCAGTACTACGGGCAACTCATTCCCATGGGCGCCTCGTTTTTCGCCGACACGGAGTTGCTGGCTCACTACCGCACAGCGATTCGCCAGATCAATGGAGGACCGCAGAGGTTCTTTGAAGTGGTCGCTGCCTATATCGCGGAAGAGCAAGAATTGGGTCGCATCGAAAAGCACGTTCCCGCCCTGAACATCGCTATCCAGTTGTTGGGACCATGCTTTCAGTACGAATTTCTGCGGCAGTTCATGGGGGAGCAGCCTTTCGGCCAGACCAATCGAGAGTTCGTGAAAAACCTGATACAGGGGTTGGCGTTCGGTCACTTTCCAGCGTAAGAGGGGACTGCGCACCAGGAATCACCACCTGAGTGGGTGTTTGCCTCTAAATGCAATGACATCATGTTGATCTGACGACATGATCTGGCCGGTTATGATCTCTTTTCGAGCCATGGATGCAAGAGGAACTGAAGCGGGGTGGTGAAGGACGGCCGCCCTTCACCTGGGAGCGTGGTGCTGTGCGCCCACTTCTCTCCCTTTGGCGCCGCCGCAGGCGGCTTGAAATGGATACCTGAATAGCTACAAACAGAAAAGGCAAATACGGGCATGATTAGCGCAACATTTCCCTATCAAAAAAAGCGTCAACTGGTTCTGGGATTGGAGATGGCGTATGTGGACGAGGGCCAGGGTGATCCGATTGTCTTCCTGCATGGCAATCCCACCTCCTCCTACCTCTGGCGCAATATTATGCCTCATGTGCAGGGGCTTGGCCGGATTATAGCACCTGATCTCATCGGCATGGGCGATTCGCAGAAGCTGCCCGAGAGCGGCCCCGGCTCCTATACCTTCGTCGAGCATCGGAGCTTTCTGGATGCGCTGCTCGAAGCGCTTGGCGTACATGAACGGGTCACCTTTGTGGTGCATGATTGGGGATCGGCCCTGGGCTTCGACTGGGCGTATCGCCACCCGGACGCCGTGAATGGATTGGCCTATATGGAAGCGATTGTCAAGCCATATACCTGGAGCGAGTTCCCGGAAGCAGGACGCCAAACCTTCCAGGCGTTGCGGTCTCCAGAAGGCGAACAGATGGTGCTGGAACAGAACTCCTTCATCGAGTTCAACCTGCCCAGTGGTATTCTGCGTCCCTTGACGGAGGAAGAGATGAATACCTATCGCCGTCCGTTTGCCGAGCCGGGCGAAGGGCGTCGCCCCACGCTCACCTGGCCCCGTCAGCTTCCGATTGATGGAGAGCCAGCCGATGTGACCGAGATCGTTGTGGCCTACGGAGAGTGGCTTTCCAGAAGTTCCGTTCCCAAATTATACATTCAGGGCGATCCAGGCAGGTTACAACCGAGTCAGCATGCGTTCTGCCGCACCTGGCCCGCGCAAAGCGAGGTGATCGTGCGAGGGCTCCATAATCTCCAGGAGGACTCTCCTGATGAGATTGGAATAGCTATCGCTACCTGGCTCAAAACACTGGAATAGCTCCCGCTGCTGCTCGCAGTTCCCTATGGATTCACAGAGAACTGCGAGCCAAACCCGAGAAAAGGAGATACATGATAGTTACCTTATCCGGGAGATATCTTTGGTAAGAGCTTATCGAGGGTAATCGGCAGATCGCGCACACGGATGCTGGTGGCGTGATACACTGCGTTCGCGATCGCCGCCGCAGTGCCAACGATGCCAACCTCGCCAATCCCCTTGGCCCCCATCGGATTAAAGTACAGATCCTCCTGGTCTAACCAGTGTACCTCAACCGAGCCGACATCGGCGTTGGTAGCAATATGGTACTCGGCGAAGTCATGGTTGACCACATGCCCGAACCGTGGGTCCAGCACGCCCTGTTCATGTAACGCCATCGACAGTCCCATGGTCATGCCCCCAAGGAGCTGTGAACGAGCGGTCTTGGGATTGATAATCCGGCCAACGTCAAACATGCCCAACAGGCGTGGCACCCGCACCTCACCAGTCTGCTCATGGACCCATACCTCCGCAAACTGAGCCCCGAAGCTGTACATGGCAAAATGCTGCTGGTAGGAGGTGTTGGGGATCTCACCAGTCACCTCAAGCCCCTCGGCTGGCACTACTCTGCTGGAGTTGGATGCAAGGAGAGCACGCAGCTTCCCAGCCGCTTCGACAATGGCCGAGCCCCAACTGATAGTCCCCGACGAACCGCCTGCTCCGGATGCCGGTGGCAGAGCGCTATCTCCGATTTGCAGGTCGACGTGCTCGATGGGGACTTCTAGAGCATCGGCGGCAATCTGTGTCAGTGTTGTCCAGGTGCCGGTGCCGATGTCCGCGGCTCCGATGAGAACGGTATAGCGTTCCTCAGGGCTCACCCGAATCGTGGCGAAATTTCCAGGGAAGCGGAACATTGGGTAGATTGAAGCGGCTACCCCGGTTCCCACCAGCCACCCTCGCTCGTGTCGAGCCCGAGGGGTAGAGTCACGCGAATCCCACCCAAATCGACGGGCGCCTTCGCGTAGGCACGTGACCAGGTGACGACTGGAGTACGGGAGGCCGGACGCTGGTTCGACGTCCGGCTCGTTGCGAATGCGAAACTCGATGGGGTCCAAACCGCAGGCGATTGCCATCTCGTCCATGGCTGACTCAAGCGCAAACATCCCAGGTGTCTCTCCCGGTCCCCGCATGATCGTCGGCACTGGGACGTCTAGGGATGCCAGCCATTGCGTGGTGCGTTGCTTGGGGGCAGCATACATGGCCCTGGTTGAGCGCGTACTGTTCTCGGGGAAATCCATGATTTTTGCGCTTTGTTCGATGGCGTCGTGTTCGATTGCGGTAAGCTGGCCATTGACGTTGGCACCAAGCCGGATGCGCTGGATCGTGGGACTCCGATACCCCACCAGGGAAAACATCTGCTGGCGGGTGAGCGCCAGCTTCACTGGCCGGCTGGCGACGAGTTGTGCTGCCATAACCGTCAAAACCATATCCGCGTGGGGTAAGGCCTTCGATCCAAATCCACCCCCGACATGCGGGGAAATTACGTGCACACGTTGTGGGTCGAGCCCAAAGAGTGGAGCCAATAGTGATTGAGTCATAGAGACCCCCTGTGAGCCACAGTAGAGGGTGAGCTCTTCGTCTGTCCAGATGGCGATGTTGGCATGTGGCTCCATCGGATTGTGATAATAGATTGCGGTGGTGTAGGTCGCGTCCAATGTGATGGCCGCTGATGCCAGCGCGGCGTCGATATCGCGCTGGTCAGCTTGAACGTCGGCATGGGGGGTACGGAGGTATTCGGATGCCTCCGGGGGACGAAGGTCGTCGCGGTCAACCCGCAGTTTGACGTCGTGCACATGCTCTTCGTAGTCCACCTGAACCAGGCTTGCTGCATGACGAGCAATCTCCAGCGTCTCGGCGATGACACCGCCGATGATCTGGCCACGGTAGGCGACCTCATCAGACTGCAGGATTGCCAACTCGGTGAGAAAGCTTGGAACTAACTTTGGAGCGTTGGTGTGGGTGAGTACTGCTAGCACACCCGGCTCGGCAGTTGCGGCACTTATGTCAATACCTGTGATGTGCCCGTTTGCGATCGTCGATTGCAACGGGAACACGTAGGCAGGGTGGAGTTCCACGGCATGTTCGAAGGCATATTTTGCAGTGCCTGTGACTTTCTGTGGGCCGTCGAGGCGGTTGAGGGGTGCGCCGATGGCGCGATGCATGATGGTGCTCATTGGACGGATTGTTCCTCCTTCAGAAGATCGAGCAGCGTGGTCGTGATGAGAGTGCGTGCGAGCGGAATTTTAAAGGCATTCCCGGATAACGGTTGTGCATCGACCAATTCGGCCTCGGCCGCGGCTCGGAAGTGTTGTTCAGTCGCAGGCCTGCCCCGCAATGCCTCCTCTGCCTTTGTTGCCCGCCAGGGCCTGGGTGCGACACCACCCAGTGCAATACGCACGTCGCGAATAACTCCATCGGCGACATCGAGCGCCGCTGCGACCGAGACTAACGCAAACGCATAAGATGTCCGGTCGCGCACTTTACGATAGCGCGAGTTGATGGCGAAAGGCAGGGGTGGAATGTCGATGGCGGTGATCAACTCACCGTGCTCCAGCACGGTGTCACGCTCTGGTGTTCCCTCTGGCAAGCGGTGCAGCGCGGTCAGCGGGATTGTTCGTTTCCCATCCTGCCCCTGCGTCTGCACCACAGCGTCGAGCGCGACCAGAGCCACGGCCATGTCCGATGAGTGAGTTGCGACGCACGATTCAGACGTCCCGAGGATCGCGAGCTCACGGTTGTAGCCTTCCCGTGCCGGACAGCCGGACCCCGGCTCGCGTTTGTTGCACGGCGTAGTTACATCCTGGAAGTACACACAGCGAGTGCGCTGCAGCACGTTCCCCCCGGTGGTGGCGAGGTTGCGCAGTTGGCCTGACGCACCCGAGAGCAGCGCCTGCGCGAGCACGGGATAGCGTTGCCGAACCGTGCGATCTGCCGCAAGTTGGCTATTGGGTACAGCGGCTCCGATCCGCAGTCCTCCATCAGGGAGTTCCTCGATCTGGTCGGAGGTGACGCGCCTGATATCGATCAGCATGTCTGGTGTCACCACCCCGAGCTTCATGAGATCCACGAGGTTCGTCCCGCCAGCAAGAAAGGCTCCGCGCGGTGTCCGGGTCATCAGTGCGACGGCGCTGGATACGTCCTGTGCGCGTTCGTAGTGGAAAGGATTCATCGGGGTGTCTCCTGTCGGGTGTGTTGTGGTGGCTGGAGCTGCTGCTGGGCGACCTCTTGAATGGCTGGAACGATATTGGCATAGGCCGCGCACCGGCAGAGGTTGCCGCTCATGCGCTCGCGGATCTCATTGTCATCGAGCGTGACGTGCTCAGCATTCAGGTCGGTGCTTACCACACTTGGCCAGCCAGCCTCGGCTTCGCGCAGCATGCCGACCGCCGAGCAGATTTGTCCCGGCGTGCAGTAGCCACACTGAAAGGCGTCGTGCGCGATGAACGCTCGCTGGAGTGGGTGCAGGTTCTCACCGTCGGCAAGCCCCTCGATCGTGACGATCTGGGCGTCCTGATGGGCAACGGCGAGGCTGAGGCAGCTCGTGACCCGCCGACCATCAAGCAGGATGGTACAGGCGCCGCACTGCCCGTGGTCGCAGCCCTTCTTGGGGCCGGTAAGCCTGAGACGCTCGCGCAGTGCATCTAATAACGTCATCCGGGTATCGACGGACAGCTGGTGTGCTACTCCGTTCACCCGGAGGGTAATCTCAAGATCCATCGTGTGTGTCTTTTCCTTTCTAGGGGTTCCCGTAGTAGATAGACATATTCCAACGTTAAAGCTCTCAATTGGCCTGTAAAGCGTTTGTGCCTTCTTTCCTCACCGTTGCAACCAATCTCTCCCCTCGGCGCACGACCTCTTCTGCCAGGGTACGCCCTAACCCCGTTGACGTGCCAGTGATAAACCAAACTTTTGGCATAGAAATTGTTCTCTCTCTCTTTTTCAAAAAACACCATGAGCAGGTAGCTCTATCATGGCTACCACATCTCCCCTGTGTGATAGGATTATAGAGTCAGGGAATTGTAGTAACCAGGAGCGTGGTTATCATAGGTGTGGAAGTAACAGGTTCAGAGCGAAACTAATGCATGAGGAAGTGATGGTTTTATGAGCGATGCAATGAGAAAACGGGCAGAACTGGCCGATTTTCTGAAAACTCGTCGTTCTCGTCTTCACCCTGAGCAGTTTGGGCTGCCAGATGGTGGCAGGAGACGAACTCCAGGACTCAGACGAGATGAAGTCGCGCAACTGGCTGGCGTGGGCGTCTCCTGGTATACGTGGCTCGAACAGGGTCGCGCGATCACGGTTTCCGATCAGGTGCTTGAAAGTCTTGCCCGCATCCTGCAACTTGATGCAGGCGAGCGCCGCCACCTCTTTTTGCTTGCACGCGGCATGGTTCCTGTCTCTGACGAAAACCATGAGGTGAACTTTCTCCCCCCAGGTCAGCAAGCAGTGCTGGACGCGCTCGGAATAAGCCCGGCCTATTTCCTCGATCAACGCTTTAACGTGGTTGCCTGGAACGAAAGTGCATGCCGGGTCTTCGAGGATTTCTCTCTGCTCTCCGAGAGAGATCGCAACGCCATCTGGTCTCTCTTTATGCATCCTGCAAAGAGAAAACTTTTTGTTGATTGGGAGCTAGCGATACAAAACGCAGTCATGTCTTTTCGCGCGATCTATGATCGACATGCCGGTGAAGCATGGGCAGAGCAACTCGTCGCGGATCTCAAGCAAGCTAGTCCTGAATTTCGCAACTTGTGGCCGCAGCACGATATTCAATGGTCGTGCGATCCCCACGAGAAGGAATTGAATCACCCACAGGTTGGGCGTCTTCACTTCCAGAGTGCAATGCTGGTTGTTCCAGAAGCGCCTACGTTCCAGATGGCGATATTTACGCCACGTTCGCAAGATACGGTGGTCAAACTTGAGACGTTGTTGAGGTCAGAGCTTCAAGGCGTAAGCACACCAATCTTATTACCTAGAGAGTCCGTGAACCATAGAGTATGATCCTTTGCCATGACGATGCCAAATGGCGAACTTCCTGCATCAATCGTCCACAGGTGGGGATGTATCAGCCGAGAGATGTTCCAATTTGACACAGTACCGACTGGTGCCCCATTTGCTGCGTTAAAACCGCAGGACGGTGCGCACTCCCTCGCCATTTCTCAGTTTGTTGAATGCCGATTCCAACTCTTCCAGGGGCACGCTCTGGCTCACCATTCCATCGAGTCGCATTCGTCCTGCTTGCATACGACTGAGGATCACCGGCACATCCGCGTGAAAGCGCGATGACCCATAAAAGCAGCCGCGAATGTTCTTCTCAGAAATAAAGTCGAAAGCCGACAGTGACACTTTAGAACCCTTTGGAGATAGACCAACGACCACGACTGTCCCACCCGCACGAATGAGCTCCCAGGCCTGCTCAATCGCGCGCGGATTTCCCAGCACCTCGAAGGCCCAGTCCACGCCATGCTCCGTGATCTCCAGGACAGCAGCGGCGGTGTCCTGTTCACGAGCGTTCACACCGTGCGATGCACCAAAGGTCTTCGCCAGTTCAATCTTATCAGGACGGATATCGATGGCGATGACCGGATAAGCACCGGATAGGCTTGCCGCTTGAATGACATTCAATCCGACACCCCCGCAGCCGACAACTGCGACGCTCTCTCCGGGCCGTACCCCCGCAGTTCGCTCCACGGCACCCACTCCGGTAACGACCGCACAGCCGAGCAGCGCAGCAATCTCCACCGGAATGTCATGCGGAATCTTGACCGCACCTTCCTGTGGGACGACCACGTATTCGCTAAAGCAGGAGACTGCATTAAAATGATGCAGCGTCTGATCCCCTTTTCTCAGGCGACTGGTGCCGTCACGCAGGACACCTCGCGCTGCCATTTCTCCAGAGGTTGAGCACAAGTGTGGCTCGCCGTGGCGGCAGAAATAGCAGTTCCCGCAAGCAGGCACCAGTGTCAAGACAACGCGATCTCCCGGCTGCAGACCGGTGACTCCCAACCCGACCTCGACGACGACCCCGGTTCCTTCGTGGCCAAGTACCATGGGCAGTGGCTCCGGGATGGTACCGTCACGCACATGCAGGTCGCTGTGACAGACGCCGGCCGCCTCCATGCGCACCAGTACCTCACCTTGACGAGGCGCATCCAGCGTAATCTCCTCGATGACGGCAGGTTGTCCAGCTTCATATAGCACGGCAGCTCTGGTTTTCATGCCTCGAATTCTCCTCACGGGTGCTAGTGCTTCAGGAAAGGGTTCTCTGCATGCCCAAGCCGTCCCAGCAAATCCTTGATGTCCGGTTCGCCTCCGAAGGCCCGCTCCATTGCGCTCAAAGCAGCGTCTTTGTTGTTCTGATGCACCTCTTCATCGCTGTTTGCATTCCAATCTACCCAGACTGTGACGATGACAAGATAATCGTCGACCTGTTCCTGTGGGATGACTCGACGCTGGACAGCTGTAAGAATCCCCTCGGCGATACCGGCCTGTGCCGGTCCCCACGTTAAGCGGGCGTGCTCTTCGGAACGAAAGTCCGCCTTGTTGATAAAGAGGGTGAAGGGTTTGACCGGCCAGTTGGGCTGCAACACTGTGAAAAATGGAATGGTGCCCGGCCGGGGCATGGCCATAGCTGTCAGCAATGCCTGTTCGATTGGCCCACCCTTCAGGCCCACTGCAAGGTTGAGGTGTGCTGCATTGCTACCTTCTCCAGCCCACGCTTCGGCATACCAGACACCGTTTGTCCTCTCCATTAATTAACCTACCTTCTGTTGTCATAGACAATGACTGGACGAATGGCTTCTCCTGACTCCAGCGAGTGTACTGCCTCGTTGATCTGTTCCAGGGAGAAGTGATGAGTGGCCAGTTCATCCAGCTTGAGTTTACCTGCCATGTACAGCTCAAGGATCAGCGGCATATCGATATGAGGGCGCGCCGACCCGTAAAAGCTTCCTACCAGGCGACGCTCTTCGCGAACGATGCGATTGGCCGGCAGGGACAACTCGCTGCCCTGCGGGGCGATGCCAACCATGACAACCGTTCCTCCCGGGTGCGCCATCTCCCAGCACTGGCGCATGGTCTCTGGCCTCCCGACAGCTTCGAAGCTGAAATCCGCTCCAACTCCTTTCGTCAATTCGCGCACGGTCGCTACAGCGTCTGTTTCTGCTGCATTTATCACATGCGTGGCACCGAACGTGTGCGCTCGGGCCAGCTTCGACGGATTGACGTCGATTGCGATGATGGAGATCGCCCCAGCAAGTTGGGCTCCCTGCATCACGTTCAACCCGACTCCACCGGCTCCGATGACAGCGACCGTGCTGCCTGGTTGCACATGTGCAGTATTCAATGCTGCACCGACACCAGTCATTACTGCGCATCCAACGAGGGCCGCCTTATCGAGCGGAATGTCTGGCCCGATGACGACACACCCCGATTCTGGGACGACTGCATATTCCGCGAAGGACGAGATGAACGAGTAATGGTAGACGGGCGAGGGCAAGCCGTCGCCCCTACGGCCGGACCACGAGAGGCGAGACGTCCCATCCAGCATGGTCCCTTTGGAGAGTGCCGCGTACGCGACCTGGCATAGGTTGGGATGGCCGGACAGACAGTACACGCATTGGCCACAATAGGGGACCCATGACAATACGACATGATCTCCTGCTCGTACCCGCGTCACGTTCGGCCCGACAGCCTCGACTATACCCGCTCCTTCATGTCCTAACACAACCGGTAACGGGTTGGTCTGTGTGCCATGCACCACGTGCAGGTCGCTCTGGCAAACACCACTGGCGGCAATCCGCACAAGCACTTCCCCGGCATGAGGTTCCTGGCAGTCAATATGTTCCACGATGAGATCTGTTGCTGGTGCCTCCAGAATGGCTGCTTTCACCTGAAATCCTTTCACAGTTGCCCTTAGGGCGTAGGGGCCCGATTTATGCATATTGACAAATTAATACGGACATGCCATTGGGTTTGCCGGGGCCGATAAATCGGCGGTGGGCACGATAAATCGGCCCCTACACATGGTCTACGTATTTTGTTAAAATTCATTATCGGGCCCAATAGGCGTCAAGATAAAGGTGGCCGGAATCGTCCTTGCTCAGCTTGCAGGGCGACCGCAAGGGTCGCCCCTACCATATACGAATGGGACACCCAACCGTGTATAGTAGGGGCGCGGGTTCCCCCTGGCTTGCCCCCGCCCTGGGAGCGGCACGGAGTGCAGCCATCGATCCCATTTACGCCCTCGTAAATGAAACGCACATGTTACGCTGAGAGTAGTCCTTGTGACACGAGGAACTGTTTGGCTACCACATCAGCCGACTGGTGCTGCACATCGACCTGGTAATTCAGCTTTTGCATGATCGAGTCAGTAAATTTGCCTGCCAGCTTGTTCAGTATCGTGGCAACTTCGGGATGCGCCTTCAGAATATCCTCGCGCACAATCGGCGCGGCGTAATAAGGTGGGAAGAAATGCTTGTCGTCCTGGAGCACTACCAAATTGTACTTGATAAGGGCCCCGTCGGTCGAGAACACATCAATGACCTGGATCTGGTTGCTAGCGGCAGCCTCATATTTCAAGCCGACGTTGAGTTCCTTGGTTGCTTTGAAATGGAGCCCGTACGTCTTGACCAGCCCCGGGTAAGCATCCGGTCGGGTGAAGTACTCTGGCTCTGCGCCGAGTATCAACTGGGAGGCCACCGGCGCCAGATCCGAGATCTTCTGCAAGTGATATTGCTGGGCAATGGACTGCGGGACAGCAATCGCGTAGGTGTCGTTGAAGCCAAGTGGATTGAGCCAGTCGATGTGGAACTTTTGTGGATACTGCGTCTTCACGGTCTGATACGCTGCATCAGGATTGTTAGTTACCGGGTCCTTTAAGATGTCCACCAGGCCTGTCCCGGTGTACTCGCAGTACATGTCGATCTGACCGCTCTGGAGGGCATTCCACGGCACTATCGTCCCGCCGAGGTTTGATTTGTTCTCAACCGTCACCCCTTTTAGATTCGCCTGCAACAGATCGTACATCATGTCCCCGATCAGGATATTTTCGGTGAAGCTCTTTGATCCTACGATAATGGTGCTCGGCGAGCTGGTACTGGAACTTCCCCCTGAGGACGAGGAGAATCCACAGGCGCTCAGCGTGGTTACCAATGTCATGATCAGAACGGAAGTCAAAAGCAGTTTCTTCGTCATTTTACCGAAATCCTTTCTGAAGGTCCCCGTCATTCATGCAGGGGATGAAAGAAAGCTGCCCGCAGGCAGTACTCAATAACTGAGTATCCAAAGTCTGAATACTCAACGAAAGTCTAGACAGCCATGAGACAATAGTTCTAGCACATTTGACAACCGAATAGTGTTTGGGCGTTCTGGCGTAAATCGTTCCGCCAGGTAAAAGCACTAACGTACCAATTGCCACGTGCCACGAGACGCACAACTCGTGAGAGGTGCAAGCCTCTGAACAAACACCCAGGAGAGATACGCGGGGCGTATGTCTCTTGCAGTCGTAGGACTGGCCTATCTGGTAATAGGATAGGTGCCCTGGGAGCATGAAGCTCGGCCCAGGGACGGGCCACCTGAGATGGCCCTTAGCTGTGAGGCGTTAATCCCAAAGGCGAAAGTAACTGCGGGGGAGCCGATCAGAACCCCTGTCATTCATGACAGGGAGTCTCAGTTGTCTCCCTTCGCTCTAAATAGCTCATTTCGATGCGGTGGCTCTTGCTAACCTGCGTTCCAACAATGAGAGCCCCACCTCTAGCACGATGGCGAGTAAAGCAGCGGGAATGGCTCCCGCCAGCATGGTCTGGATATCGATGGTTTGTAATCCGCGAAAGATCAGCACACCGAGGCCGCCTCCACCCACAAACACGCCGATGGTCGCGATCCCAATGGAGGTGACCAGTGCGACCCGCAGTCCGGCCAGGATGACAGGAAACGCTATAGGCAGCTCGATCTGGCGGAAGATCTGCCCGGGCGTCATCCCCATGCCTTTACCAATCGCCAGGTATACCGGGTCCACTCCCTGCAGACCCTCGTAGGTGTTGCTGAGGACCGGCAGGATGGCGTAGAGTGCCAGTGCCACATATACCGGTGGGTTTCCCAGGCCGAGCGCCAGCAGCAGAAATGCCAGCAGCGCAATACCGGGGATCGTCTGAATGACCTCGGCCAACCCAAGAAACGAGGCAGCCCAGCGGGGGCGTCGGCGCACCCAGATAGCCAACAAGAAGCCTGCAAGGCCACCGAAGAACGTGCCAACAATCACGAGTTCGAGGTGTTCGAGAGTCAGCAGACCGACATCTGATAGGTTCATCCGACCACCACCTCCGTCCTGAGGTCACGCTTCGTCACCACCTCCGCCCTGAGACCACGTGGTGTGACAAGACGCCGCACTTGTCCAAACACAAACCCGATGATAAGCGCTAAGAATGCAGTAGGAATGGCCCCTGCTAGCAACAAATTGGTGTTCTCGCTGTCGATTCCAGAGAAGATGAGATCGCCTAAACCACCTGCGCCAATCAATGCAGCGATGGTAGCCCAACTCACCAGATAAATGGCCGCAAGACGGATACCCGCTACAATGATAGGCGCACTGAGAGGCAACTCGACCATGTACAGGATTTCCCACGAGGTCATACCCTGACCCCGTGATGCGTCAAGCAGCGTGGGATCCACCGAGCGCACACCGATATATGTATTGCGCAAGATGGGCAGCAGCGAGTAGAGGAAGAGCACGAGTAAGGCAGGTTGTAATCCGATGCCGATAATTGGGATGAGGAGCGCGAAGAATACCAGGCTCGGGATCGTCTGGATGATTGATACCACAGCGATGATCGGTGATGACCAGCGGGGAAAGCGGGTCAAGATGATGCCGAGTGGTACAGCCACGATGATACCAGACGCCAGCGCCACTCCTACCAGGATCAAGTGTTGCCCGAGAGCCGGCAGAATTTGGCTGCCGTACGTACTCCAAAAGTCTGCGAGCCAACTCATGCCTCCACCCTCCTCAAAGCACCCGACAGCGTTCTGATGGCTGAGCGACGCGTGACGATGCCCACCAGTCGGTGCCCTTCATCAACCACCGGCAACGCTTCGGCCTCCTCATCCGCTAGCCGTCCAAATACCTCGTCCGGCGAATCTGTTTCCCTTACGCACACAGCATCTCCGTTCGTCCAGTTAACCGAGTTCCACTGGTCTGCGCCCTCGGGTACTTCGCCAGCGACACCTTGTAGGACTCCCTCATCGTCGATCCAAAACCACAAAGGCACATCAGCTATCTGCACGATGCGCCCGCCCTGCGGGAGTTCTCGCTGGATGCGCACCGCTACCGTTTGCATGAATTGCTGTACCGAATCTACTGGAGCCTTGGAAAGTACGAGGAAGCGCCCTATAAACTTGGCGATAAAATCGTCTTGGGGAGTGCGGATCAACTCATCAGGCGTACCTACCTGCAGGAGTTGACCATCGCGTAAGATGGCGATGCGGTCACCTAAGCGCATCGCTTCATCGATGTCGTGTGTGACAAATACAATCGTCTTTTGCAACTTTGCTTGTAAACGCTTGAGTTCTGTTTGCAGCACCTCGCGGCTGAGAGGGTCTAACGCGCCGAACGGTTCGTCCATCAGAATGACAGGGGGGTCCGTCGCCAACGCACGTAAAACGCCGACACGCTGCTGCTGGCCGCCCGAGAGTTGCCGAGGGTAGCGGTGGGCGAACGTCCCGTAGTCCATGGCCACCATCTCAAGCAATTCCCGCGTCCGTTCATGTCGTCGCTTCTCGTCCCATTTCAACAGCTTTGGCACCAGTTCAATATTTTGTTCAACGGTCATGTGCGGCAGGAGGCCCGTCTGCTGAATCGCATACCCGATGCCGCGGCGTAGCTGAATCGGATCATAGCTTTCGATATCGCGGCCATCAATGGAAATGGTCCCGCCCGTCGGCTCTTCCAGGCGATTGATCATGCGCAGCGTGGTGGTCTTGCCGCAACCGGATGGCCCAATCAGCACCATCAGCTCGCCGCTCTGCACTTCGAGCGACAAGTCGTTCACAGCTGGCCGAGCGCCTGGATACATCTTTGTAACGTTCTCGAACTTCACGCCCATGGTGAATCCCCTCTTGTAGGGGCGTGATGAATCACGCCCTGGTCTTGCCTCCGCCCGTATAGGCGTGATGATGGGGTTTAACAAATTAATGCGGGTATGGAGTGGGTTTCCCACAAGGCCGATAAATCGGCGGTGGGCGCGATAAATCGGCCCCTACGGGTGTGTCGTCCCGTTCGTGGTATCCCGAGTATTTTGTTAAAATTCATAATCACGCCCCTACGAGTCTTCAAACTGGTCGATGTCTTCACAAAGCTCTACGCCCAATCCAGGTCTTTCCGAAAGCTCTAGTTCACCATTGGAAGACACCCAGATGGGCTCCGTCAGGATGAAATCCCTCCGTTCCACAGTCCAGCCCGGCGGGTCCAGGGGATACTCGAGGAAAGGACACAGACCCGTCGCAGCTACTAGATGGAGATTGGCTATCAATCCAATCCCATTGCCCCAGGTGTGCGGGCTAAAGCGCAGCCCATATTGTTCACAGAGATGCGCTACCTTCAACCCAAGGCTGAAACCACCACAAAGGACAATATCAGGTTGCAAAACATCCGCGCAGCTGTGTACCACGAATTCGCGAAAGTCGGCGGGGCTGCGGTTCAACTCGCCGACGGCGATACGCAGAGACGTGGCACGACGCAGCTCGGAAAGGCCGGCGAAATCGGCGTGATCCAGTGGCTCTTCTAGCCAATAGACGCCATACTGCTCGAGTTCTCGAGCGACATACAAAGCTCGCTTCAGGTCCCAGGGCCGGCGCACGTCACCGGGCATACGCCACCCCTGGTTCGCATCAACCATGATTTCCATCGTGTTTCCGACCGCTTCACGAACACTTGACACGACCTCGAGGTCGCGCTGGATGTCTTCGTGTCGCATGCGAATTTTCACCGCTCGGAACCCCTGTTCCCGAAACCGGAGCACCTCTTCCACGCGTTGGGCCGGGGCGTGCAATTCACCGGTCGAGCAGTAGGCCGGAACACGATTGGAATGTCCCCCCCAGAGGCGAAACAGGGGAAGGTTGGCCACCTTGCCAAGCACATCCCAGAGGGCTATCTCAAGCGGCCAGTACCTGGCGTAGTGAAACGCGAGCGTGGCAAGAACATCACTGTGTCGCTCTATCTGGCTGACTTCCTGTCCGATGAACAGGTGCTTGAACTGTTCAAAGCCGTACATCGAGTCGCCCGATCCGTAGCCCACCACTCCCTCGTCGGTATGCACTTCGACAACTGTGGCTGAAAATCGCGTCCGCACCTGGTGGTCCCACGAGGCTCGGAAAGGTGGATCTAGAGGGATCGCAAAGTGGCGGATGCGAATGTCCTTGATGCGAATGGTCATCTTTCTCCTTTGATCGTCTGATGAAAGGCTTGCTTTTTGACCTAAACCGGTTTAGAATAAGTATAAACCGGTTTAGGTCTCCTGTCAATAGGATCGAAGACTTTTTTGGAGGTGAATACTGTGATCGACTACCTGATGTTCATAGACGATGCCTTCCGAGCCTCCGCGCAGGGTGGTGTCCTGGAGGTCATCAATCCAGCCACAGAAGAACTGTACGCGATGGTTGCTAGCGCTTCGGGTGAGGACGTGGAAGATGCAGTAGCAGCGGCGAAGCATGCACAACCCGACTGGGCGAAACTCCCGGCCATCGAGCGAGGAAGAGCCTTGCGTGCGTTGGCCCAATCCTTACGCCAGCACGCCGAAGAATTTGCCAGAATCCTGACATACGAACAGGGCAAAGTGCTTCCTCTTGCGCGTGCGGAGGTGGCTGCAGCTGCGGAATACCTCGAATTCACCGCTGAGTGGGCACGGCGTTATGAAGGTGAGATTCTGCAGAGCGATCGTCCCCGTGAGAATATCTTCATGTTCACAATGCCGGTCGGCGTGGTTGCCGGGATTCTTCCCTGGAACTATCCTCTCTTTCTGCTGGTGCGCAAACTTGCGCCGGCACTGCTGACCGGCAATACCATCGTGATCAAACCCTCAGAAGAAACGCCTGTGAACGCCTGTGAGATGGGGAGACTGGTGCAGCAAGTTGGCTTTCCCAAAGGAGTGGTGAATATTCTGCCGGGTGGACGCGACGTCGGAGAGGCCTTGTGTCGCCACCCGGACGTGCGGCTAATCACCGTCACCGGCAGTGTTGCGACCGGGATGCGCATTATGGCAGCTGCGGCTTCCCATGTGGCGCGTGTTTCCCTGGAACTCGGCGGAAAGGCACCTTGCATCGTCATGGATGATGCGGATATTGCGCTCGCGGTGCGGTGCATCCGGGACTCCCGCATCCACAATGCTGGGCAGGTCTGCAATTGCGCCGAGCGCGTATATATACATCGAAAGCGACTCGACGAGTTCTGCACTCGCCTGTCAGAAGCCATGCAGCAGGTGCGCTTCGGTGATCCACTTGACGAGTCGATGGATTACGGCCCACTCATCAATGGTGCACGGCGGGAGGCAGTGGCTCGTCTCGTGCAGGACGCCGTCCACGATGGCGCCGAACTCCTCACTGGAGGTGGGTATGGCCCGTACCCACGAGGCTTCTACTTCGAGCCTACGGTGTTGAGTCACTGCACCCAGGAAATGCGGGTGGTACGCGAAGAAACGTTCGGCCCGGTCCTGCCTGTCGTCGCGTTCGACGACCTGGATGAAGCACTGGCTCTGGCGAACGACACCGAATACGGGCTCACATCCTCCATTTACACGCAGAGCCTGGATGTGGCGATGCGTGCCTGCAATGAACTCCAATTCGGTGAAACCTATGTCAACCGCGAACACTCAGAGGCCATCCAGGCCTTTCACTCGGGATGGAAGCATTCCGGCATCGGTGGCGCGGACGGCAAATACGGACTCCTGGAATACACGCAGCGGCGTGTCGTCTACATGCAGCGTCAGTCGTAAATCAAGATGGGGCGCCCTGGAGGCGGGGCTTCCCGTGGTGGAGAATCAACAAGAACGCCGGACAATGAGCCTCGTAGGGGCAAGGGTGATGGCGTGGAGCGGGGAGGGCCCTTGCGGAACCCTGTCTGGGGGATAGGTAAGCCTTGCTACGTTATGCTGTAGCTGCTCTTGATCCGTTCCCTCTTCCGTGAATACTTGTGCTACTGCCCATAAAGCCATCGCCCTGACCGGAACCCGGATAGTAGTCAGCGGCGGCTGTACCCACTGCGCCGCCGGTACATCACCAAAGCCGGTGACCGCGCAGTCGTCGGGGACGCGGAGCCGTGCGGAGTGTAACGCATGAATGGCATTGATAGCCAGCTTGTCAGAGGAAGCTACGATGGCTGTGGCTCCATCCTTCTTCAATCTGTGCGCGACAGCCTGTGCCACCTCTGCTTCTGTGTTGGGGTAGGACCCCGATTCATCGTGGGTCAAGTCTGTGGTCGTGATGTCGTATTCCTGCAAGGTATCAGTCAGGACCTGCTTGAACTTCGTCACAAACAACTTGTCGCCTGACTCGTAGAGACAAGCTACATGCTGAAGGCCGCGTGACTCCAGGTGTAGGGCCAGTTCTTCGATCCCCGCCCGTAAGGTTGCATCCAGATAATCACCCCACAACCCGATAGCCGGAATCCCCATTGCGAGCAGATGGGCGATGCGTGGATCGGATACTCGCTCATCAAGAAAAATGATCCCATCCACAGCATGGTCCTGTGCCACTTCCTGAATCTGCCGGTCGTCCGCAGGGATCAGCATCACCCGCCGTTCTAGTTCGGAGGCTGTCGTCAAGATAGCCGCGAGAAACTGCATGTCGAGGGGATCCTGGTACGTCTCCATGTCACAGACGATGCCGATGGCCCCAGCACGCTTTGTCGCCAGGTTTCGGGCGACAGCGTTGGGTCGATACCCCAGTTCCTCTATGGCCCGCAGGATGCGAGTTCGCGTGGCGGGAGCAACATCCTTTCGCCCGTTTAGAACAAAGGATACCAGTGCCCGCGATACGTTTGCGGTACGGGCAACATCTGCTATGGTGACGTGCCTATTCCCCGGCATGCTGACCACCTTGGTGCGCATGGGACACATCTTCGTAAGCCGGTGAGATCCTGCTAATATTACAGTGACAATTACGCGGCATCTAAGTAGATCTCCCTAATAATGGAACACCTGAACGACCTGAGACCGAAACTCGGCTTTGTATCATAAAGCATACCGTAAAACTGGGCTAAGGGCAACCTCACGATTGACAGCGAGTGGAGTTCATAATTTTGCGTCGAGCCAGGCCACCCCAACTCCCCAGGGCGGAGGCAAGCCAGGCCACCCCAACTCCCCAGGGCGGAGGCAAGCTCGCGCCCCTACTAACTGCGCAGCAGGCTCCTCAAGGGACAGTAGGGGCGTGAGCTTGCCTCCGCCCTGGTGGGGGGCTGCGCGAATATGTCCTGTGCAAAAATTTGAACTCTACCCATTGCAAGCTGCTGCATCTTGACCTTGCCCTGGTTTGTTGTATACTTAACTCGTAAATATGGCTTTTAACACGAGGGTTTCCACGTGCATGCACACCCGACTATTCAATCGATCATAGAAAAGGTAAACAATTGGGGGCGTTGGGGACCGGACGACGAACTAGGCACGTTGAACTACATCGTGCCGGACAAGCGAGTACGTGCGGCACAGTTGGTGCGCCGCGGGGCTACGTTTTCCTTGTCACTACCACTCGACCGGTTTGGGCTTCAGCCTCCCATGGACCGGCGGCTGAATCCGCAACACATTATGCTGACATCTGGTTCCGACCTGTTAGCAGGGACGCAGCCTGGACACAAAGGTGGATTTGGCTATGCCGACGACATGATCATCATGGCACTGCAAGCGGCGACACACTGGAATGCCCTCTCTCATATGTTTTATGACTATCATATGTACAATAATCGCCACTGTAGCCTGGTGAGTTCGGAGGGTGCTGCGAAAAACAGTATCACCGTCGCATCTGCATCAATTGTGTCGCGGGCCATCCTGTTAGATTTTCCGCGAGCGCTGAACATACCCTGGCTGCCCGAAGACCACCACATTACTATAGAAGAGATTGAGCACATCCTGTCACAGCAGAGTATCGGTATCGAGCCAGGCGACATTCTTTTGTTTCGAACTGGGCACATGGCTCGTTTCCGGTCATCTGGCGAGTGGAATGAATACACGTACACCAATGCACCTGGACCCTGCCTGGAGGTTCTCCCCTGGTTGCACGAACATCAGATCGCTGCGGTTGCGTCTGATACATGGGGATTTGAAGCGGTGCCTAGTAAAACACCCCTTTGGTTGCCGGTACATGCTGTCGGCATCGTCTACATGGGCCTCATGCTAGGAGAGAATTTCCTGCTGGATGAGTGGGCCAATGACTGCGCCGTAGACGAAGTGTATGAAGCTTTCATTTGCGCCGGCCCTATCCCGTTCTCGCGTGCGGTCGGCGCTCCGGTCAATCCTCTTGTTGTCAAATGATGATCGTCTCTGGTCTATGTCCTTCGGGGTGAAACAAGATAGAAATGGAAGAGGATCGTTCGTACGGGCGTGATGATGAGTTTTAACAAGCAAGATCGGGAATGATTTGTCACCCTGAGCGAAGCGAAGGGTCTGTCTCGATGGGCCGACAGATGCTTCGCTTCGCTCAGCATGACACTACCTGTTTTGGTCGTTAAATTTCATCATCACGCCCTCGTTCCCTTGTCGAGCGGCCCGCGGGGCGTGATGAATCACGCCCGTACGAAGGGCTTTCACCCCAGAGGAAAGAGATCCTCGTCTCACGCCCCTGGCCCTCGTGGCTCTTGTGCTTCTCCGTTTTGATACTTCTATTACGTCCCATTTCCAACATCTGTCCGCACGGGTGGGGATGTAGGATGATGGGTGCGGAAACCGCGGTATCTACTCATCGCTTGACCCCGCCGATGGTGTAGATGTTAGACTGGTCAAGCTACAACCCCTTTCGCGAACGTTGGAAATTTCTAGATCAAAGCGATGCAACTTGCTGCGTAGCGACGAAAGCGCACGACGGATGGACCTCAATTCCTGTTGCCCTGTCCCACGGGTTTGCGCCTCCTGTAAACGTTGGCGCGAGCGTGCGATGGAGGCTGAGGTAACAGTGTGTGAGGAAATATGAGATAGCAACACCTCATAAGGACAGTAGTGCGGAAAAGACTCCAGAATGGGCACAAGCACGCTCATCTCATTCACACTGAATTGCTGCTCCATAATTAGCGTAGGTCCATCGGAGAGAAGAGACAACGTACGTGTCTCCAGATTTAAGGCCAGCATTTGATCTGTTGATAGCAAGCCCGGCAAAGAAAGATGAATAATTTTGGTCTCCATATTTTTGTGTTGTCTTAGGTGAGTGGGGTAAGTCTTCTGCATACGGCCCTTCTTTCTCTTGGATCTTTAATCATAAGACGACTATCAGGTAGGCGCGGAAAGAATACTACTAGAGTGCCTGTGCACAAGACGAATATAAAATGGACACGAAAAGGATACTACTAATCCTTGGTGATGCTTCTCTGGAGCATGAGTCTTTGAGCGCTATCAGAGCTTTCACCACCATCAATGCAGGACTAATATCCAGCATATCTAGAACATTTTTCCTACAAAAGCTTGAAGGCACAAAGCGAGAAGGCAAGAATAGCCAACAGATTGCTTTTGAAAGAATCCTTTCCATCTGAGAATAACGCCTTTGATATAGTAAATTGGTGTTTGACAATGTTTAGATGCTGTTACGAATAAAACTCTCAGGTATACATTACTATACTAACCAATGGTGCTGGTTGAGAAGTCATGAAGATCGTTCTTCTAAAGAGGGACCCATTCTCAGCAGAACGGAGCGGAACTTGAAAGGGCTCTTGGACATGTTACGCGTGCATATTGGCTGTTTGGGTCACCATCTGATGAACTCGATCCTTCCTTAGACCAGCTTTAGTCGAATCGCGCCATCGATAGTACTGCGATGCACGCCAGGGAGATATATTGCATCAAAAACATCTAGATGGCGCCAAACCTATGTAATTTCCTCTCCCAGCCTATATATATCATAGAAATTGCATAATGTACAGCAAACAAGCAAGCATGCAAAAGCAAGTTGATAGAGAAATGACACGATCTATACGAGGAAGCTACTACCCAGGGCCGCTTCTCAAGGCGTACCAGCCACCTTCTATCCGAACAATGCGACTATCATAGCCGTATTAAATAGGCTATTAATCCTCGTATTCTCGGCCATCACTATCTGCAAAGTCGGTCATCGATACTCACAAAGCTAGCCATCAACTAGCGACTTTCACTCTATTATTGGGTATACTTTTGCTTGGATAGTAAAAAAAGACAAACCTTGTAGTCCGAGTGTTCTCTGTATTTTCCTCTTTACAGAGACAATAATGCAAAACCAGCACCAATCACCAAGTGTAAGTGGGTGTTGCCATGCTTATAGAACCGCGTCCCTGTCGTGCATCACGGTAGTACATCTGTTTCTGTAGTAAGTACAGGAGCCGCAATTCCAGCCAGGAGAGCCATTTTGATTACCGTTGCGCGTCCTCTTTTGGGGGCTGAGGAGGATGCTGCTATTCTTCGAGTCCTCGCATCGGGACAGCTCGCGCAAGGAGAGCAGGTCGCGATTTTTGAGGGGCGTTTTGCCGAGCTATGCCAAGTGCAAGAGGCTGTCGCTGTTTCCTCAGGGACTGCTGCGCTTTACCTGGCGTTACTTGCGCATAATATTGGTCGCGGTGACGAAGTGATCACGACTGCTTTTAGTTTTGCTGCCACCGCCAATGTCATCCTGCTCGTTGGGGCCACGCCTGTGTTTGTGGATATCGAGCCAGACACCTACACGATAGATCCCATCCAGGTAGAGACAGCTCTTACTCGCCGCACGAAAGCAGTCATACCGGTGCATCTGTATGGTCACCCGTGTGATATGAATCGCCTGGGGCAACTTGCAGAGGCGTATTCTCTTGTGCTTATCGAAAACGCATCCGAGGCGCATGCAGCCGCGATAGACGGAAGGCCTGTGGGGAGTTTTGGGACGGGATGTTTCTCGTTCTATGCAACCAGGAACATGACAACCGGTGAAGGAGGGATGGTCACGACCAGTGATCCCGCCATCGCTGAACGGGTGAGACTTTTGCGCAACCAGGGGCAAGAAGCATGCTACTACCATATAGCTCTGGGGTACAACCTGCGTATAACGGAACTGCAAGCGGCCATTGGCATCGCCCAAATGGAGAAGCTGGAGTACTTTACAGAGCGGCGCATTGCCAACGCAGCATTCTTGACGGAACACCTCACAGGGGCAGTGCAGACCCCGGTAGTGCGTCCTAGGTGTCGTCACGTTTACCATCAATATACCATCAGAGTCCCTTCAGGTCGCAACGAATGGGCGGACAAGTTGCGTGCACAGGGAATTGAGACGGTGGTTCGATTTCCTATTCCAATTCATCAGCAACCTTTTTATCGGCGTATGTCCTCTCTGTTTCGCGTCTTAAGCCCTGGTAGAAGGTCAAGGGTGAAAGGTGGGAACCCTTCTGCGCGCCTGCCTGCAACGGAGAGTGCTGCGGAGCAGGTATTGTCGCTCCCTGTGCATCCGGCCCTGAGCGAGGAGGATCTCTCAACGATTGTAAGGGAGGTAATGGTTCTATGCGAGTGAGAATTGCCGTGGTCAATTTTACGATTTTTGCTTGTAAGGATAAGGGATAAGGATGATCGTGCATCGAGGAGCAACGTCACATATGCAGATACCCCTTGTAGATCTGCGCTCACAATACCAGATGATTAAGCACGAGGTCACAGCGGCCTTTGAAGAAGTACTGGAGAACATGCAGCTTTTTCTCGGCCCACAGGTGCAGGCGTTCGAGCGAGAATTTGCGATGTATTGCGGATGCCATCATGGGGTAGGCATGGCTTCGGGGACCGATGCTCTCGCCCTGGCCCTTCGTGCCTGTGGCATTGGTCAAGGGGATGAAGTCATCACAGTGTCCAACACGTTTATCGCTACTGTCGAGGCGATCGCTGTGGTGGGAGCAAGGCCCGTCTTTGTAGATATCGATCCAGATACCTATACCATGGATTGGCGGCAACTCGACCAGGTACTCACTCCCCGTACACGTGCTCTGCTCCCTGTCCATTTGTATGGTCATCCCGTAGAAATGCGACCTGTGCTGGATTTTGCACATATGCACGGGTTACGTGTGATCGAGGATGCTTCTCAGGCACACGGTGCCACCTGTCAGGGACGGCGGGTTGGCAGCTTTGGTGATATCGGCTGTTTTAGCCTCTACTACAGTAAGAATCTGGGAGCGTATGGAGAAGCGGGGATTTGTGTAACCAATGATCATGACCTTGCAGAGAACCTCCGTACGTTGCGTGATCACGGCTCGCGTATACGCTACCGGCATGAGGTCTTGGGGGTCAATGCCCGCTTGGATGAGTTACAGGCAGCGGTGTTG
>WNFB01000203.1_pt1 | contig 42312 bp, 45 predicted proteins | sample 5400501 | NCBI WGS metagenome assembly WNFB01 (sample SAMN13153341, study PRJNA577476) | soil metagenome | isolation source: 200 cm saprolite under Douglas fir tree site 2 hole 1 | place: USA:California | collected 2015-04-18 | reverse complement strand
GCGGCAAATACCACGCCGGACACATCGACACAGTCAGCGTCAGCCTCAAGACCGACGGAACCAATGACTGGCAGCTAAAATCCATCCACAACACCAAAGACGGAGACATGGTCGTAGTCTGGGGAGGCGGCAAAGGCCGCATGAGCGGTCCACAGACCGGCACCTGGGAAGGAGAACTACACTTCATGACCCAGTCACCCAAACTAGCCTGGCTCAACAACTCGACCGGCTGGGTCGAAGGCCAAGGCAACATGTCTACCGGCGAAAGCAGCGGCAAAATCTACGCCAAAAAGTAACACGCCTACAAGTCAAACTTCCAATACCGTTTTTTTATTCGGCTGACAACAGCGTAGCATCCAGTCATTGCTGCCACCAAGAAGCATCTCTTACGGAGCCTCCGTCAAAGGTGAAGACCACAAGGAAAACGAGGACACGATACTGGTCGAAGATGGCCTAGGACTGTACGCAGTCGCTGACGGAGTAACAATGCCTTACGGTGGAGGACCCGCAAGCCGACTTGCCATTAGCAGCCTCACGTATTTGTTCAAAGGCGACCTGGCAGAGACAATTCCACAAGTCAACAGAATAGTTTTAGAAGAAAAGAAGAAGAGCCCTGGAATCGGGTCCAGCACACTCACCGCGGCACAATTGACCGACGGAAGTGTCAGGATCGCACACGCGGGAGACAGCTCCGCCTTCCTAATCCGAGCTAACGCAATGATCCTGAAAACAAAACCCCAGAACCGAGGAGGGTTCCTAACCAACACCATCGGAGAATACTTTGAAGGAGCAACAATCTACAACGAAGAAGTCAGGTCAGGCGACCATCTCATTCTGGCAACCGATGGGGTGACTGCTGTGCTGAACCAAGACGAGATAGTGGAAACGGTAACAAGACTGAAAGAGCCCAAGAGGATAGTTGAATATTCTCTCGGGGAGATTGGAAGGCGACCCCGAAAGTACCGAGACGACCGGAGCATGGTCGTTGTGAGGATATGACAAACCCCCCGGGCATAGGAGCCTTGAACCTGAAAGCGGTTCTCTTCGACCTCGGCGGCACTCTACACCATTACCGTCGCGAAGAAGTCTTTCGCGCCGTCCTCAAGGAAAAGGGAACCGAGATAAGAATCGATGAAGTGCTCCGCGCCTATGATGTGACAGATCCAATCTTTGCCCGACTAACTGCGGAACTACCCCAGGAGGTCATGTGGCCGGACCAACTCCTTGAGCAACTGGACCTGATGATGCTGAAGGAGGTCGGGATAGCCGACGACTGTGAGAACCTAGCTCGTTACATGAGGCAGAATTGGGATCGAGTTGATCGACAACTTCCTAAGAATATTGTCAGGCGCGCTTACTCTGACGCTCCTCCCTGCCTCGAAGCTACAAGAAAACTGGGCCTGAAAATGGGGATAGTGTCTAACATTCCCTCTGAAGAACGACTAAGAAACGAGCTTGAAGCAATTGGACTAATCCAGTTCTTTCCAGTCCTGATCGCTTCGGGATCAGTCGGCTTCGCTAAGCCGAAGAAGCAAATCTTTCACTTGGCAGCTAACAAGCTCAGTGAGGTTCCCAACAGCATCCTATTCGTAGGGGATGACCTTCAGCGAGACTACTATGGCGCAATACAGGCGGGGATGAAGGCAGTGCTCATAGACAGAAGAGGAATCTTCACAGACAACACCAACGTCTTCCGACTCTCCTCGCTCGAACAGCTTCCCCCGATTCTTTCGCAATCAACACTTTGACCAAACGATCTCGAAACATGAGGGAAAGAAAAGCCGTCAAAACAAGGGTCAGGAAATTCGAAGTCAGTGATCTCGACCATGTCCTAACACTATCGGAAAGATACGGTTCGTGGGATGCAACACCAACAAAGGCAGACATAGAAGGATTTCATTCCTCCAACCCAGAATTCTTCTTTGTAGCCGAGATCGAGAAACAAATCGTTGGATTCGTATATGGAAGAGAATCGAGTCCTCCAGCGGAAACTCTCGACAAATGGAAATCTAGAAAGGTGGCGTCAATTGAGACGCTCGCGGTAGACAAGGATTACAGGCGACAGGGAATCGCCACATCATTGTTGGCAGCACTATTCGAAGTGTTCAAACAAAAAGAGATAGATCTAGTCACCCTGTCCGTCCCAGCCGTGGAAGTAGCTGCGATGAAGCTGTACCGAAAGCTGGGGTTTGAACCTAGGGCCCACTTTCTCTGGAAGAGATTGGCTGCGTAGCTATTGTGCTGGTGTAGTCTGCTCTGCAGCTTCGGGATGCTGTCCTTGGGAGAACATAGCCATGGCTTGCTTCTGTTTCTCGTCTCTCTCTGCCTTGCTCATTTTGATCTGCTCCGATAGTGACCAGTGGTGGCCAAATGGGTCGGTAAGCTGACCGTAGCGTTCGCCCCAGAACATGTTGTCCAACGGCATTGTTACCTTGGCACCCGCGTCGACTGCTTGCTGCCACAGCTTGTCTACATTTTTCACATAGACCTGCAGAGTGACTGGGCTGTTACCTAAGACATCTGGCGATTGCGAGCTGGCGCCTGGAAAGACGTCGGACATCATCACGATCGAATCTCCTATTCTAATCTGAGCATGCATTAGCTTCCCATCGGGTGTAGGTTCACGCTGGAGCTCCTTCGCTCCAAAGGCTTTCTTGTACCAGTCGATCGCTGCGGCGGCTCCGTTGATCGACAGGTAGGGAGTTACGGTTCGAAAGCCCTTCGGAATCGGGTCAATCTTAGCTTTTTTGGGTTTAAGCTTCTTGGCTTGTTTGGATTTCTTGGGCATATGATAATCCTCGATACCGGGTCGCGTAAATCTCGCCCATAAAAGAAATTCGGTCGTTTGATAGGAAATGGGCTCAATTTAGCCCTGCTTGATGCTCGAAACACAGGGCTTCCTATGTCGGTATTCTAAAGCGTCCGGCTGCTCTCTTCTATGAATCATCTTCTGTAACGGTCGATCAGTTTCTTGCTAACCAGCTCCATCAAGGCTGAGCTCCGCTCGGGATCACTGTTTAGGTTATTTCTGTAGGAATCTGTGGAGATCTCCGGTGAATGAGCTGCTATAGGTGGATTGAGAGAGCGGGGCTATGCTTAATGCACGCGGAGTGGGTTGGAGTGGCCGCGGACGCAAGGGATGAGCAAGCCTCTCGACAACCCGCTCTCGGATCAAGGAGCGAACCCCTCATCGGATCCATCGAGAGAGGCAAGCCTGATCGAGGAAGGAGTGTTGCCGGAAATTCTCAGAGGCCGCATGTTCTGCACGGTGCACGGGCGACAATGCTATCGGAGCACCACGTTCACTGGAGAATCAATTTGGGTATGTCCAGATGAGCGGCACGTAGTTGCTTTGCGAGGATAAGAAAATCGACTGGGAGTTTCGCCCAGCTCTTTACCGGGTTACCGTGAATGGGAATTGGTTGCTTCTCGTAGTCGTCACGGTAACCGTGTATGATTGTCCGACGGTGAACTGGAAGAATAATCCAGGTATTCCACCATAGACGCAACCTGGGCAGTTGGCGCCGATCAGAATGGTCGCTGTGCTGAGGCCATTAGGAATTATCACGGGTCCTGCGAAGTTTGAGAGACTCCACGTGTTTCCTGAGGAGTCCCGTATCACGTAGGACTGCAATGTCACGGACGTATTCCCGGTATTCTGGAGAACAAGCGATAAGCTTGTGCCATTGATGAATTGATACGCGCTTAGTTTCAGGGATTCTATTACGGGCGGTGGTACTATGGGGTCGACGACCGTGAGGCTGATGACTGTTGAATGGGTTCGTGAACCAGAGGTTCCTGTTACTGTGACATTGTAGGTTCCGAGCTTTGTGATGAGACTGGTGGCTATGTTCAGGGTGCTAGAGGCTCTTCCACTGGACGATAGTATCAACGGGTTTTGGCTGCCTGTCACGGTGATGTAGCCGAAGGGTGCTGTAAATGTGAGACCTACCGTTCCCGCGTAACCACTCAGGCTTGTAACCGTGATGGTCGTGGTATTGCTCGTTCCGAAAATGTTGACGATCTTCGAAGGTGAGGAAGTGATTGTGAAGTCCTGGTCTGAGACGACTTGGACTGCTAAATCGGCTGATGCATAGTTAGTCCTTCCATGACTGGTTGCGATTCCAACAACAACTAGGTTGTAGTTTCCAACGTTACTTGTTGCGTTAACAGTTAACGTGGACTTTGCTGTGCCGTTGGCCGGCACACTCATGCTGGCAGGGTTCAACAACACGGGGAGTTTTGAACCTGTAAAGAATACTGATAATGATACGGTTCCGGAGAAACCGTTGAAGCTGGTCACGCTTACGGTGGACTTGCCGGATGCACTCTGATCGAGAGACAAAGCTGAAGGGTCGATTGTGAGCAGAAATGAGGGACCCGCTTTACCGACGTTCACGTAGGAGCTGAGCATCGTGCCCCCTGCGATGGTTCCAAGGGCGGCCGTGAGAACCATTAGGAGACCCTTTAGATGGACGAGACTGCTGAATAGCATTGTCTTGCAATCCCCTAATCCTAAGGCCAATTGCGTGGTCTGGAGGCTTACGGGTCGCGTAACTAGTGACGGTTACTGAGCGGTCGAGTGTGGACACAGGGCACGCTACTCCATAGCTTGGAGACCTGTTTTGGTCCAAATGATACGGAAAAGTCTGTACTAATTGTTTAACGACGAAATACGCACAATAACGCCCGCCACGAACGTTTTTCGCCGCTACGATTCATGGTTTGCCCTTGAAGCAGCAACGTATGTATGACCATGCGCTGTTAGCAATTCCGTCAGGTCTCTGTAAAAGCCGTCACCGCTTTGACTGCTAGCTATTCTAGAAACTCAGTTGAAGGTCAGATTCAGAGAAATCGAATCATTCCGGGTAGACGTAATTTAAGTGAATTCTTAGGAGAATGGTCATCGTCTCCACCTAACGCATTACGTTCGCAGAGGTGAGAGATGAGAACTGTCGCTTCAAGAAACCCAACAGGTTGCACCGGATGGCTTCTCGCTAAGATCAATGTTGCTTTTGGATGCTCCTTCTCGGGGTCGGTGCTGGCGCCACCGCCTATGTTCTAGGTAATGCTTTCGCAGCTGTCGCAGGCGCACCCAGTACGGGTGCGTCTCAGCAGAGCACAACGACAACGAGCGCGAATGCGAACGGACACAACTGTACTCTCGGTTCAACGTAGAGGTCGTCGACTAAAGACCTCCAGACCCCATTTTTTCTAGACTCACGTATGCACATTCCGGATTATCTACCGTTCTCGCGGACCTTGTTCCATGCAACGCAAAGAACGGTCTTTTCCGTTCTCAAGTTAGATACTTCTGAAATACCTGTGTCCCAACCGCCTCTCTGTCCGGGTTTCATAGTCCATGCGCGTAAACTGGTTTCTGATGCTAGCCTGTGTGTTAGCAAGCCTATATGCGTGGCAGCAGGACCCGAACTGGGCTGACCAGAATCTAGTCTTCAGCCTTAACAATCTCTATGCAGGACGTGTCTGGACCCTCGTAACGGCCCTCTTCGTTCATGCCGGCTGGGAACACCTACTAGGCAACCTTCCGTTTCTCTTCGTCTTCGGCAACACTCTAGAAAAGATGATTGGCCGAAACAATCATCTCCTGGTCTTCTTTCTGGGCGGATTCACCAGCTTCCTACTGCCACCTATCATAGGAATCTACAGCCCCGACACGGGCATGCTAGGAGCGAGCGCGGCAATCTTCACGCTCGCAGCGGTCGTCATGTTAATGTCTCCGCTTAAGTTCAGCTGGCTCTTCCTCGCCCCACAAGGACTCGTAGCGATCATCTACTTCGTCTTGAACGTAGCACTCGTGTACGCCCCCAGCATGATACCCGGATACAATCCTAACGTGGCATACATCGCCCACGTTATCGGCTTCACAGTCGGAATCCCATTCGGTATCGCTTGGAGCCTGCACTGGAAGAAGAACCTCGTAATTACCGTCGGTCTCTTCAGCATCTACCTAGCCATACTCGCCCTGCTGGGTGCACTCACAGGAATCCAGACACCGTTCGGCGTTTTTTAGGACAACTGATTCTCCACTAATGGTTTCAATTTCAAAAAGACCTCTCTGGTCACCTTGAGATCGTCGAGACAGTGATCCCTGATCAACTTCAACGCAGCCTCGTCTCCCTCCAATGCTTTGACGAACAATTGAGGGACCTCTAGTCCCATGGGACCCTTCTCCCTCTTTATGCCGAAAAAGTCGCATACATGGTCCAGATATGTGAATGTCAGACGGAGCCGAGACCTTACGACCTCGTTCATGTCCAGGTGAATCTTGCTCAACAGTGGAAGAGGGTCCAAGCCATGCTTCAAGAGACGAGTAGTAAGAAAGGGCGTGTCGAAGCCTCGACCGCTCCAAGTCACGATCACGTCACAACTCTCCAGCCGCCTGAGAAGCTTGATGAGCAGATCCTTCTCCTGATTAGTTCTCTTAGCCTCAAGGTATTCGCTCTTCCCAGTCTCTGGGAGGAGACCTACGCCTACTACAATCCCAGCATCGGCTTCTAGAGAAGAAGTTTCAATGTCTAGAATGATGATTCTTGGCGCCATGAGCTCGACGGTTCGGATCTAGTCTAAAGCGCTTCGTCCAAGTTCGTCGAACGCAGGTTTCATAGCCCAGAATCCCCGGCTAACGGGCTATTCGGAGATCGCTTTTGCAAGTCCCAGCCGTTGTGGAGCTAGAAAATCTAGAGAAGAGTTATCGGCTTGGAAAGGTCACGGTAAACGCACTCCGCGGGGTCTCTCTAAAACTCTGGCAGGGAGAGTTCATGGTGATAATGGGTCCTTCGGGGTCCGGTAAGACGACGCTTCTCAACATCATCGGAACCCTGGACAAGCCCAGTTCTGGTCGAGCCCTTGTGGACGGGGAGGATATCACCAGAATGAACGATGGACAGTTGACCAAGCTGAGACGACACAAGATAGGCTTCGTATTTCAGTTCCACAATCTCATTCCAGTTCTAACAGCCTTGGAGAATGTTGAGCTTCCACTGATAACGTCGGGAGTCAAGCGGAAATCGTCCCGGGACAGAGCGATGGAACTACTGAGCCGAGTAGGGCTTCATGATCGGATTGATCATCTTCCAGACGAGCTGAGCGGCGGAGAACAGCAGCGAGTCGCCATCGCGAGGGCGCTAGCTAACCATCCACGACTGGTTCTCGCCGACGAGCCGACCGGAGACCTCGACTCTCAGACAGGCTCCGAAGTCGTTCAGCTAATGCATAGCATGGCTAAACAGGAGGGCTCTTCAGTCGTGGTAGTAACTCACGATCCAGTTGTAGCCGAGAAGGCAGATCGTCTCGTCGAGATGAGAGACGGGAGAATTGCGGAAGAGGTCCGCAAACCTCTCGCGGGACAGAAGCGTACCATTAGAGCAGTAGAGCCTCTACCACCTGAACCTGGACGCTCATTATCGCACCCCAACTAGACCTTCTGGGTAGATAGGATTGCTCTCAGCGAAGATCGCCTCTCGAAGCCTTCCAAAGCGCCGGGCCCGTACGATTCTGACTGTTACCGCGGTATTCCTCGGTGTCGCTCTGCTAGTAGGAATCAACATGGCCACAGCCAGCGCCCTTGGGGAGTTCAACAATTACATCAACAAGTTCTGGGGAGCTACCGATATCGTTGTAACATCTGGCAACGGCCTCCAATTCTCAAATCAGACGCTCATTGCAGTAGAGAACAACCTCTTGGTCCATCAGACCGCTGAGAGACTTGTATGGGGAGGCGTGATTGGGACTAGCACATCAAATACGACCTTTTTCCTAACAGGAGTTAACCCGACAAATGATTTCGACTACGCTACCTTCAACATAACAGGCGCGCGTCAGCTCTCACAGGGCGTAGTCGTCGACAAAGTCATCGCTGAGAAATTCGGAACTGGCATAGGGTCCACTCTAAACATAACAACGGTCACTTCTCAACTCCAGCCAGAATCGATGCTGCTTCAGATCGTGGGAATCAACAATCCGCTGCGCAATTTAGGCTCGACAATCTACATGTTTCTCCCCGAATTACAATCTAGGGTTGGACTCGGAGGACAGATCACTCACATCTACGCCAGCCTCTATGACTCCACCAAGGCGATACAAGCAGTAGACGAGTTGCAGAAGATTCTACCAACCTACGACGTGAGCGCTCCTAAGGCAGAGGCTGTCCAACGCATCCAAGGACAGACTGCAGGCTTCCAGATAGGACTCAACGTAATGATTGGGGTATCGCTCGTCGTTTGTTCGTTCATAGTATTCAACACTCTCTACATGACGGTCAGCGAAAGAACGTACGAGATCGGGATAATCCGAGCTATCGGAGGTTCCGGAGCCCAGATATTCAGGATATTTTTCGCCGAAGGCGGTCTCATCGGAACGCTTGGAACGTTGGCGGGAATACTGGGAGGACTGGGCCTAGCCCGACTTTTTACGTTCGTCTTTGAGGTGACTTTCTCTGTTCCAAACCTTCCGGTCGCCCAGCTAACCCCCAGCATCGCTCTGGCTGCTCTTGGAGCAGGCTTCGCGACTGTGTTGGGGGGATCTCTCTATCCTGCGCTATCTGCGAGCCGGATCAACATCATACAGGCGATCAGACCCTCCGCGAGGAATTCGACGACGCAAATTCCTCTAACATTCATCGCCCTAGCAGGAGTTCTCATGCTCGGCATTGGGATCGGAGAGTCCCTCCGAATCACCCCGTTCCATGTCAATTACCTAGACGTTGTCCTTGTCCCAATTGGTCTAGTCCTCCTGGGCTCGGCGATCTTCGGAAAAGCCGGGCGGGCCTTGACTCTCCCCTTGTTGTTGCTCTCGAGCGCTGTAAGATATGTTTCCTCTAGGAGTGGCAGGAGGAGGCTGTTGCGTAGTACTGTCTGTTTCGGGATGATAACGATAACTCTCAGCTTTGCAATAATGATAGGGGGGATCCAGAGCGGGGTCCGAGGCGCGCTCCAGCAGGGGGTACAGGAAGCCATAGGAGCAGACATTATTCTAGTCGCAAACCAGTCCGTCCCAGTCAGGTTCACAGACAACCTCACAAGTCTACAACAAGTTGCAAGTGCAACACCTTTGTCTCCGAGTCCCTACTCTGCGAAGGCGTTTGGAAAAAGCACGAGTAGCAGTATCGGAATCGTGGCTATAGACCCAGCAATATTTCCAACCATCATCTCCTACACCTTTCTCAATTCACAACCAGTGTCCCAGATCTACCCGCGACTCGCATCGGACAATCAGTCGCTCTTGATACCTGATTCACTAGCATCCAAGCTTGGCGTCGCGGCAGGAGACCAGCTCTCGATTCTTACAAGAAAACCGACAGTGAACAACGACAGCTCCATTGTGCCCTTTACAGTTGCAGGAGTATTTACGGGTCCAGTGCTACAATACATTCAGTTCGGTGAACACTTTGCAAGCGATTCTATCGTTGTATCATTAGCTTCCCAACGAGAATATTTTGCAGGGAGAGACACGGCTCCCCTCTTCCTAGTCGACCTCAAGCCGCAATACAAGTCTCAGGCGACAGGGGTCGCCCAAGACATCGCGACCAAGTTCCCCCGGTACGATCTCGGCGCGAACTCCCTAACGCTCGGCGAACTCCTATCGCTTGTTAACGATACGATCAATAGGATTTTTGCGCTGATATTGCTGATTCTTTACTTCGCACTGTTGATAGCCAGTCTAGGAATAGGTGCAACTATGATTATGAACGTGTCAGACCGAAGGAGGGAGATAGGACTCTTACGCGTGCAGGGTATGAGCAGGCTACAGATTACCGGGCTATTTCTCGGCGAGGGAGCTCTTCTCGGTCTCTTCGGATTCTTACTATCCATACCCGGTGGGCTGTTGCTCTTGAAGGGTGCCACCAACAGCACTAGCCTGGCCGGTTTCTTCATTCCCTTCATCGTGCCCTACGGTGCCATCATTCAGGCGTTGATTCTCGCTCTCGTTGCAGTGCTGGTTGGTAGTCTATATCCAGCGTTGCGAGCGTCTCGATTGGAGATTGCCCGAGCCTTGGAACAAGTGTGATCCTTGCCCGAGACTAAATATCACTGCAGGCACGTTCACAGGGAAAGGGTTTGCCTGGTAACGCCCTCCTCTCAGTCTACGACAAGACAGGGCTAGACAGAATAGCCTGGATATTCTCAAAGCTCCATATCAAGATGCTCGGGTCCGGAGGAACGGCCGAAGCTGTTCGGAAACTTGGCTTCAGTGTCGTGGAGGTTTCAGAGTATACTCAAGTCTCGGAGATGCCTGGGGGACTCGTGAAGACGTTGCATCCGAAGATTCACGGCGGGATTCTGGGAGACTGGAAAGACCCAGTGCAACAAAAGTACCTGGAGGCTAACGGAGTTGAGCCCTTGGATTTTGTCGTAGTGAATCTCTATCCTTTCCGAGAGGTTGTAAAGGCTGATCCTGAGAATCTTCGAAAGGCCGTTGAAAATATTGACATTGGAGGCGTGGCGTTAATACGGGCCGCGGGAAAAGGTGCATTGTTGAACTACCGAGTTGTGCCAGTGACTTCCCCACTGCAGTATGAGGAGGTGGTCGCGGAGCTGGAGAGGAAGGGGTATGTGGGAAATGATCTGCGGCAGCGACTGGCCCGAGAGGCATTTGTTCTAACAGCAGATTATGATAAAGCAATACGGGACTTCTTGATGGGCCAGGCTCGATGAGCAAGCAGGAGATTCGAAGAATCTATCGGACCGCTGTGAAGGAGGATTTTCCACGAGTTCTTAGGCTGGAACTAGGGGGAAAGGTGTTCGAGTATTCGAAGGTTCACTGGACGATTGATGGGGACGATCGTGGGTTGCGGTACGGGTCGAATCCGCATCAGAAGGCGGCATTGTATAGGGCTGAGCATTCCAAGGGAGGGATTGGAAGTGTAGACTGGGTCAAGTGGGGCAAGGATGGACCGTCGGCAACGAACATCGAGGATGGAAGTCATGGGTTGCGAATTGTCGGATATTTTGGCCTGCCAGCCGTGGCTGTGATGAAGCATCTCAATCCTTCGGGAGTGTCTATAGGGCACGAGGGCGAGAAATTGTCCTCTGTTTATCTGCGGGCCCGTGATGCGGATCCGAGAGCCTCGTTTGGCAGCGTTGTCGTTCTCAACCGAAGGGTCGACAAGTTGACGGCCGAAGAGTTGACGAAGACGTTCGTCGAGGTGGTCTATGCGCCGGATTATGAGGCGTCGGCGATTTCAGTCTTCCAGGCGAAGAAAGATATTCGGATTGGAAAAGTCGCAGGCTCCGATCATGATTCGAATTCGCCTGACATTGTGGTGCTGGATGACGGGTCACTAATACTCGAGGATTCTTACCGAACTGGACTACAATCTTTGGAACAGCTGAAAATGTTGTCCGTGGCCACTCAGCGTTCACCATCGGAAGCAGAGTATCAGGCTATGATGCATTCCTGGTGGGTTGCATGTGAGGTCCGATCTAACGCTGTTGTATTCTGGAAGAACGATGCATCACAGGCGATCGGGACCGGGCAACAAGACAGAATCGGGGCAATCGAATCATGTATCGAGAAAGCCCACAAGTTCGGCCACGATCTCAAGGGCAGCGTAATGGCCTCTGACGGGTTCTTGCCTAAAATCGATAATGTGGACGCGGTTGCAAAAGAAGGCGTGTCGGCAATAGTTCAGCCCGGAGGCTCAGTCGAAGACCGAGAACTGGTTAACGCTTGTGATGAGCGTGGAATCGCTATGATCATGACGGGGGAACGTTCCTTCCGTCACTTCTGAGAAAAAGTAACCTGTTGTCCCATCGAAAACCGGATTCCTCCGTGCTCACCTTTGATGAGTTTCCAATTTACTTTAACCCCTAAAACCCTTTTACGGACGGATTCCGGTTTCGGTCGTCTTCGAATTGCAGAACAGACGATCTGGGAGCGTCCGAGCATATTACGAGCTCATGAAACCGAGGATCGTCTACTTGCTAGACTTTACAGCGGTGATGGCCTTTCTCGTTGCTGCTTCAAATGTCAATGTCGTTCGTCTGGTTGCAATTATCGTCGCTGGCACTCTCGCGTCGGGAGGGGCGGGTGCGCTCAACTGCTATCTTGACCGGGATGTAGATAGAACGATGGGACGGACGAGCTGGAGACCAATTCCTCAGGGAGAGGTCTCCCCGGTCCGAGCGCTCGTCTTTGGCCTAGGACTCATTGGCATTAGTGCAGTCGTCTCTCTGTTATTCCTCCCCTTGTTGGCCGGTCTATTCATTGTGCTTGGCGCAGCGATTTACGTACTGTTCTATACGAAGTATCTCAAGCGTCGAACCAGTCTGAACATTGTGTTAGGCGGCTCAGCTGGAAGCTGCGCCCCTTTGGCTGGCTGGGCCGCGGCGACGGGACAGCTTACAGCACCGGCGCCATGGTTAATGGCTCTCCTGGTTTTCGTCTGGACACCCAGCCATTTCTGGGCACTAGCTATGAGGGCCGTGGGTGACTATTCGAAGGCGGGAATCCCAATGCTCCCGGTTGTCGTGGGCGAGAAGAAAACAGCCCAGTATATCGCACTAAACACATTCCTATTGGTTCCATTATCTCTAGCGTTTGTCCTTCCTGCCTTGGGAGGATTTGGCATAATCTATCTAGTGACAGCCGGCTTACTGGGTCTCGGCATGATCATGGTCGACCTTAAGCTCGTCGCTAATCCGACCAAAACTCAGGCCTGGACAGCGTTCAAGTTTTCCAGCCCGTACTTGGCAATAGTGTTTCTGGCAATGGTCCTAGACGTGAGGCTTCTTCCGCACTATCTTCCAATCTAGAATCTGGGGCTAGAATTTAGCGGCGAGCTTCAGAAAGTTCTGTATGATCATTCGTCCATGAGGATGCTTGTCATCTGATCTTTCTGGATGAAACTGTACGCCATAGAGGGGGCGTTTCTGATGACCGATGGCTTCCACCTGTGCTGTTGCTGATTCGGCTAGATGGCTGAATCCCTCGGGGGCCCTGTTTAGGGCTTGACGGTGCGACTCGGAGACTCTGATCAAGCTGGGCAGTCCGTCGAATAATGGATCGTTTCCTAGGAGTTTGACTTCTTTGAACTCTCGAACGTTATGGCCAAGGTCTACAACTTCAGATCCATAGGCGGCGCCGATGAGCTGGTGCCCAAAGCAAATTCCTAGAAATGGCCGATCCATTTTCCTGACAAGGTCCATCTCGTGCTGGAATACCATTCTAGTGTCGGGTTTGGACAACATGAAGTTCGAGCCGGTAAGAATTACAATGTCAGGGTCTTTCTGCGGAACGACATCGATTAGGCGAGGGGTCTTGTAGTCCAGCATCTCTGGGTGTTGAGCTGTGCAGAGCGCTATGTTGTGAAGCGCCAGTTTCGCCTTTTCGGGTTCCTTGTAGTTGTTGATTACCAGTATTCGCAATCTTCGCGGTCACAGGGCTGCGAGGAGTCTGTCTATCTCCTCCTCGGTATTGTAGTAGTGGGGGGATGCGCGTATAGCCTTGACTCTACTCGCGACAGTGATGTTCAGTGACTTCAGTTTGTTGAAAGTAGCTTGAGGATCCTGGTCTTCGAAGACTACTATTCCGCTTCGACGCTCAGACTGAAGAGGCGTCAGGATTCTCCGTCCCTTCTTCTTCAAACCATCGATGAGACGGTCCGTTAGCTTGAGGACGCGATGGTATCTTTCCTGCTGGTTTTGCTTGAGCGCGTATTGGAGGGCGGCCTTCGCCCCTACGATCGAGACTACTCCCCAGCTTCCTCCCTCGAAACGAGTCGCGTCCGCCGCAGGTTCTGCAATGTCGATGTTGAAGGGTTTGCCGAACAAATCTTCTTGCTTTGACAATCTTCTAACGACCGAGTCTTCCACCCCGTGCCATCCGATGTAGTTTGGGTCCAGCTCACTCAGTCTATCACTGTGGGTGTACAAGTAAGCAGCACCGTGGGGTCCCTGCATCCACTTGTACATTCCGCAGGCCAACGCATCGACCCCGTCTTGTTTGGCATTAATCGGGAAGACTCCTAGTCCGTGGAACGAGTCTGCGATGACAAACGCGTTGTGCTCATGAGCGATCCTTGCGATCTCCCGGATCTTTTCTCGGCAGCCGTTCGTCCAGGAGACATAGTCGACTGAAACGATGGAAGTATTATCATCGATGGCCTTCTCCCATTCATCTAAGGGAACGACGCCACTCTGGTCTTTTCTCAGTAACCGAACCTCATTGGTGCGTCCATGCTTCTTCTGGAGATGCCAGAGGTAGATGTTAGTGGGAAAATTCAGTTCGCTGATGACAATGTTCCCTTTAGGCTTGTACTTGATACTACTCGCCAACGCGGTGAGAGCCGAGCTGACGTTCGGGACGCTTGCTACTTCTTCCAAGCCAGCTCCGATCATCTTAGCAAAGAGCCGGCGGGACTCGATGATGATGGGCAGCCATTCTTCCCAGTTCTCGCCATAGTCGCGCCAATCCGCGAGGTATTCGTGGATCGCGTTGAGAACACTGATCGAGGGTGGGCCAGTTCCGGCATTATCGAAATACGCTCGTCGAGAGGTTACTGGGATTTCCTTTCTGACAAGGTCAATATTCAAAGATATAGCCGAGCCCCCGCGAGCTAACGAGTTTTCTGTTTGGAGTATAAAGGAAGTACTCAGTGGAGCGAAAGGCATCAGTGTCTGCTTCTGAGATTCAGTTTTACACGCGGTTGGAGAATCGAACACATGGATTCAGTAATCGAGAGATTTGTTGGCCAATGAGGGCGATCTTTGATAGGGTCTAGTTCTGTGGGACTGAGACGACGACTCTTAGCCCTGCACCTACTGTCTCTAGGCAGGGAGCTGTCGTGGGACAAGCGGTGAGGCTCACTCCGACTGAGTAGGGCCCTGAGACCGTGGCCTGTGAGAATGCCGAGTCGGTTTCCCACCTGTTATTTTCAGATATGGACTGTCCAGCCGGGAGAGAGCATCTTTCAGGTGTGAAGAAGCACAAGTTGAAGGCGGCTTAAACTAGGCTTAGGTGCGTCCAGGCGATCCACCACGAAAATACTAAAGCTGAATGTGTCCAACTGGAGCGGTGTCGGTCCGGTGTTCGTAAGGGTCAGAACAATATCAACCACCTCGCCAAAATTGTAGTGGACTTTCGACGTGCATATATCGAGGGTCAGGTTTCCCGAGCTCGCCTGTGGCTTAACACAGTTTTCCGGACTCGAAGGGGTTGGGATAAGTTGTCCGGTTGCGGAAGTTGCTAGGTGAGTCCAGCTGATTCCAAGTAGTATGAGCAGAGATACTAGTATTGCTTTCGAACCGGTCTTCGAGCGCAACATTCATCCCGAATGAGGGTTGGCCCTTCCGAAGGATAAGTGTTTCTCGGGCCTGTAACCCAGGCACTTTTGTCTCGAGTCACTGGGAAGATTTTACAGCCAGAATCTATGGATCTCCTGAAAGCGGCTTTTTTTCTCTAGGAGCAAGCCAACCGACCATTGACATGCCTCTATCGAGGATCGACGTTAGAGTTCTTTATGAAAGTCAGAATTGGCATCGGAAATACAGTTCTTGCACCAGAACTGGTTCTTCTCAGGACTATATTGGGCGTTGGAATCGGTGACTACGTTTCCGCACCGTCCACAGCGGAGGCTCATGACTCTCTTCATCTTGTGATGTGGAAGGTCTGTTTTATGGCGCTGGACCTCCTCCTCTCCGATCTCAATGATCATATTGCATGTTTCACAATAATAGACGGAATCTAGTATCCCTCTCTCGCGTTTCTCTGCCCAGTCCTTCGCCATGCTAGGCATAGCGCTGTCGACCTTGAAAGAGTCTGTAGTATAGGCCACCTGGCAGTAATGTGAGGTCAGCGTGGTCGCGCCGTCACCGTTCTGGTTTTCTGACTCTTTAGTTTCCGACAAGGGACCAATGGTGACCCAGTGGCGAAGGTCGTAGCAAGGAAACATCGTCATTCAATACACGAATTCTCTTTCAGTCCGGAAAGGTGGGAATTCGGAAGGATGGGTCTCAGCTAATTCTCCGGCTAGATCTTGCTCTTTCTCAGGGCGTAGGTCAATACCAAGCCCAGAGCAGTAATCATTATCGGAATTATCCAGACCTTGACGTAGATTATTCCAAGATAGAGTCCCACCAACGTCAGAAAAGCCAATGACAATCCTGCGAATTTTCCGAGACTCACATCCCAGCTAGCAAAATTCTTCGAGTAGCCTAGTCTAGATATTATGAGGCCCATTAGCGCGACTGAACCAGCGAAGAATCCCCAAAAAGCTATCCCACCATAGATTATGCCTACCGATACCAGATAGATGGGATAGGTGAAGGCCAGGGCTAATAGTGCGTATTTTCCGACGTATCTGAGGGGGCGGAGGATGAACCGTTCGAACAAGCTGGCTTTTCGCCCCGGCTGGAATATTGTAGAGTCAATTTCCCACGCCCTTCGCTTCTTCCGAGGCTCACTCAAGGACAGTGAATAAGAAGAGTTGGGGAGATAATTCAGCTTATCGTCCGTTAAGGTTCCTCTCGGAGGGAGCAAAGTTCACAATGTGCCCCTTAGCTAGTGCTGGGATAGATCGTTGAGGTGGCTAGACTGGGTCTTCCTGAAAAGATAAAGCAGATCGAAGAGGAGATGAGTAAGACCCAGATTAACAAACACACCGAGCATCACATCGGCCTCCTCAAGGCAAAACTCGCCCGTTTGCGCGCCGAACTGGAAGCGTCCACGTCGAAAGGCGGTGGACCCGCGTTTGAGATCAAGAAGGGCGGAGATGCCACAGTGGTTCTTATCGGACTCCCAAGCGTAGGCAAATCCACCATTCTGAACAGGCTCACGAATGCGAAATCGAAGGTGGCGGCCTACGCATTCACAACGCTAACGGTCGTGCCAGGCATCTTACGTTACAACGGAGCTGACATTCAAATTCTAGACCTGCCAGGGATCATTAGCGGGGCATCGTCGGGCAAAGGGCGAGGCAAGAGGGTTCTTTCGGTCGCTCGAAACGCTGACCTAGTCCTTCTGGTGTTGGACGTGTTTCAACCTGGCCAGATTCGGGTATTGAAGCAGGAGCTCTATGAGATGGGCATTCGAATCGACCAGAAACCTCCAGACGTGACAATCACTAGGTCGAACAAGGGAGGCTTGGCACTGACCACTAGCGTCAAACTTAACAAGCTTACTCACGCAACTGTGAAAGGAATCGCCGATGCTTATGGTCTCAGCAACGGCGGGATTCTGATAAGAGAAGACGTGACCGCCGATCAACTAATTGACGTTCTGACCGGGGATCGGCGATATGTCCGGAGCCTCGTCGTCCTGAACAAGGTGGATCTGGTGAATGAACAGTATATCGTAGCAGTCCGGAAACAGCTGGGGAGCGATTTTGTGCCTATATCGGCCGAGAAAGGGTTGAACATAGATCTTCTCGCTGATCGGATCTGGGAGACTCTCGACTTTATCCGGATCTATCTGAAACGCCCGGATGGAGACCCGGATTTCGAAAAGCCCCTAGTTCTACCAGCAGGATCCACGCTCCGCGATGTCTGCAAGAAGATTCACCCTAGGTTCGTGGAAGGCGCCAAGTATGCCCTAGTTTCCGGGCGCACCGTGAAGTATGCTGGTCAGAGGGTTGGCTTGGACCACATCCCCGCAGACAAAGACATTGTCACCATCGTGCGGTAACGTGATCATCTTTTCAACGAAGCTGGTGAGGTGGTCACCTTGCAAGCGCTGTTGCAACAACCGCTGTCTCATTGGATCACCATGCTCTACCTTAGCTCGTCTTGCAATTTGGCGGAATCCTGGTGGCAATAGGACGGGACTGCTAGCGCCGAATTTACACACTTCTGAAGTGGAATGTCAGCGATAAGTGAATAGCCGATCGTAATTACTATGTTTCGGTTGGTGAGAAGAAATGTGAGAGGGCTCTTCTCGTTCATTTTTTCGTTATGAAAGTTATGGGGAATGGCTACCGGGTAAACTAGGCGTATTCTTCATATGAACTTCAGGAATACTAAATCCTTCTTAAGGATCCTACAGGAAGTCAGCCAGAAGTGTGCATTGATGGGATAAGCTCAAATATGTGAACAGATTTTCTTAGAAATTGATAATGGACAACTGATCATCGCCTTTTATTTGGCATCCCCTTCAGCATCCTTAGAGAAGCGTCGTGGGTTGGTGTGATGTGACCGATACCGACTGAGGAAAGGTGAGAGAGTGAAGGAAAATCGACCGGGCTTTTATGCTGCCAGATTGATACTGATGTTTGGTATCGCCTTCTCTCTGGCAGTGCTTCCAGGCTCCTTGTCCAGCCCTTCTCAACTTCCAAGGATACCGATGGCTAACGCTTGCGTAGGGTGCGTTGCCAATTCCTCATGGTACCCTTCCGGACCGGCTATGAACACTGAGCTCGTTAACATCTTCTCAACTGGTGCCGCCGAAATATCCGCCCTCTGCGCCGGCTCCATTGACCTTACTGATATTCCGACTGCCTCGTTGCCCTGCTCTAATGCGGCGCTTACAACTCCTGTCTCTTCTCATGACTACTTCGAGATCGAGTTTAACCTCGGCAACAACTTCTGGGGAGTCCCATTCCAGTTTGGCAACAATGCCAGCGGGGTCCAGATTCGTCAAGGCATAGCGCACCTGTTCGACAAGAATGTATTCGTGAACACTGACCCTGCGATAGCCGGCGGGTCGATCTCCATCGACAATCCGCTCCCAACGAGTAATGGAGGGCTCCCCGCGGCCATACCGTGTGGCTGGGACCAATTGTCTCTAGAGAGCGGAAGCAACTGCGTCGTAAGCGCTGCTGGAGGCTTGGCCTACCATCTCGCACCTGCTTCAGGTCTGTGCGGAAACGAGACTGTTCAAGCAGCCTGCCAGTTTGCGTGGATGCAGGGCTTCGGCAGCTCTGATTTTTGCGCAGCAGCCCAGCACTTCATAGCTGCCGGGCTTGCAACCGGGAAAGATACCAACTGCGTCCTCACCGGAGTCAAGACAGCGTCACTCGTGTCGCATCCTGTTGACTTTATTGCTAAGAGCGACAGGCCTGCACGGTATCATCTCGCTACGGGTCTGACGGAAGATATCTGTGCACTGTTCACTGGAAGCTTCACAGTGGGCTGCATCTCCGGTTCTCCTGGTACGGGCTGCACTACTGTGCTTGGCGCGAGCCTGCCTGCTAATGCGATAATCTGTCTGACTCCAGTCACCCTTTATCCTGATTGCGTATTCGATACGCCTCCAACTTCTGTCAACGTTTGCTGGGGGATGTACACTGGAGGCTTCGGTGGCGTCTTTCCGTTTGACAGTAGTTTATACTTCTTGTATAACAGCCTCTTCGTTTCAGGAGGCAGTTTTGACCATCCTCCTTGCGCCGCTACAACAGCTGTCACGTACCCTAGTAACTACATGTACATGTGTGTCCCCTCATACGACTCGATTAGTACCCAAATAGAATTCGCTCCCTGTCTCAGTGCGTCAGGGGACCCTGTTCCAGGCCAAACATCTCCCACATTTGCTGACTGTCCTGGAACCACTAAGCTAACTGGTGTCAGTGCGGGGTATCAGACAGAAGATGTCTTCGGTAGAGGAGCTTACACCATCCCGCTCTACAGTGATACTGCGCAGTTCGCATATCTCTCAAACTGGTCGCGAGTCATAAACGCTGATGGTGTGGGGCTTCCTAACTTCTTCACTTGGCTCAACGCCTACAGCCCCAGTCCCGCCGTTTCCGGAACGATACGCCAAGGCTTCTCCCAGTCCACGTCCAGTCTCAACCCTTACACTGCAGCGACCGCGCAGGACTTCTACATACTGGATAACATCTACGACACGCTATACAAATCGAACCCGTTGAGCCCCACCCAGATCATGGATTGGATGACCACCAGCGACCAAGTGTTGAACAATACTATGCTAGGCTATACGCCTCCGGCTGGCACAGTGGCTTCTATTCGCAACACTTTGCGGAACAGCCTCTTCTGGCATGACGGAGCGCCGGTTACTGCATGGGACGCGGAGTTCAGTCTTCTAACGATTAATTCGGCATCAGGCTGCCTGATATGCCCCATTCTCAATCCCATGGTTGGCGTGCACGTGTTGAACCGTTTTCAGTTCGATATCAACCTGAAATCCATTGGACCGTTTACAAAGCTAGGCCTTGCGTCAACTCTAATTATTCCCGGACGTCACTGGTCTACTTGCGGCGAAGCTACGTGGGATGCTGACGTCGCTTCAGGTAGTGTACCCAGCAGCTGCATGTCCGTCTTTACTTGCATTACGGCATGCTCACCAATTTTCGATCCCCTTGCGGGAGGGATACTGATAGGCTCCGGTCCTTGGATGTGCAAGAATCTAACCACCGGCATCATAGGGGGTGGTTGTTCTTCAACGGGCTTCCAGAATCCTCCGGCCGGAGGGAGCTATACCTTGACCCGTTTCGGTGCTGGCTTTCCGCCCGCGAGCTCGCCCACAGGCTCCTACTTCCGTAGTAGCGGTCTCCTGGCTCTATGGATCTGGACAGGCAATACGGGTAGTCTCTCGAATGATTTTGTCAACTTCTCCCAGGTAGCCTTCTGCTACAACAAGCCTTTAGGGACAACGGGCTGTACTCACTGGCAGCAGGGAATCGGTGCCTCTGGAGGGTCATCCGTCATAGGTATTCACCAGCTGAGCGAGGTTGCAGTCTTCTTCCTCGTCAGCTGGACCCATCCCTACCTCTGGACGGACCTGACCAACATTGGGTTCGGGCCCGGGGTCTCTCTTGACGGCATTCCAGCACCCGTGCTCTACGAGGGCTCCGCAGTCCTCAACCCGGCCAGCGTGGCTGGATGCAGTCTCCCATACCCGGCAGGAGGATATGACTGCTAGCCTCTTCCAGGGCAGCACAAGGTCAGAAACAATTTTCCTTTTCGGCTGCCTGCTCCAAGTCCAGCCTTGAGCTGTCGCTAGACGATCCTGTGCCTTCTCACTCTTGAGATGGCGAGGACCAAAAGCCCTAGCGTGATGACTGCTGCTCCGATGATCGCGTAGAAACTCACGGGCGGCAATCCCAGAATATTGGGAGGTACGGATTGGGGAGAAGCTACCACTGTGACAGGCACTGTGAGGGAATGCGAGACCGTGCCTTGTGTTACGATGACGGTGACATTATAGGTCCCTGGGGATGCTCCTGCGTGAACGGATAGCGTGAGGAGGCATGTGGTTGAGGTTGCAGACCGAAGGGTGAGAGTTTCTGGAGAGCAACTTGCGCTAAGCCCCTGACCTGAGACCCTGACGCTTATTGTGGTGTTTCCAATGAAACCGTTCAGACTAGTCACGGTGACGAGAAGTGTGTCGGAGGCGCCCGCGGCAATCCTTACAGATCCGATGTTGGAAGAAATGCTCACGTCGGTCACATGTATTGTTATCTTCAGAGAACGGCTGACAGTGGCGTTTGATCCTACGACTGTTATTGTATAGTCGCCCGTGGCTACGGTGGTGGGTGCAAGAACAGTCAATTTCACAGTTGCATCTGGTGAAGCAGAGGTTAGAGAGACTGCACTTGAGTTTAGAACTGTTTGCAAACCTGAGGGAGAAGGCGCTGTCAGGCTAATCGAACCCTGGAAACCATAGCGTGCTCCAACTGTTATGGTTGTTGAATTCGACGAGCCTAGTGGAATGCTAATAGAAGGCTGGGTCGAGAAGAGAGCAAAGTCGGGCACAAGAATTACTGTTACAGTGAGGCCAAGGAAGTGGGTAATATGCCCGCTCGTTCCGGTAACTACGAAGTTGTACGTACCGTCGACGACGCCGTTAGGGATTGTGACGTTGAGGATCGCAGTTACTGACGCACCGGGTGATAGGATGGTTCTGTTCGGGCTGACATTTACGACTGCAATGCGCAAAACCGTAGCGATTGCTGTTAAGTTCACGTAGCCCGTGAATCCGTTGAGGCTGGTAACGGTGATACTGGAAGAAACGCTTCCGAAATCGATGAGAGTCAAAGTACTAGGATTGGCCGCGAGTAGGAAGTCGGGGGCAGGCACCGTTACTTGGACTTGGACCGAGCTGAACGCTGAACCACTCGTTGCGTTCACGAGAATGATGTAACTGCCATCAGGCGTACTGAGTGTTGTCGAGACGAGAAGCGTAGAGTTCGCCGACCCCTTAGCGGAAACCGTAACATTGCCGGAAACGAGGGTGGCTATGGGTCCGGATGAAACGTTGAGTAAGACCGCATCGGTCAAGTTGACCCTGCCCGAGAAACTGCCTAGGCTTGTCACTGTAATGGTCGAGCTACGGGAGCTACCTTTAGTGATGGAGAGGAAGGCTGGGTAGGCGGTAACGCTGAACAAGCCGGTCGTAGAGGGAGTGGTGAAGATTGCTGTTTCAGCTAGGCTCTCCGGTACGGAGCCGCCCGTTCCACCGTTGGTGATGGTCACGCATGTATTCGGAACGCTTGTACCAGTACAGCCTGAACCCATCACGTAGCCGATAGGGGTTCCGCTACTGTTGGTCGTCCCTACGATCTCGTAGCTAGCTTCAAACAACCGACCCGTCGTTGGACCGACTGATAGGCCGCCTACGGAAAGGACGGCGAAGGTCGTATTGCCGTTGCCGTCCCAAGGACCGCAGCCTATGTTCCCCGGAGTGCCAACGGTAAATCCGACACCGTTGTTGACACAGTTAGCAGGGTTGGCTGTGAAGACTGTGCCTGGAAGAGTCGGAACGATACTACCGTCCATGGTCGCGTTGAGCGGCTTCAGAATGCTGGAATTGACGTGGAGCGAGATCGAGAAACCGTTGAGAGCGCTTGAATTGTAAACGTTCACGGCAACAGTGAAAGTGGAGCCTATTCCACTGCTAGACGAGGTGATGTTTTCAAGCTTGGACGGGTCGCAAGTCGTAGATGTGAGAGGTGCGATACAGACAACTCCGGAGGGCAAAGCATGGGCGGGAATTACCGTTGCTGGAATAATGGAGAATATCGACAGAAGTGATAGTGCCACCAATGTGACAAAGAGGGTTGTCTTCATTTTGTCGCGCAGCTGATGTCATTCTATCTCTGAGATAATCATGCTATGATATGCGTGGACTGAAAGTTAAGGATTTATGGAAACGTCTCAACCCTATCGATTGGAGATTCTTACATCTCTGCCTTTGGGGATCTAGTTGAGACGATTGCAGCGAATGTCGTGGTCAACTATATGCAGTTCACGTGTCGGCTGTGCGGCGACAGTTTTTCACGAAACTAGTCGTCCAAGTGTTGATGATGATGATGATGATGTTGGGTCACCGTGAGCGTAACTGTGGTTGAATGTGTCAATTGTTGGCTGGTGGCCGTCATTCTGATGCTGAAGGTTCCAGAAAGAGTAGTCCTGTCCGTGATTACTTTTAGAGTAACAGTTACTCTGGTGTCGCTGTGAAGTGTGATGGTGGAGACCTTGAAGGAGAATATGGGTGGACGAGAAATGTGCTGAGCTATGGTCGGCGTCAGCTGGACCTCTCCGGAGAATTCGTCGCTAGATAGGGTGATGGTGAAAGTGGCCGATGAACCAGCCTTGATCGACTGAGATCTGGGATTGCCGGTGATGCTGAAATTGCCGACACTCACGGAAATCTGGTCGGAGTGCGACAAACTGCCGGCGGTTCCAGTCACGGTGACAGTGAAATCACGATTAGGCGTTAAAGTGCTTGTGGATATTGTGAGGAACGCCGTCGCTGCACTGTTGAAATGAATGGTTACGCTTGAGACGCTCAGGGAGAAACTGGGACCATTCGCCACTATTGGAGTAATTGTCACAGAAAGGTTCACTGTTCCAGAGAATCCTAGACTCTTCACGACAATCGTGGATGTAGCTGAAGAACCGGCGTTGATGGTGAGGGATTCGGGATTACTATCTACACTAAAGTCACCTGTAGGCGAGGAAACTACTTGCACAGCAACCGTGGCGGTGCGGGTTATAGTACCGTTGGTAGCGGTGACCGTCACTGCATAACTACCGATGGCTGTTGGGGGCGGAATGAATACTCTCAGCGTTGAAGTCGCAGTTGCTCCAGAGGCGAGGGTGACACTTGATGGAGCCAGTGATGCTTGTGGACCAGTGGGTGAAGCCGTCGCGGACAGAGATATTGATCCTGTAAGGCCGTTGAGGCTTGTCAATGTGAGGGTTGAATTGCCGGTCGATTGCACGATTATGGTGAGGCCCGTGGGGCTTGCTGTAATCTTGAAATCTGCTCCCTGGGAGACGCCGGTTACTGCTAGATTGAAATTAACTGAACTGGTGGAGTGGCTTGAGTCGCCCGCATACTTCGCCGTTATCGTGTGAGAACCGGTTCCGACAGCTGTCGGATTGTAGGTGATAGAGCATGTGGCTGAAGCGCCGGTGCCGCTAAGGTTGCACGCGCCGGACGAACTGAATGTTCCCGCCCCGCTACTAGTAAAGCCGACCATCCCAGAGGGGGTTGTGGAGCCCGATGAGGAAGGATCGGTGACTGTAGCGGTGCAAGTGGTGGCGGTGTTGACCGGGATTGTTCCTGGAACGCATGATATGTTAGTGGTTGTCGGGTGTAGCGGTGGAGGAGTCACGGTCAAGTCGAACTTGCCCGAACTGGTGGAGTGAGTCGAATCACCGCCGTAGTTGCCAGTAACAGTGGCAGTGCCAGCTGCAACACCCGTGAACGTCACGGTGCACATACCAGAGGACAGACTGCAGCTCGCGCCCACGGTGCCCACAGCGGTGTTCGACGATGTGAAGGTCACAGTACCCGTGGGAGTATTAGACGGAGTCGTAGCGTCACTGACCGTAGCAGTACAAGTAGAAGTAGCGCCTGGAAGAACCGAGCCGGGACTACAGGCGACGCTGGTAGCCGTGCTGTCCTTGCCTGCTACAGTCACAGTAATAGTCGCGGCAACACTCGTGCTGGTATTGTGAGTCGAGTCCCCACCATACACGCCAGTCACAGACCCAGTGCCCGCAGCAGTACCCTTGAGGGTTACGGAGCAACTACCAGACGACAAAGCGCAGCTAGCAGCACTCAGAGTGCCAGGCGTCCCTGAAGACAACGTGAAGCTGACGCTACCAGTCGGGGTGCTTGAGGCACTCGTAGTGTCAGCCACAGTCGCAGTGACCGTCGCGGAACAACTGGTTGCACCCAGCGCAATATTACAGCTAACGTCAGCTACACTAGTCGAGGTACTATCTTTACCAGTAACAGTCACAGTGATGATTGCAACCGAGCTAATGCTCCCATTGTGAGTCGAATCACCAGCATAACTCGCGCTAACGGACCCAGTGCCCGCCATTGTACCCGTGAATGTGACGGAACAACTACCGGCGGAGGATAACGTGCAACTGTTAGCGTTTAACGATCCACCAGTAGTGCCTCGCGTCAATGTGAAAGTCACAGAACCAGTTGCGGTACTCGAAGCGGTCGTGGTATCAGTGACTGTAGCAGTTACACTTGCAGTGCAGCTTGTCGCACCCAACGCAATATTGCAACTAACACTCCCAATATCAGTAGAAGTGTTGTCCTTGCCTGTAACGGTCACCGAAACGGTTGCAGCAGAGCCGGTGCTTGTATTGTGTGTCGAGTCACCACCATAACCTGCAGTAATTGACCCAGTACCGCCCGTAGTGCCAGTGAATGTCGCTGAACAACTTCCGGCAGACGATAAGGTGCAGCTGTTAGCGCTCAAAGAGCCGCCCGTTGTGCCTATGGTCAACGTGAAGATTACGGTGCCAGTGGGAATATTTGCGGCAGTCGTAGTATCAGTGACGGTTGCAGTAACACTTGCGGTGCAACTCGTCATACCCAGGCCAATGTTACAAGCAACATTTCCGACACTGGTAGACGTGTTATCCTTACCAACGGTGATAGTGTTTGATGTACCCATACTTCCATTGTGAGTCGTGTCACCACTATAGGTACCGGTGACGGTTGCAGTGCCCGCAGCAACACCAGTGAATGTCACAGAACAACTTGTGACACTAGCCGTGGTCGACAATGTGCAGCTAGCCCCTGCCGTACCAACACCAGCATTCGACGAGACAAAGCTCACACTGCCAGTCGGAGCATTAGCAGCGATCGTCGTGTCAGCAACTGTAGCAGTACAAGTAGAGGTCCCGGATGGAATAATCGTGCTGGGACTACAAGCAACTCCAGTAGACGTGTTGTCCTTTCCAGTGGCGGTGACAGTGATGGTTGCGGCTGTACTAGTGCTGGTATTGTGAGTCGCGTCACCGCCATAACTGGCGCTGACAGACCCAGTGCCCGCCATGGTACCTGTGAATGTGACGGAACAACTACCGGCCGAGGATAATACGCAAGTGTTGGCGCTCAAGGAGCCCCCAGTAGTCCCCGCCGTCAACGTGAATGTCACAGTACCACCTGGGATATTCGAAGCAGTCATAGTGTCAGCGACAGTTGCAGTTACACTTGCAGTACAACTCGCTCCACCCAGCGAAATATTACAGCTAACAGCCCCAACACGAGTAGAAGTATTATCCTTACCTGCGGCAGTCACTGCAACGGTTGCAGCAGAGCTGGTGCTTGTATTGTGTGTCGAGTCACCACCATATGTGGCCGTGACAGAACCAGTCCCTGCAGCGGTGCCGGTAAACGTCACAGAACAGCTCGTAACACCGGACGTAGTCGACAGGGTACAACTGTTAGCGCTGAGAGAGCCACCGGTGGTGCCAACGGTCAAGGCGAAGTTCACGGTGCCGCCTGGAGAATTCGAGGTGGTTGTGGTGTCAATGACGGTCGTTGCGACGCTTCCCGTGCAACTGGTCGCACCCAACGAAATGTTGCAGCTAACATTTCCAACGCTTGTAGAAGTATTGTCCTTTGCAACAGTGATAGTGTTGGATGTACCTGGCGGACTGGCATTATGAGTGGTGTCACCGCCATATGTCCCGGTGACAGTAGCCGTGCCGACTGCAACGCCCGTGAATGCCGCGGTGCACTTGCCAGACGATAGCGTGCAGCTAGCCCCTACAGTACCGACAGAGGTATTCGAGGATACAAAACTAACAGTACCACCCGGAGTATTCGACGCGGTCGTGGTGTCGGTGACAGTAGCGGTACAAGTAGAAGTTCCGGTTGGAACGATGGTACTGGGATTGCAAGCAACAGCCGTAGATGTCTTGTCCTTGCTTGTAACGGTCACGGTGACCGTTGCAGCGGAACTGCTGCTGGCATTGTGAGTCGGGTCGCCACCATAACTGGCAGTGATAGACCCAGAACCAGCAGTAGTACCAGTGAAGGTCACAGTACAACTCGTAACACCAGCCGTAGTCGATAGCATACATGTCGGAGAGCTGAGAGAGCCACCAGTAGTGCCCGGCGTCAATGTGAAGGTCACAGTACCACCCGGAGCAGCAGGAGCGTTCGGAGGAGTCGTAGTGTCAGTGACGGCAGCAGTAACAGTCGCAGTACAACTCGTCGCACTCACCGCAATGTTACAGCTCACATTCCCGACACTAGTAGACGTACTGTCCTTTGCAACAGTGATAGTGTTTGACGCAGGACTGGTGCTTCCATTATGAGTCGTGTCACCACCATAGATACCAGTAACAGTAGCAGTGCCAGCTGCAACACTAGTAAAGGTCACAGGCACAGAACATCTCGAGACGGTTGTAGACGTGCCTGAAGGCGACAACGTGCAAATAGCGCCCACAGTGCCAACAGCAGTGTTAGACGACGTGAAGCTCACGGAACCACTCGGAGCAGCAGTAGCAGCCGGAGGACTTGTAGTATCAGTGACAGTAGCAGTACAACTAGTAGCCCCACCCGGAACAATCGTAATGGGCGGACCACAAGCAACAACAGTAACCGTGCTGTCCTTTACTGGAGCATTGTTGAAGTTGGCTATTGATCCTGGACCGAGGCTTTCTGGGACGGAACCGCCCGTTCCACCATTGGTTATTGTTACACAAGTGTTCGGAAAGCTTGTGCCTGTGCAGGCTGAACCGGTCACGTAACCGATAGGGGTCTTGCCCATCCCGACGACCTGGTAGGCAGCCGTGAACAGTCGACCTGTTGTAGGCGCAGCAGATAGGCCACCGACGGATAGGAAGGCGAAGGTTGTGGTACCGTTGCCATCCACACCGCTACAGCCAATGTTTCCGGGAGTGCCAACGGTGAATCCGACACCGTTATTGACACAGTTGGCAGGGTTGGCCGTGAAGAAAGTGCCTGGTAGACCCGGAACAATACTCCCGTCTACTGTGGCGTTGAGCGGCTTGAGAACGTTCGGATCAACATTGAGCGAGATCGCAAAACCGTTAATCGCACTAGAGTTGAAAATGTTCACCGCCACAACGAACTTTGTTCCCACGGGTCCCGTGAACTGGGCCGGTGTTAAGGGGTCACATGTTGTCGATGTTGTCAGGTTTGTGCAGACCGTGCCATTGGGTAGCGCACGAGCTGGTGGTGGTACTGAAATCATGAACAGTATTCCGAGAAGGATTACACATGCGAAAAAGCCGACTCTGACTCGACTCATGACATTAAGTCCTCTATTGAAGGAGAAGCTTGTCTACTTCCGGAATTAAGCGTTTGGGGTTGCTTGTATCCCATAGGCTTGGGCGGATATCTTTCTCCTTCCGAAGCATGCTAAGGCAACTATGCGCTTCTTAAATCGGAAGGCTAATCCCGCCCAGTTTCAAGCTGGAACTCTTGATGTATGGCTCTAACGACTTCAGGTCCATCCTTCTCTGAAACAACGAAGGATATGTTATACTCCGATGAGCCTTGGGCGACCATCCGTACGTTCACCTGCCTCTGCGCCACGGCTCCAAAGACTCTTGCAGCGACTCCTGGTGTGCCTCGCATGCCTGACCCGACAACAGCGATGATGCAGGCGTCTTTCTCGTGCCATACTTTATCCACGAAGCCTTGCCCGAGCAGAGCGAGCTGAAGAGCCCTAACAGCCTTTTCGACATCATGCCTAGCGACCACGCACGAAATTGTCGCTTCCGAGGAACCTTGAGAAATCATCATGATGTTGACTTGGTTCGATCCGAGTGTCTGAAAGATCTTTGCAGCGACTCCTGGAGCCCCCATCATTCCGGACCCTCCAATAGTAACTATTCCTACATCTCGAATTATTGATACAGCCCTTACGACCCTCTGATTCTCATTCGTCTCCTCACTCGACACGAGGGTACCTAGAGCCGCTGGTCTCCGAGAATTCTTGATGCGTACAGGAATCTTGCGAATGGCCGCGGGCCGAAGCGCACGCGGATGCATCATCTTCGCCCCGAAGTAGGACAGTTCAAGCGCCTCGCCAAACGAGACCTTTGACAGTACCACTGCGTTCTTGACGATTCGAGGGTCTGCTGTCATCAGACCGTCCACGTCCGTCCATATCCAGATTTCGTCTACATCGAGAGCTGCTCCCAGCAGGCTGGCAGTATAGTCTGAGCCGCCTCGTCCCAGAGTTGTGATGCTACCATCGACTGTAGCAGCGATAAATCCCGTGACAACGGGGACCTCCTTCCGAGCAAGAACAGGTTCTAGGCTTCGACGAATCTGGTGGTAGCTTACTTCAGTTAGAGGCTTGGCCTCGCCGAAGTTTTCGTCTGTCGTTATACCCGCCTCGGCTCCCGTAAGCGCTCGGGCTTTCAGCCCTGTCGTTCGGAGTGCAGCTGTCACAATTGGGGTTGAGAGTCGTTCGCCGAAAGATAGGAGGTAGTCTCTGCTTCTCGGAGTCAGTTCTCTAAGCTGCGAAATACCGTCGACAGTCCTGTCCAATTCGAGATTCAACTGAGCAATTCTTGAGAGAAGTTCTCCAGATGCTCTCCGACCGGCAATATTTCGACAGGTGCTCAAGTGTAGCGAATGTAGCTTCGATAGGAGGCCTTTTGATTTGGAGATTTCTCCCCTCTGTGCTGTTTCACCAATTTCCAGAAGTCTGTCCGTTACATCGTCTAGTGCTGAAGCAACGACAATTATCTTGTTGCCTTCAAAGAATCGCTGAACTATTCTCGCCACGTTCTTGATTCTTGACGCGTTTGCCAGTGAGGATCCTCCAAACTTCATCACCATTTTCATATGCTCACCCCCTAGAGGAGGTATTCGCTTCTAATGTCGACCAAGTCTCGTATGATGGCGCTCGCTGTTTGTTCTCCGCCTGCGCCGTGGCCTATGAGCGTCACGTCGCCAGCGTGTTCCGTTGAGAAGGTTAATGCGTTCAAGGTATCCGGCACGCAGACAGGATCGCTATGGGCTACTTCTTCAGGTGTCACCGAAGCTGCTGATTCTGTCAATCGACCGATGAGTTTGATTCTCGCTCCAGAGCGCTTTGCGTGTTCAAGCCTTTGAGGAGAAACCCCCGTTATTCCGGTTACATCTATGTCTCCCAGGCGTATTCGCTGTTTCATTACCCAGTTTGCTATGATCACTATCTTTGCTGCTGTATCGAGTCCTTCCACGTCATTAGTAGGGTCTGTTTCAGCGTAGCCTTTTCTCTGCGCTTCAGCTAGGGCTTTTTGATATTCAATAGACTCGTTCTCCATTCGGGTTAGGATGTAGTTCGTGGTTCCGTTGAGTATCCCACGAACTCCCAGTATTTTTTCTCCCGGCAAGCATTTCGATGCGAAGCTGAGGAACGGTGTGCCTCCCCCTACTGTTCCGCTGAAACGCAGCTGTAGCTTCTTGTGATCGGCCATTTCCAGCAATGCGGGCATAGCTAGGGCCAACGGTCCTTTGTTGACAGTGACCACATGCTTTCCACTGGTTAGCGCTCGCTTGATGTTGGATATTCCAGGCTCTCCGTCTTTGAAGTTCGAAGGAGTGGTCTCCACTAACGCCTCCGCTTCCCCTTCAGCAATGGCCCGAGAGTCGATGGTTGTCCGAACGCCCTTTCCCGGGTACTTTTGGACTGTACCATACTTTTCCTTGATTTTCAGGGCTGTGTCGAGGTTGAGACCTTTGTCGTCTCGGCATAGACCCTGACTGTCAATTATCGTCGTGACTTGCGGTTCAAAACCGTAGCTCTTGACGAGCCAGTCTCTCTCCTTTATCAGAAGCCTGGCTAGTGATCTGCCTACTGTTCCGAACCCGAGAAGGATGATCCTCAAAGGACTCGCTCTAGGCGTTCGATCCAGCCAGGCTCCGTAATCTTCAGATTGTGACTTTCAGACTGACGCAGATGGTTAGCAACCGAGGGATCTTTCAGACCATGACCAGTTGTGACGCAGACTACGAAGTCCGAACGGTCGATGCCTCCAGCTTCTCGGATCTTCTTGAGTCCCGCGATAGAGGCGGCACTTGCAGGTTCGACAAAGATTCCTTCTTTCGCGGCTAGGTCCTTCTGTGCTTCTAGAATCTCGCTGTCAGTTACTGTTTCGGCTGTCCCATTCGATTCTTTGATTGCCCGGAGCACTTTTGTCCAGTTGACGGGTGAACCGATTCTGATAGCGGTAGCAAGAGTCTGTGGATTGACAACCGGGGTGATTCGGGTCTGTTTCCTCTTGACTGCCCTCGCGATCGGCGCCGCCTTTTCGGCTTGTATCCCGATCATTCTCGGCATTACCGTGACGATTCCTAAATCGTGGTATTCGCTGAAGCCTTTCCAGATCGCGCTAATGTTCCCGCCGTTGCCGACAGGGAGCACAAGCGCGTCGGGCGTCTTTCCATCCAATTGGTCACACACCTCGTAGGCTAGCGTCTTCTGGCCCTCAAGCCGAAATGGATTGAGCGAATTCATCAGGTAGAATCCCTTCCGGCGCTCCGTCAGTCTGACTACCGCTCTCATTGCCTCGTCAAAGTCGCCACTAACCTGGAAGATCCTGGCTCCGTGAATCATAACTTGGAGCAGCTTGCCTGCCGCCACTTTTGCTTCTGGGATGATGACAATACACTGCAGTCCCGCCCGTGCCGAGTAGGCGGCGAGAGATGCAGCAGTGTTGCCTGTGGAAGCGCATACGACTTTTTTCTTTCGTAGCTCTCGTGCCTTGGATAGGGCAACCGTCATGCCTCGGTCTTTGAATGACCCTGTTGGGTTCTCTCCCTCATTCTTCACAAAGAGTCTCTTTAGACCCATTTCGCGGCCGAGACGCTGGCAGTGGTGGAGGCCGGTTCCTCCCTCTGCTAGGGTTGTTACGAACCGGTCGTCATCGATCGGGATGAGTTCCCGATATTTCCAGACTGAGAGACTCCTGTTCTTCCAAGGAGTCTTTCGTCCTGAGATCTGGAAACGGACTTCTAGTAGGCCGCCACATTTCTCACATCGATAATTCGTAGTCTGGATCGGATATTGCGTCTGGCAATTGAAGCATCTGAGATGATAGGGCCAGGGCATTGCTACGCCTTCTCGACGATGCTTGCACCCTTGGCAGGCCGTGCAACGAACGAGGTTGAACGCACCTTGTTCTGCGCAAAAGCCCTTACCATTGCTTGAGCAACTAGTCGAGGCTCGTGGCTATTCCCATCGACCAATGCGACTAGGCTAGGTCCTGCCCCACTGATCGATACGCCTGCTGCCCCGGCCTCCAAACTCATACGTTTCACATCGTTGTAGCCAGGAATGAGATCCTGTCGATATGGCTCGGCGATCTGATCCTCCATTCCTGTCCCTATCCGTCGAATGTCGCCTTGGGCAAAAGCTGCGGCCATAACGGAGGCGTTGCCAATGTTTAGGATTGCGTTTTTGATTGGGATGTTTTTCGGAATGAGCTTTCGGGCTTTTCTTGTCTTTCCGGATTGAATAGGAAGTTGGGGAGTCGCAACAACAACGGCTAGGCCAGCAGGGGGTTTCAGACTAATTGCTCTGAACGGCCTATCGTATACGATCACGAATCCCCCCAGCAGTGAAGCTGCAACATTGTCCGCGTGCGCTGTTCCGGCGACAGCTTTTTCGCCGAGGCTTGCGACTTGAACTAGTTCATCGTTTGATAATCTAAGGTCCAGAAGAGCGTTCACGACCATCGTGCATGCTGCAGCAGTGGCCCCGCTGCTTCCGAGTCCTAGGCCTTGAGGCACACGCTTTTCAACGATTATCTCCAACCCTTCCTTCAACTTCGCCTTCTTGGCTAATGCTGCGGCTGGAGGCCCAGCAGAGTTTTTCCCGACCTCTACTGGTATGTTCCGACCTTCGGGGCCGCGGACGATTATTCTGATCTTCCTTGTCGAAGTTATTCGGACGTTCACAGTATCAGAGTATCTGTTCAAGGCTAAGCCGAACACATCGAAGCCCGCTCCGAGGTTCGCCGTGGAACAGAAAGCACTTCCAACTGCCCGCTTCCGAACGGCCTTCATTGCCCGATCGAGGCTAATCGCGAAGTCTGAGACGGATAAAAGAGGACTCATACCTCTCCATGGCATCGCCGTGCACCCAAGAACACGCTCGTTCATATTGAAGCATTATGGTGGATGGCAATTTCGTGACGCATAATATCAGAATTCTCCGGGTTCTGTAATTCACCGAAGGGTACTTTTCGGAATATTCCTTTCAGATTTTCCAGGTTTTTTGGAGACTCCGGAAGAGCTCTAGATCATCTTAAAGTCGACTTGTGGAATATCGGCCCGGATCATGTTTCCGCTACTTCCGTCGATGATAGCGTTGTAGCTCTTTCCCTTGTACTCATATTGTACGAACCAGAGTGGTGCGTGTAGATAGGTCGGTTTGTCAACGTTGAAACTAGTGTTGAACCGGGTTACTTGATCCACTTCCTGTTTCAGGAGGAATCGCTGGTTTTCCTCAACCTCGTTCTTCGCCCGCATGACAGCCTCATCGCTGTCTAGCTCGCTGTTCAGAAACTTTGCTTGAGGATCTATCTTCGTGAAGTCAAAGGGTATCTTGCCTTCAGGGGGGACTTTGTAGTCTCGGGTCGGGAATTCGGCCGCTTTTCTTCCCAAGACGAGCCAGTCGTATTCGTTCTGGAATGTCCCTTTTCGTGGTGCAGGTGGCGAGATTCTTTCGAGCATTCCTTCGTACGCACTGGTAGCGGTGAGAGGTACTAGCCAGAAGGGCAGATACCTGAGCTCTACTACCATTAGTTTGCTCTTTTTGGCGAGGTCTCCCGGCTTCATGAATCCTGACCTCATCCAGTCTTGGAGGTCTTGTGTAATTCTGGCGTTGTTGAGATTGTTGAGTATTAGGCTGTGTTCCAGCTGGAATGGCGCGCTAGCTCCTACTACGGAGGTGTAGCCGCAGTATCTGCATGTAGCTACAAGTTCTCCCGGGGAGAGGTTGAGTTGGGCTCCGCAGTTGGGGCATTTTATCTCTGAAACGATCTGGGACATGATCGCGATCTTCCTTTCGTTCTAGGATAGAATTAAAGAAGGGCCGGATTAACTTCTCTAGGATCGGGGAATGGATCATGGGGGGACTGGGAACGTTGAAGCGGACGATGGGCTTCACGATCATTCTTGTCTTCGCCATCTTTCTCGGTCTCCTGACCGTTGTTTCCGTCTTCTTCCTTGACCCCACCACTGCTCTAGTCCTTGGGATTGTGGGGGCATTTTTCATAATCCTGCTACAGTATCTAATCGGTCCGGTTATCGTCAGGGCTACGAGTCGACTTCACTATCTCTCTCCCGGAGAGAATCGGTGGCTGGAGACGAAGGTCTCCCAGATGGCCTCAGCGTCCGGCATTCCAATGCCGCGATTGGCCATTTCGCCGGATCCTACCCCGAATGCATTTGTGTTCGGCCGGACTCAGAAGAGCGCTACTCTCGCGGTCCATCAGGGCTTGCTCCAACGGTTGAACGAGGATGAGATCGAGGGCGTCATCGCCCACGAGCTCGGCCATGTGAAGCATCGCGACTTTATCGTCGTAACAATGATCTCTGCAATACCTTTGGTCGCGTATCTTATCGCTCGGTCTGTGCTTTGGGGAGGCTATGTCAGTAGCGGTCGGGGGTCTAACCGAAATAACAGTGCTGGTGCATTGATAGTCATCGCTGTCGTGGCATACGTCGTCTACATTCTGACGACTCTCCTGGCTCTGAGGCTAACCCGCTTGAGAGAGAGCTACGCCGACGCCTACTCCGCATACCTAACTAGACAACCTCGAGAGCTTGAGAGCGCACTAACCAAGATCGCCTTCGGGTTGTCTATAGCTCCAGGCGAGCCGCACGGGGCTAGGGCCTTCTTCATTGAAGATCCCGCTCAAGCAAAACAGGACGTGGCACAGATCATGGATCAAAAGTCAAAGTACGACTTGGACCATGACGGTGTCCTGAGTGAGCGGGAGTTGGAGATGGCTATGGAGGCTGAGGCCAAGTCGAACTGGCGGAAGGCGGCTCAGCTCTTCATGACACACCCGCCCACCTACAAGAGGATTCTCATGTTACGAGAGATCGAGCAAGAAATGAACACTGGCACATTCCAAGAGTCAACAATCTATAATCACGTCTGAACAGGCCCTTTTCCAGAAGGGTAGAGGCCACAACAGAACTATAAACAGGGAAATCATCAGGTCTGCCGATTCAACATGAATCGTGTTCCATGGGCACCTCTCAATGCCAGCGCTTTCCTGATAATTCTCGGAGGGCTCCTCCTCGCATCACTCCTCACGGGGTTCAACATTTTTGCAGTCTTTCCCTTGGTCTTCACGTTCTTCGGCGCATGGATGATTGTTGAAGCATTTGTTTTTCCACCAGCGAACGCATATGCCCCACCCCGAGCAATGGTTGTAGGCTGGGGCGCGCTAATCACTGGTTTCGGAGTCCTCTTGCTTGTTTTGTATGCCGCTGCTCCGCTGTTGCCCATCGTGCTCGCTGTGATCTTGGTCGTCCTGGGAATAGCAGGTGTCGGCTACAGTTTCAGAAGATCAAGCCCAAGCACGCCGAAAAATTCCACGTCCTAGCCCGTGTTTGATGCCAAGGCCCGGTATGTCCGGAGCCTATTCTCAAGCGTCCCGTTAGAATACGATATTCTCTTAGGCCTACTTTCTTTTGCACAGGACAGGCGATGGCGAGCCTACGTTGTAGACCGCATAAGATCAACGGACCGCGAACGAATACTTGACGTGGCTACGGGGACGGGGCTTTTAGCAGCTGACTTTGCTAGGATCGTCTCACGCGATGGATTCGTCGTCGGTGTAGATCTCACCCTCTCCATGTTAAGAACTGCCAGGTGGAGGTTGGAAGCAGCGAGGGTTGGGGACAGGGTTGACTGGGTTTTGGCCCGTGCGGAGAATCTCCCTTTCCGAAATGATTGTTTTGGATCTGCTTCTATCAGCCTCGCCCTCAGAAATGTCTCCAGTGCCGAGTCAACTTTTCGCGAGATGTCACGTGCTACAGTTCCGGGCGGGGTAGTGATATCGCTTGATTTTGCTCGTCCACGTAACCGGATCTTCCAAGTCTTCTACTACGACTATCTACTGGGTCTCTTCCCATTTTTCGGGCGAATGGTCTCAGAAGCTTGGGGTAGGACGCTGTCTTACTTGGGGCGATCTATCTTGAGGGCAAGAACCGGAGCTCAGATTGCGAATCTAATGAAAGAGCAGGGGCTTGTTGACGCAGTCTCCGTTCCCTTAACGGCTGGAATTGTCTGTGCAGTTTATGGAACGAAGAGATAGTAGGCGAGCGCCACCAAAGAGGATCAAGTCGTCAGGTTGTGCCGGTCAAAGCAGAAAGAATTCCGCTGGCGAAGAAAATCAGTCCGAAGGAGAGAAGAACGATTCCTGCTATCAGATCCAATAACCATCTGGGTACTCGCATCAGATAGTCGTAGGAGACTGCAGAGACAGCGACGAGGACTATGAGGCTGACGGCTGCGCCTATCAGTGTCCATTGGATGTTGAAGGCACCTGCGGCTGCTAGAACGAGGCTAGCCTCGAAGCCCTCGGTGAGAGTGATGCTCAGGACCGGGAGAGAGTTGGGTATGGAGAAGCGGATCGGTTGAGTTGAGTCAATTGCGCCCTCGCGCTTGAGATCTTTCTCAATCGCCTCTTTTCCCATTCGCGCCATCTTTTCTCTGAAGGACTTGTGTCTGAAGGCGTACTTGATGAAGCCGCGTAGAAACCGGCTTGAGAAGTAGAAGAGGACGATTGCAGTTGCAAAATCAATGATGATGGCGGGGAGCAGGAGGAAGATCCGCCATACGACAAGGAAGGTGACGATGGAGCCCAGCCCTCCGGCAATGACTCCAAAGAGGATGTTGTTCCTACCAAGTTGTTTTATGGTGGCAAGGGAGAGAATGGCAACTTCGCTTCCTTCGATTAGTATAGCTTTGAATGCAAGGAGAAACGATCCGATTATGACGACTGTTGGATCAGTCATTCTTGTTTAGATCCGTGTTGTTTCGCGGACGCTGTTGGCTCGACTCAAAAGCGTATGTCTTTAGCGTTTCTTTCATTTGTTCGCATGACGGTTCGGTTTTTCTTTGGTTTCAAGGGTTAAAGCCTCTTTTCTGATCTAGAGTCGAAAGCAGTTGACGAAATTGTCTCCTGCGAAGCTGAAGATTGCAGTCGATTTGGACGGGGTCCTAGCTGAATCGATGCTTGTCTGGTGTGAACGCGCTAACAAAGAGTTCGGCACACATTTGAGCATGGAGGATATCGACAGTTGGTCTTGGTGGAGGAGGATTCCAATCTCGAAAGACGATTTCTACCGGATACTGGACGAATCATGGGACGAATGGTCGGCGATTCCTCCGACAGAGCCGGAGATTGCTGAGAAGGTTGCGCGGGTCGAGAATTTTGGCGATCTGGACATCGTAACCGGTCGGAGCAAGAGAACTGTAGAGGCCGCAAGAAGTTGGGTCGACAGTCAGAAAGTTCGATACCGCCGTTTCGTCAGGGTATTGGGCTGGAGAGACAAGATTCTCCTGGATTATGATGTCTACATTGATGATGCTCCTGACCTCATGCCTCTCATCTCACGTAGCCCAACTGCCTGGGGCGTGCTCTACGAGAGGCCTTGGAACCGGAGCGTGGGAGATATGCCGAAGGTTTTGAAAGCGAAGAGCTGGCGGCAAGTGCCCGCACTCTTGAAGAGGGTTCAGGCGAGCAAGAGTTAGACTGATAGATCTTTTGATGAGACCAGACTATTATACGGGACACCTTACTGCCTAGAAATTCCCGTGTCAAGATGTTGAAGGGCGAATTCCAGATACCCCAGGAGTTCTACTACACGAAAGAGCACGAATGGGTCCACGTGGAAGGCGCTAATTGTCGAATAGGCGTCACTGACTACGCGCAAAACTCGCTGCACGAAATCGTGTACGTTGATCTTCCAAAGGTCGGAGCTAAGGTGGCTCAGATGCAGAGTCTCGGGACAGTCGAATCCGTGAAGGCAGTTGCCGACGTATACTCTCCTGTTTCAGGTGTTGTCCTTGAGGTGAATGGCGAACTCTCTGATGCTCCCGAGCTTGTCAACAAGAGTCCCTATGAGAAGGGATGGATTACAATAATCAGGCCAGACGATCTGAAGAAGGAACTCAGTACCTTGATGAGACCCGAAGCCTACCGGGATTTTGTGAAAAAGATTACTGAGAAGAAATAGACCATGGTGTTCGGAAACCTAAAGAATATGAAATTGGACCTGACCGTGGATTTAGCTCATCGGGGCCGCAGCCAAGGTCACTTTTCGTGACCTAGGAAGTTTATCTTCCAGAGAGGACAAGAATGAGTCCTCTCCTTGGAAGTCCCAGTCATGTCAGAAGCTTTCACCTTGCTCTCACCTCCCTTGAAGAGTCTGCTTCAAGAGACCGGAATTTCCAAGCCCACACCGCCTCAGGCCGAGGCCATACCGCGGGTGGCTCAAGGAGAGAACGTCTTGATAATCGCACCGACCGGCTCGGGAAAAACGGAGGCAGCCCTCCTACCCCTTATCGATAGGATGGTCAAAGATGAGGCTCGCCAGGGAATCTCACTCCTTTACATAACCCCTCTCAGAGCACTGAACCGGGACCTGCTGAAGCGACTACAAGTCTGGTCTGCCAAGCTCCGGTTCTCGGTTGAGGTCAGACACGGAGACACCCCGGCGGCTGATCGTAGACGCATGGCAGGCAGGCCTCCAGACCTTCTCATTACTACGCCTGAAACATTACAGGCCATCCTTCCAGGGAAGAGGATGAGATCACATCTTCGACACGTCAAAGCAGTCGTGATCGATGAGATCCATGAACTGGCGGGTGATCGACGAGGCGTTCAACTCACTGTCGGTTTAGAACGACTCGTAGAGGTTTGTCCCGCGGGTTTTCAGAGAGTAGGGCTGTCTGCCACCATCGGGAACCCAGAGGAGATTGCCAAGTTTCTTGGAGGCAGCGCTCCCGTTAGGATTGTTCAGATTCCGCTAAGCAAGGAAACTCGATACAAGATCGAGTATCCGCCGCCAGGGGAAGAAGACCAAGAACTAGCACGACGCCTCTATACAGCGCCTGAAGCAGCGGCCCGGCTCGCTCTGGTCTCAGACCTTGTTGAGGCTCATGATTCTACTCTGATCTTTGTCAACAGTCGCGTCAACGCGGAGATGCTGGGTTCAAAGTTTAACATGATGGGCCAGAAGATCATGGTCCATCACGGCTCGCTTCCTAAAGAAGAGCGAGTCCGAGCTGAAGAAGCATTCAAGGCCCGCCAGATCAAAGGACTCGTCTGCACCAGCACGCTTGAGCTGGGTATTGACATTGGTTCTGTGGATCTTGTCATCCAGTACATGTCTCCGCGACAGGTCAATAGTTTGGTTCAACGCGTGGGAAGATCCGGTCACAGTCTGACTCGGACTTCGAAGGGAGTTCTAGTATCTGTTTCAACAGAGGACCTCTTGGAGTCGATAGGGGTGATCGATTTGGCAAAGGAAGGCCGACTGGAACCAACAGTCATTCATCATAGAGCGCTCGATGTATTGGCGCATCAGATCGCCGGCCTCTTGATGGACTCGGAAGGTAGCGTGCCCCTCGCTCACATCGTGCAAGTTCTGAGGCGCGCGTTTCCCTACTCCGGGCTCGAGGATGCTGAGCTGGAGAAGGTTGTCGAGTTCATGCGGAAAATGGGGTATCTTAGACGAGACGATCAGACGCTGTACCGGACCTCTCGGACGAGGATCTACTACTACGAGAATCTGAGTATGATTCCGGACGAGCGACGCTACCAGGTGGTTGATCTAACCAACCAGCAGGCTGTTGGAATACTCGGCGAAGAGTTCATGCTCACGATGGCGCATGTCGGGCTGAACTTTATCGTCAAGGGGCAGGTCTGGCAGATGAAACAGATCACCGATGACGGGAAAGTGTACGTTCTCCCTGTCAACGATCCCACTGCGGCCATTCCAGGATGGGACGGACAGATACTCCCGGTTCCGGGTGAACTGGCACTTCGAGTGGGAGAGTATCGGAAACAGATCAATAGGCTGTTGGACGAGTACAAGACTCGGGCACCTGTGGTCGAGAAGTTCTCGCGAATTTGGCCCGCGGACCCGTACGGAGTGCGAAAGGTCGTCGAAGAGATAGAGATTCACAGGGCCACTGGAGCAACGGTTCCGACCAGTGATCGGCTTCTGATCGAAGGATTTGATCGATACATCATAATTCACACCCACTTCGGAGACGTCCTGAACTTCACCTTGGGCGAGGTGATCGAAGAGCTCTTCCGGCGCCAAGGTCTCGTGCGAATGTGGTGGTGGGACCCCTACAGGATATTGTACGAGATGACAGCGGACACCGCGGATCTTGATCTCGAAGATCTCTTCCTCAATCAGGTCTTCGGGGTTGACGAGCCAGTCTTGGGAGGCGCCTGTCATGGTGTTTTGCACAGACACTTTCCTTGGGAGCTTCAAATGAAACAGATCGCTGAGAGGTTTGGAGCGTTGAGTCGTGGCCGGCTCATGTACGGCGGCGCGATGAAAGAGCTACAGGTCAGATTCCGACTGACTCCGATCTACGACGAGACTATTCGCGAGGCTCAATTGGAGCGCGCCGATTTTGAAGGTGTCAAGAAGATCTTCAAGCAGATCAAGGAACGAAATGTGGACGTCAGATTCTTCCGATCCAAAGACAAGCCCACACCACTAGCCTACCACATTCTATATCGTCACGTCGACATTCCAGAACTTATCGCTCCAGAGAATGTTGCGGCTGACAACATGGCCCGACTGCGCGTTTCCATCGAAGGACGCGCCATCGACCTGCTCTGTTTCGACTGTGGCAATCTCACCGCCGGAGTTACTATCGGGAGTCTGCCTGAACATCCGTCTTGTGAGCATTGCGGCTCCAAGCTCTTGGCTCCCGTCTTCTGGTCCAGCGGCTATGCGGCAAGCGTTCTCCACAAGAAACGAGACAAAAGGTCATTGGATGAGAACGAGCAGAAGACTTTGACGAGGACGCGTCGTTCTGCCGACCTTGTTATTGCCTATGGTAGGAGGGCCGTGATCGCGCAGTCGGTCTACGGAATTGGACCCCAGACCGCCAGTCGAGTTCTCTCGAAGATGCATGAGAGCGATGATGAATTCTACAAGGATCTCTTGGAGGCCAAGCTGCAGTTCATAACAACACGGCCTTACTGGAACAATTGACCTGTGGTTTAGCGGCGTGTGAACATTTCTTCGTCACGGAGACTTGGTTTCTCACTTTCCTCTGAAACGATGAGCGGAGCTTCCTAGCATCTGGTCTGTCAAAGACGACGAGGCGGGAGTCTAAAGGTTGATTGAAGTTGAGCTTTTTCTTGATGATTTTCTTTAGCTCAAGATCTATCTCATAGCCCCAACTTGACCGGCCCAGTTCCTGGGCCACTTCATTGTGGTTCCGGAGCGGAGAAAAGGGTCTAGAACGGTCTCGCCGAAGTAGCTAAACAGCTTCATTAGGCGTTTCGGAATTTCCTCTGGAAAGGTGGCGATGCCTTTCTCAGGCCTATCTCCTAGTGGCAGAACATTCGTGATGTTCCACACTGTCAGATACCATTCTTGTTTCTGATAATCGTCGATAGGAATCTTGGACTCGCTTAGGCTCTTCGCGTCCATTTCTTGCAGATGTGAGTAGTCGAATCTTCCTTTTTGGAAGATTAGTATGCTCTCCTGAATATTATCGGGATAGTAGTACATGGGGTATGGGTGCTGAATTACGAGGCCGCTCCTTCGACTTATTCGCACGTAGCCTTTTGGTTTGACCCACACAATGCGATCACGATATCGAAACCCAGCATCCAGCATGAGCCTCGTGATATCAGCGACGACAGGATACTTCTCGCCCTTCACAAGCATGTCATCAGTGACAAAACAAGCGACTCGGCCAGGGGCTAGGACGCGATATAGATCTCGGGAGAGATCCCGGATCAATCCGAAGAACTCGTCATAGTCTCTGAACAGGTCCGGATAATCGAAAGGCGCGTTGTAGTAGGGCGGGCTGGTCACCACCAGATGGACTGATTCATCATGGATCTCCTTCATCGTCCGGCAGTTTCCGAAGACGACGCG
>WNFB01000202.1_pt1 | contig 42313 bp, 41 predicted proteins | sample 5400501 | NCBI WGS metagenome assembly WNFB01 (sample SAMN13153341, study PRJNA577476) | soil metagenome | isolation source: 200 cm saprolite under Douglas fir tree site 2 hole 1 | place: USA:California | collected 2015-04-18 | reverse complement strand
TGCGCCCGCAGCGGTGGCAGCCGATGCTCGTCCCGGCCGGGTTCACCAGCACCACGCGCCGGCCAGCTTCTGCCGCTTTGCCGGTGAGGATGCTGGTGAACTGTGCCCAGCCCGCGTCGAGGACCGACTTGTTCAGCCCGGCCTTGGCGCGAGCCTGGTTAGGAAGGAAGGTCCCGGGCTTGGCCGGGTCGGGCTTCGGCGCGGGACGCTTCGTCATCCCGGCCGTGTTCAGGTCCTCCAGCGCGATCACGTCGCACTGGCTGATCAGCGCCCGCGCGGTCTTGTGGTGGAAGTCGCGGCGGCGGTTGCGGACCTTGCGCCACTCCCGGGCCAGCGCGCGCCTGATCCGCTTGCGGTTACCCGACCCGGGCCGGGCACGCGCCTTGCGGCGCTGCAGGCCCGCGATGACCTGGGCCGCGGCGGCCACGAACCGCGGGTTGGCGACGATCTGGCAGTCGCTGGTGGTCAGGAACCGGGCCACGCCCAGGTCCACGCCCACCTCGCGGCCGGCCGACGGCAGCGACACCGGCTCGGTCTGGGCGATGACGATCACGTACCAGCGGCGGTGCTTCCGAGTGAGCTGGGGCGCCTTGACCGTGCCGGGGACCCGCCGGTGCTGGCGCACCTTGAGGGTGCCGACCGCCTGGAAGGCGGCGTACGCCCACTTCCCGGAGCCGGGCGGCTGCCACTTGGCGCCGTCGCCGGCGACGAACATCACCTGGCTGAACCGCTGGTACGGCTTGAACCTCGGATAACCCGGCTTGCTCTCCCTCCCGGCCTTGTCCGCAGCCCCGACGTGGTCGAAGAAGGCGGCGAACACCGTGTTGAGCCTGCGGAGAGTCTGCTGCTGGGCGGTGAACGAGTGGCGGCCCTGCCCGTCCGGATCGGCCTTACGGATGTCCTTGAGCTGCGCAGACTGCATGCCGTAGGACACGCTGACGTGCCGCGTCCGCCACGCCTCGCGGCGCTCCATCAGCGCGGCGTTGTACAGGTCGCAGTGATCAGCCAGCAGCCGCACCGCGCGGCCCTCTTGGGGCTGCGTCGGGTAGGCGCGGAACTTGAAGGCTCGTCTCACCTGCACCCGATCCGTCTAGCCGGTGTGGGTCACGGCCCCGGAAATCGCCGCCTGGCCGGGCCACTTGCATGCGGATCGTACGGCCCGGCACCGACATTTCCGGGTACACCCGTTGAGGGGAGGGAGCGCGGCTTCACCTCCAACCTGAAGGTTGGAGTACCCGCCGCGCACCTTTGATGGCCACGAGGACGGATACGCAATCGCCTGCGCTGCAGGTTGCCGACAGCCACGATCTGATCCGCGTGCACGGCGCGCGCGTGAACAACCTCAAGGATGTCAGCGTCGTGATCCCGAAACGCCGGCTGACGGTGTTCACCGGTGTCTCCGGTTCGGGGAAGAGCTCGCTGGTGTTCGACACGATCGCCGCGGAATCGCAGCGGCTGATCAACGAGACCTACAGCGCCTTCGTGCAGGGCTTCATGCCGACGCTGGCGCGGCCCGAGGTTGACGTACTCGACGGGCTGACGACCGCGATCATCGTCGACCAGCAGCGGATGGGTGTCGACGTCCGCTCCACGGTCGGCACCGCCACCGACGCCAACGCGATGCTGCGCATCCTGTTCAGCCGGCTCGGGAAGCCACATATCGGCTCGCCCCAGGCGTTCTCCTTCAATGTCGCCTCAATCAGCGGGAAGGGTGCGGTCACCCTGGAGCGCGCCGGACGGACCGTGAGGGAGGGGCGCAGCTTCAGCATCACCGGCGGCATGTGTCCGCGCTGCGAGGGCCGCGGGTCGGTTACCGACTTCGACCTGTCCCAGCTCTACGACGACAGCAAGTCGCTCAACGAGGATGCGCTCACGGTCCCCGGCTACAGCATGGACGGCTGGTACGGCCGCATCTTCAAAGGCTGCGGTTTCTTCGACCCGGACAAGCCGATCTGCAAGTACACCAAGAAAGAGCTGAACGATCTGCTCTACCGGGAGCCGACCAGGATCAAGGTTGACGGCATCAACCTGACTTACGAGGGTCTGATCCCCAAGATCCAGAAGTCGATGCTGTCCAAGGACGTCGACGCGCTGCAGCCGCACGTCCGCGTCTTCGTGGAGCGGGTGGTGACGTTCACCGTCTGCCCCGAGTGCGGGGGCACCCGGCTCAGCGACGCGGCCCGGTCGTCGAAGATCAAGGGGATCAACATCGCCGACGTCTGCGCGATGCAGATCAGCGAGCTCGCCGAATGGGTCGGCGGCCTCGACGAGCCGTCGGTGGCGCCGCTGCTGGACACGTTGCGGCACACCCTTGACTCCTTCGTGGAGATCGGGCTGGGCTACCTCAGCCTTGACCGCCCGTCGGGCACGCTGTCCGGCGGCGAGGCACAGCGCACCAAGATGATCCGCCACCTCGGATCGTCGCTCACCGACGTCACCTACGTCTTCGACGAGCCGACGATCGGGCTGCACCCCCACGACATCCAGCGAATGAACGACCTGCTGCTGCAGCTGCGGGACAAGGGCAACACCGTGCTGGTCGTGGAGCACAAGCCGGAGGCGATCGCGATCGCCGACCACGTCGTCGACCTCGGCCCAGGCGCTGGCACTGCCGGTGGCGAGGTGGTCTTCGAGGGCACCGTCGACGGGCTGCGGGCCAGCGGCACGCTGACCGGGCGGCACCTGGACGACCGGGCCTCCTTGAAGCCGTCGGTGCAGACACCGTCGGGGGTGCTGGAGGTGCGCGGCGCCCGCACCCACAACCTGCAGGACGTCGATGTCGACATCCCGCTCGGCGTGCTGGTGGTGGTGACCGGCGTGGCCGGGTCGGGAAAGAGTTCACTGATCCACGGCTCGGTGTCGGGCCGGGACGGGGTGGTGTCGGTCGACCAGGGCGCGATCCGCGGCTCGCGACGGAGCAACCCGGCGACGTACACCGGACTGCTCGATCCGATCCGCAAGGCCTTCGCGAAGGCCAACGGCGTGAAGCCGGCGCTGTTCAGTGCCAACTCCGAGGGCGCCTGCCCCAACTGCAACGGCGCCGGCGTCATCTACACCGACCTGGCGATGATGGCCGGCGTCGCCACCACCTGCGTGGAGTGCGAGGGCAAGCGCTTCCAGGCCGAGGTGCTCGAGTACAAGTTCGGCGGCAAGGACATCAGCGAGGTGCTCGCGATGCCGGTCGCGGAGGCGACGGAGTTCTTCGGCGCCAGCGAAGCGAAGACGCCGGCGGCGCACAAGATCCTCGGCCGGCTCACCGACGTCGGGCTCGGCTACCTCAGCCTCGGCCAGCCGCTCACCACGCTGTCCGGCGGCGAGCGGCAGCGGCTCAAGCTGGCCACTCACATGGCCGAGAAGGGCGGCGTCTACGTCCTCGACGAGCCGACCGCCGGCCTCCACCTCGCCGACGTCGAGCAGCTGCTCGGCCTGCTCGACCGGCTGGTCGACTCCGGCAAGTCGGTCATCGTCATCGAGCACCACCAGGCGGTCATGGCGCACGCCGACTGGATCATCGACCTCGGCCCCGGCGCCGGCCACGATGGCGGCCGGATCGTCTTCGAGGGCACACCCGCCGACCTCGTCGCCGCCCGCTCCACCCTCACCGGCGGGCACCTCGCGGCCTACATCGGCACCTGACCGAGGCCCTCGCGGACACCGTAAGACGAGTTCTCTCACCTGTTTCGACTCGCCCCAGTTAGACCGTAGTTCCCCCCGGATGAGCTGACACCCCTGTTCACCAGGGAAAACGTGGACGCACGTGACTACCGTAGTCATGTAAGTCGAGCAACCGAAGCTCTATGACCAGGGCAGACATGATGGGCCTTATGAGCCTGGGGGAACTTCGGGTTAGACGCTGACAAGAATCGTTATGTCAGCTTTGCGAGGTTAAGGGCTCTGTCCGAGGGTCCTCGGCTATCCGCTCCTGGTTGGCCATGCCAACCTCCCGGGTCGCTCCCTCCGGTAGCCGCTCCTCGCCCCATGCGGCGGCAAGTACCAAACCTGCTTAGGCCGACAGAGCCGTTGATGGTAACGAAGTGAGTAACTATCGCAGTCGGCACCCGCAGACGTCAGAGGACGTCGAAGGATGCTGCGTTGCAGGTCAGCACGAGCGGCCACAGGCACAGCGCGCGGCTAATTGGCTTCGGGAAGAAGAGGCCAACGTCGACGCGATCCGGTGCCGAATCGTGCGGGACCCTGACCGGTGACCACTCAGCGCGACCACGCCGACGGCCGCCGACGTTGGCCGGAGAGCGCCGTGCTGCGTCAGAGCCGGCACGTGGCGCCGCCTATGGCAGGGACATCTCCCACTCGTGCAGATCGCCAGCCTCGGTCGCGTGCTGCAGTGGGTCCATCGTGCCGGTCGTCTTGCCCGCGCCGAACACCGGGCTGCGCCAACCGCATGAGCAGGCCGCCTGGACGCCGCCCTCGCCCACCTCGTGGATGGTGGTCTGGTGTTCCACAGCGACCGGTCTTCTACAGGTGAGCGACCGTGCAGGTCAGCGTCCGCCGCACGCCGTCGAGGGCCTGGATTCGGGAGGCTGCCAGCTTGCCCAGCTCGTCGATGTCTGGCGTCGGTACCCGCGCGATGACGTCGTAGGGCCCGGCCACGCTCGTCGTCTCCGAGACGCCCGGCACGTCCCGCAGCGCCGCAGCCACGGTGGCCGCCTTGCCAGGTTCGGCCTGGATCAGAATGTATGCGGCGATCATGTGACAACCACCCGCCTTCTCCGCCTATTCAACCGCCATTGCGGAGATACGTCGTCCCGGGTCGCGCAGGCGCAGGCCACCGGCATGCCGCGGACGCGCGCGTGGCCGAAGTGCCCGGCGAGGGGCCCGGTGCCCGGCGCCGTCACCGCGGCTGGCCGGGAGCCCTGTCCGGCCTGCGAAGCGACCCGGTTCCCTTGCTGGCCTCGGGCAGGGCGGCATCCGCACCCGGCAGTCGCGGCACCTACGATTACTCGCCGGGCTCGGGGGTGCCGCGGCTGTGTTGCGGATCGATGCGGTTCGGGGCGCTGCACGCCGGGGTCTGCGCGGTCTGGGCCGTGGTAGGAGCGGAGCGGGGCTGGCGCCCGGCCCGGGTGTCCGCCGCGGCCGTTCTCGCTCCCCGGCTGAGCGGGTTGTTCCGGCCGCCGGGCGGGCATGGCCAGCGGCGCGGGTTTACATCCGCCGCAGGTTGCGTGACAGGCTGGCCAGAGCAATCGCGGCAGGCGCGGTCTCCCGCCGCCATGGCGGGGTGCTGTGTCCCGGACGAAGAAGGTCAAGATGGCACAGGGCACGGTGAAGTGGTTCAACGGTGACAAGGGCTACGGCTTCATCGCTGTGGAGGGTGGCTCGGACGTGTTCGTGCACTTCAGCGCGATCACCGGCGGCGGCTACCGCAGCCTGGAGGAAGGGCAGAAGGTCGAGTTCGACATCACGCAGGGCCAGAAGGGGCCCCAGGCGGAGAACGTCAGGGTCATCGGCTGACGCACCGGCGGGGGACCGTCTCCCGGACGCGGGGCAATGCCTGGGCTTCCGGGGCACATCTCCTGAAGCCTGGATCTCGCCGCCGCCGCACCGCGGCGGCGGTCGGGTGGATTTATGCCGAACGGGCGACGATGACTGCACCTATTCCCGGCAGGACAGGTCACCCTTCCACAATGCCGGCCACGGGCTGGAAATCTGCGATGACGCGGTCCGGGCGGTTATTGTCAGGGCGCGAGCCAGTCGCCAAGCGGCAGCCACGCGGCGAGCGCGGTGAAGTCGCCGCTCTCGCGGATCGCGGTTGCTGCCTCCGTCATCGCCTTGGCGGCCACCCATGTCAGGGCACCGCCGACGCTGACGCGTCGCGCGCCGGCCCCGGCGATGTCCGCGAACGAGAGCCCCGGCACCGTGAGCACGTTGACCGGCTTCGATACGGCCTCGCACACCACCTGGATCTCTTCGGCGCTGCGCAGCCCGGGTGCGTACAGCACGTCAGCGCCGGCTTGCCCGGACGCCTGCAGGCGGGCGATCGTGTCGCTGAGGTCGGGATTGCCGCGAATGTGGTTCTCCGCCCGCGCCGTCAGCATGAACTCGAAGCCGAGACCGCGCGCGACCTCCACCGCAGCAGCGATCCGCTCGGTGGCATGGGGCAGATCGTAGATATGGCCGCCGGGGTCGTAGTCCTCAATGGAGCCGCCGACCGCGCCGGCCGCTGCGGCGCGTTCGATGGCCTGGGCGGCGCTGGCCGGGTCAGGCCCGTAGCCGTTCTCGAGGTCGACCGACAGGGGCAGCTCCGTCGCCCGGTCCAGCGCGGCGGTGTGCCCGGCCACCTCGTCGAGCGTGGCACGGCCGTCAAGCCGGCCAAGTGTGAACGCAAAGCCGGAACTCGTGCTGGCGAGCGCCTTGAACCCGAGCGCCGCAAGCACACGGGCCGAGCCGGCATCCCATGGATTCGGGATCACAAACGGCTCGCCCACATGCAGCGCGGCGAACGCCGCCGCCTTCTCCTGTTGCCTCGTCATCGCCGCCACGCAGCATAACCTAGCCGTAATGAGCGGTTACCCGGGAAGCACCGTACAGTCACGGCGGCGGATAACTCGCGACCCCGCCCGTAGAGACTGACGCGCCACGCGCCACGCGCCAGCGATCCCTGGCGCGAGCACTGGCTCAAGACACGACAGAACAACCGTTCGGGACCGGCCAACAGGCGGCACCACGCCCGGCCTATCACGCGTAGAACGGCGGCTCGGCGCGGGCTCTCCCCGGTCTGCTGTTCGGCGAATCGGCAGGCATCTTCTCGCCGGGACTGCTCTTGCCGTTCTTGCTCCTGCCTGGCGTACGGTCAGGCCAATGACGGCTCAGGCACGCTGTGTCCTATGCCGCGCCCGAGCGGACTACGGGCGTGGTCCGGGGGAGCAGGCCGCGTCGCGTGCGGCCATAACGGCATCCTGGCGGGGATGCAGGCTGGACCGAAGGTGCCCTGGCACGCTTCCCTTATCCCGTTACGGTCCCCAGATCGTGTTGATCGGCGTCACCGCTGCGGCATTGCCAAGGAAGCTGGTGATGCCGAACCCGTCCTCGACCGTCCGCAGCAGGCTGTAGTGGTCGGCAGCCTGCGGGTAGGTTCCCGGCACAGCCAGCGGGCTGATCACCGCGAACGCCGTGCGCCCGCCGCTTCCGAACTTGTCGGCGTTGTTAACGCTGGTCAGGGTGCCCTCATCGAAGGTGATGATGAGCACGCCGCCGGCGCCGAACGCCGGCGAGGCCTCGATCAGCGGCACCTCGCGCTGGAGGAACCGGTCGAACTGCATGATGCGGTTGCCGGGGGGCTGGTTGCAGCTGTCATGGGCGTCCTCGCACAAGTTCGGGACGATCATGTTGTAGCGGGCGACCGTCCCGGCTTCGGTGGCCGCGTTGAAGGTGCTCATGTCGTTCGGCCCGGTCGTCCCGGCCGGGGTGTCGCTGGCCAGGCACTCGGCGGACTGGCTGGTCGCCGACCACACTCCGCCGGCGCCCTCGATGCTGTCGAAGAAGATCGCCGGGTTGTGCTTGGGCGCATAGGGGTTCAGCGTGGCGTCCGAGCCGGCGCTAGACAGAAAACAGCCGCCCGGCATCGACTCCGCCCACACCTTCCAGGACAGGCCCGCCGCATCAAACTGGCTGAACAGGCTCGGCACGTCCTGGTGGCACGCCGCGGGCGTGCCGTCGTGCTGCTGGCACGCCGTGAACTGTCCCGAGGTCATGGCGACGTAGTTGGCCTCGGAGAAGTGCGTGACGCCCGAGTAGTTGGTGAGCCAGGCCGCTCCCGGCTTGACGGTACCGACAAAGAACGGCATGTCGGTCTTGTTGACCTGGTTGAGGCCGGTGTTCTCCCCGATGATCAAGAAGACGTGCCCGAACGCGGGCACACCCTCGGTCGTGGCGGGACTCCCGCCCGCCGGAGAAGCCGCAGCGATAGCGGGCAGGAACATCATCCCGCCGACGGTGACGGCAAGGCCCAGGATCTTCAGCATGCGCACTGCGTGCATAGCTTGCCTCCCAACTGGCGCAACCCCATCACCGTAGGCCCGCAGCCACCAGGCGGACAAGAGTGGCCTGCTGGCCGGCGCGCAGATGACGATGAGATGGCAGCCGGGCAGGCGCTCGCCCTGGCCACGGTGGCGGGGCTGCTCGCGGCCGGGGTAGCGCTGCGCCGGGTGCTCCTGCTCGGTTTTGGTGCGGCCGGCATCATCTTTATAGTGCCTCAGACCGCGACCAGGTACCTGCTGACCTCGGCCGGGGCACCGCTCGCCGTCTTCGTCGTCGGCCTGGGCCTGCTCGGCGTTGCCCTCTGGCTCGCGAAGTCACGCAAGACGCCCAGGTCTCCGTGACCGGCACGCCACCGCCGGGCCTCGTCGGGAGTGTCTCGGCGCCGAACCTGCGGAACACCTCATCCACTTGACCGCGGCGTTCGGTGACCTCCACCGTCGTAGCCGGCCGGAGTGCTCAGCCGGATGGGCCGGCGGTGGGGTCGGTCGCGCCGAACGCGTCTCCCAGGCTGGTGAGGTCAACGGGGAGCCGTGCGCGCGCGGGCACATCGTCCAATAGCGGACGCATCGCTTCGAGGGCGGTGAGAATTTCGCGCCCGACCTGCTGCGCGGAACGCATCGCATCCACAGAGACCAGGATTCCCCGGTCGCGGTACCACGAGAGGATGGGGGAGGTCACTGCATGGTAGAGGGCAAGGCGCTGGGCAATGATGTCCGCGGTGTCATCGGAGCGATGCTCCAGCGCAGCCCGCGCGAGCAACCGGCGCATGAGTTCCCCATCGTCGGCCTGCAGGTGCAGCGCCACATCCGCGGTCATCCCGAGCTCGCGAGCTATCAGGTAGGCCGCGCGGGCTTGTTGCATGTTTCGCGGGATACCGTCCAGGACATATCCGCCTCCGGCCGCCTTGGCGGCGACCATCGCCTCCCGCACCATGTCGAGTACGACCTGGTCGGGCACGAGTTCGCCGCGGTCGAGATACTTCTGGACGGCCTGGCCAAGAGCGGTCCGCCGCGCGACGTGATCGCGCAGCAGCTCACCGGTCGCGATGTGCGGGATGCCGAAGTGCGCGGCGATCAGTGCGCCCTGGGTCCCCTTGCCCGCACCCGGCGGCGCGATCATCAGCACTCGCATACTCCACCCTCATATCATCATCGCACCCACGGTCGCCGCGTACGCCGACCGGGAAGTCATCGTCCGGGACGGCAAGGTCAGCTCGCTGACCGGGGTCGCGCCGTGACCTGGCTCGGCCTGCGCCTCACGATTAACAAGTGCCTTTTCGATCGCGGGACCTTGACTCGGTATTCAAGAACGCGATAGAAGGAGGGACCGGGAGTCTCCCGGGGCAAAGGGGGTCCGATGCGGCCTCGTACGCTGTTCATCGCCCTGCTGGTAGCGCTGGCCTGGGTGTCGGGGCCCGGCGCCGCCTTGCGAGCGAGCGCCGGGTCAGCGGGGTTCAGCTCCGAGCAGCCGGCCGGCACCCCCTACAAGCACCAGAGCAACTGGGAGCCAGCGGTCGCCACGGACCCGGGCCACCCGGACCTCGTCTACCAGCTGATCACCGGGATTAACGCGCACCAGTGCGCGCCCGGCTGCCCGGGCACGAGCGTGCTGTTCCGGTCGTCCGCCGACGGCGGGACCACGTGGGGCCCGGAGCAGTTCGTCTGCGGACTGGCCTGCAAGGGAGTGGGGTGGCAGTTCGATCCCCAGATCAAGGTGGCAACCGACACCAACTCGGCCTGCGGGTGCGGGACCATCTACGTCGCCTTCCTCGACACCTTTGACCCTGGCGTGGTGCTCTTCAAGTCCCGCGACGGAGGGGGAAGCTGGCAGGGACCGATCACCATGAACGGGGCGCTCAGCTACATGGACAAGCCGGTGCTGGTGATCTCGCCGGCCGGCAAGGACGTCTACGTCGCCTTCAACGATAAGCTCGCGAGTTACGTGGTGGCGTCCCACAGCTTCGGCGACCCGGGCACGTTCCTGCCGCCTGCCCAGGTGAACGGGGGCGACGACCGGTGGTGGTATCCAGACGGCGGGGCGTTCGCCCCGGACGGGACCGTGTACTTCAGCGAGAACGGCGAGACAGGCTCGCAGCTGAGCACCGGGCACCTCAACGGACCGGCAGTGGTCGGCGTGTTTAAGTGTCACCCGAGTGCGGCTAGCTCGTGCGCTGGGCCTGCTCTCACCTCGTTCGGGACCAGCGCCGCTCCGCCGCCCTGTCCGGTGTTCCAGTGCTACCCGGACTACTATGACGCGACCGCGTCGGTGGCCGTGGACTCCGCCGGGCACCTCGTGGTCGCCTACACCTTCAGCGCCGTCGCGAACGGCCCGAAGAGCCTGTTCATCAGGACCTCAAGCGACGGCGTGACCTGGTCTGCCCCGTCACTCGTCAACGACAAGGGGGACAGCAACGTCCCGCAGATCGCGAACGGCCCCGCCGCGGGGGACTTTCGCCTGGCCTGGCAGGACAACAGGACGGGAGCCTTCAATACGTGGTACGCGGCCTCGCCTGATGGCGGCGGTAGCTGGTCGAAGCAGGCGCGGCTGTCGAACCTCCCGTCCGGCGCCCCGTACAAAAGCGCGGCCGGCTACACGTTCACCGACGGCGACTACTTCGGGATCGCCGTGAGCTCTGCCGGGATCACCTACGCCATCTGGGGTGAGGCCGATGGATCCTCCATCTATTGCTGCGGGGACGTCTGGTACACGAGGGGATCGTGATGACGCCCGGCCCGGCCTGCTTGCGGCGGTAGCTTTCGATTACACAGCCCGGTTGTGCCTGCGCGGCCTCGCCAGTAAGTGCTGAGTGGTGCAGAAGCTCGCGGAGATCCTGATCCAGAATGTCCACTTGCCCGAGATCCGCGAACCACCGCCGGGGCCGTTGAACGCGCTCACCGCCGAGCGGGCGCCGGTCGTGGGCCGCGCGGCGCAGGAGGCTGACATGAGCAAGGCGGCAGGACTTCGGATGGCCGCAACAGCCGCCACGGCCATCACCATCGTCACTCTCGCGGCGTGCGGCGGCAGCACATCGCGCCACGCCGCGACGCGAAAGCCAGCCACGCCATGCGCACAGCTAGCCGCGGTCGCCCCGTCATTGGCCCCTGTCCTCGCGGGCATTCACGACGGCAGAGTCAACCTAGCCACCAGCAAGGGTGCTCGCCAGGAGATGCTCCAGGTCACCGGCGACGCGGCCAACTGGGCAGCTGTCTCGGGCACCCCCGCGTTCGCTACCCTGTTCCGTCATCTCAGGCACCTATGGAACTGGCCCGCCAGGACCATACCCGAGCTCGCCAGCTGGATCAGCAGCGACCTCTCGATCGCCCGGGCCCAGTGCGCGACCGCCAGCGCCTCAGCCTGATTACCTCGGCCGATCCGTCCCGGGCAGACGTCAAGGAGCACCCAGAGGCAACAGGACTGCGCCGATGATGCCGCCACCGCATGGAAGCGCACGAGGTGGAGCGGCCGGCGGGCGGGTAGTGCTCAGGCGCCTTGGGTGATTGGCAGGAAGAGGGCGTTCCAGGCGTTGAGTTCTTCCTGGTTCTGGAATTGGTAGTAGTTCCTGGACAGCTGCATCTGCTGGTGGCTTGGGAACACGGTCGGCGCGTTCGCGGTGGCGGTCGGTGGCAGGCCGATTGTCTTTTGCAGTTCCTTGAGCGTTGCCGCGGCCCAGCCGGTTGGGTGGAGCAGGACTTCGCGGGCACCCGGGACTGGGCAGACGTAGTCGAGGTAGTAGTCGAGGACCGCCTGGACCTGTGGTTGGTAGTAGAAGTCCATGAGGGTCATGGCGTCTTTCGGGTTCCGGGCGTGGAGGGGGATGCACATGTTGTCGGTCCAGAACATGGCTCCCTCGGTGGGCATGAGCAGCTTCAGGTCGCGGTATTTGCTGTTGAGGTCGGCGAAGAAGATGTCACCGGACCAGGCCTGGGAGACGACCGTGTCGCCATTCTTCAGGTATTCGATGTAGCTCTGGTCGTAGTAGGCGCGGACGATGCCTTCGCTCTTTTGCCGCTGCAGCAGGGCCGCGGCCTTCTTCCAGTCGTCGTAGGTGGAGGCCGCTGGCTCGATACCCAGCGCGAGCAGCCCGGCGGACCCGAGTTCCTGCAGATCGGACATCATGCCCACGTGCCCGGCGCGATCCTCAAGACCCTCCCGGTCGGCTCAAGCCGGGTCTTCGGCCAGCCTGTCTTCGCCCAGGGCACCCTGTTCGTCGCCACAACGACCAACGGCCTCTTCGACTTCGCACCCTGATGCCCGGGGCGGGCCTGCGCCCCGGATGGCAGCGGATCATGCGCCGCGGGCCGGGTTGATGGGCTGGCTGGCCGGCCGGGTGGCGGGCTCCGTGCGGACGGCGCTGCGGATCTGGTCCGGCGGCAGGCCGGCGAGGTCGGCCAGGCCGGCGACGGCCAGCTTCGGCACGTCGCGGATCAGGCTGATCGTGTAGGGGTCTGCCGGGTGCTCGAGGATCTGCTCGACCAGGCCCGACTCGACGACGGCGCCCTTGCACAGCACCACCGCGGACTGGGCGATGTTGCGCACCAGCGCCAGGTTGTGCGTGATGAAGATCATCGCGAGCTGCCGTTCCCGCTGCAGGCGGCGGAGCAGCTCGACGATGACCGCCTGCACGGATACGTCAAGCGCCGACGTGACCTCGTCGCAGACGAGCAGGTCAGGCTCGACGACGAGGGCACGGGCGATCGCGACGCGCTGCCGTTCCCCGCCGGACAGCTGATCGGGATACCGCGACATGAAGCTGCGCCCGAGCGAGACGTCGTCCAGCACGGTCGCGATCCGCTCGGTCCGCTCCCTGAACGAGAAGCGGTAGAACTGCTCAAGTTGCTGGCCGATGATCTGGCCCACTGTCTTGCGCGGGTTAAGGGATGTGTACGGGTTCTGGAAGACGTACTGCACCCGCTTCAGAACGTCCTTCTGGCGCTGGCGCGCGCCGGGCGCCAGCGCCGCGCCCTGGAAGGTCATGTCACCGGTCCAGTTCCTGTGTAGCCCGGCGATGCATTGAGCGAGCGTCGTCTTGCCCGATCCGGACTCGCCGACCACGGCAACGCATGACTTCTCCGGCACGTCGAGTGCGACGTCGAAGAGCACGGGCGTCTGGCCGTAGCTGGCGCACACCCCTCGCAGCGATAGGGCCGCCGCGGACCCGCTCGCGACCGGGCGGGCAGCGGCCGCCGGGCGGGCGGCGCCATCGCCGGCGATTTCCGCTGCCCGCAGGCACAGCACGGTCCGGCCCCCGATGCTGACCGGCTCGGGCGTCTCGACCCTGCACCGGTCTGTCGCGAAGCTGCACCGCGGCGCAAACGAGCAGCCCGCCCCGCGGTGCCCGGGCCGGGGCTGCTGCCCTTCGATGCCAGTGAGCAGCTCAGCGCGTTCAGGCGACGGGATGGCCGCGAGCAGCCCGCGGGTGTAGGGATGCACCGGACCGGCGAACAGCGGGGCCGCCGCGCCGATCTCGATGATCCGCCCGGCATACATGACCGCCACATTGGCCACCAGGCCGCCGACGACAGCAAGGTCGTGGCTCACATAGACGGCCGCGACCCCGTACGAGCGGCAGAGACTGCGGACCGTGTCGAGCACGTGCCGCTGGGTCGACACGTCGAGCCCGGTAGTCGGCTCGTCGAGCACGATAAGCGAGGGCCTGCAGGCGAAGGCCATCGCCAGGCTGACGCGCTGCTGCTGCCCGCCGGATAGCTGGTGCGGGTAACGCTTGAGCATCTCGGGCGTCGCCTCGAGAGATGCCTCCCGCATCACCTCGATGACCCGGTCGGCAGGGCTGTCGACGATCCCGGCATGAACGCGCAGCGCCTCCTCCAGCTGCGTCCCGATCCGGAGTGCGGGATTCAGTGCAGCGGACGGGTCCTGCGGCACGTAGGCGACCTTCGCGCCGCGCGCCGCGCGCAGCTGGGCGGGCCGCAGTCTCAGCAGGTCGACGCCGTCGAGGCGGACCTCGCCTGAGTGAATCGACAGCCCTCTTCTGGCATGGCCAAGCAGCGCGAGCGCGACAGTCGTCTTCCCCGACCCCGACTCACCGACAATCCCGAGCACCTCGCCGGCCCGCACGGCAAAGCTGACATCGCGCACGACGTCGGGCCCGGACGCACCGAGCCGTACCTCCAGGTCTCGCACCGCGAGCCGGATGCCTCCTGGCGACGTGGGTACTGCCGCGGTGCCGGTCAGCGGAGGCTCGGTGGTCATGCGGCCTCCCTCGGGCCGAGGTCGTCCAGCAGCGCCGCTTCCTCCGGCCGCCGCTCGACGCCGATCGCCACCCGGGCCACGGCGTCGGTGAACGTGTTCACCCCGACGGTGAGCAGCGCGATCAGCAGGGCCGGAACGATCACCGCCCACGGGTTCAGGCTCAGGCCGATCCGGTTGTCGTTGATCATCGAACCCCAGTTGGAGGCGGGCGGCTGCTGGCCGAAGCCGAGGAAGGCGAGGCCGGCGATGATGACGATCGAGTACGTCAGCCGGAGCCCTACCTCCACCATGAGCGGGGAGATGAGGTTGGGCATGATCTCCTTCATCATCACCTTGGCCGGCCGCATTCCCTGCAGCTCTGCCGCCTTGACGTAGTCCTGCTCGGAAACGTCCAGGGTGGCCGACCGGAGCACCCGGCCAACCTGCGGCGCGTGCGACAGGGCCACCGCGAGCACGATCAGCCACAGCTTCGGGCCGATGACGCTGAGCAGCAGGAGCGCGAACACGAGCTGCGGGAACGACAAGATCACGTCGATAGTGCGCATGATGATCCCGTCGGACACCCCCCGCAGGTACGCCGCGGACACGCCCGCCGCCGCGCCGAGGATGACGCCGAGCGCGGTGGCCGCGGTCGCCATCAGCAGCAGCAGCCAGCCGCCGTCAAGGACCCGGGACAGCGCGTCCCGGCCGATGAAGTCGGCGCCGAGCAGCAAATGGCCGCTCGGCTTGGCGAAGGGAAGCGTCAGCAGGGCGTTGGGCTGGTACGGCGTGACCCACGGCCCGATGACCGCCAGCGCGGCGATGAGCAGGGCCAGCACCAGCCCGACGGCGCCTCGGGTAGTGCGCGCGGCGGCCCAGAGGGAGGAAAGCCACTCGGGCCGACGGGTTCGCCCGCCGGCCGCGCGGGCCGGAGCCCGGCCGGCCGGCGACAGCCCGGGCGTGACGACGGCCATCGCTACCTCGCGATTCTCCGCCGTGGCGTGGCCAGCACGGCGATGACGTCGGTGAGAATGTTCATGAACACATAGAACGCCGCAAGTATGACGACGATGAGCTGGATCACCGGGATGTCGGCGACGCCGACGGCGGCGACGAGGCCCTGGCCGATACCCGGGAAGTTGAAGATGTACTCGACCACGACGATCCCGCCCGCGAGATAAAGGAAGTTCAGCCCGATGACCTGGATAGTTGGCGCTATCGCGTTCGGCAGCGCGTGCCGGAGCACGATCTGCCACTCGGGCACGCCCTTCAGCCTGGCCATCTCCACATACTCGGATTCAAGGGCCTCGATCATCGCTGCGCGCATCATCCGCATGATGTAGGGCACGATCACGATGACCAGCGTGGCGACCGGGAGGACGAGAAGCTCTGGCTGCTGCCAGGCATAGGTGCCTGGCGGAAGCAGGGAGACGGCCGGCAGGAGATGGGACACCACCGTCGAGAACACGATGATGAGGGCGATGGCGATCACGAACTCCGGCAGTGACGTCACGGCCAGCGCTGTAACCGACGTGATGTGATCGAACCCGCTGTCCCTTCGCAGGGCGGCGACCGCGCCGAGAACGACGCCCACAGCGGTCCCGATAGCCCCGGTGACGAAGACGAGTACGCCGGAATTGATGAGCCTTCCTGAAACGATGCCCCACACCGGCTGGCCGCTGGCCAGGGAGTTGCCGAGCTTGCCGGTGAACAGCCCGGAGAGCCAGCCCCAGTACTGCGCAGCGACGCTGCGATCCAGGTGCATCTGGTGTTCGAGTGCCCGCAGGCTGGCCGGGGTCGCATTCCGCCCGAGCACGGCGGCGGCCGCATTGCCCGGGAGCACCTGAGTGGCGAGGAAGACCACCAGCGACACCACGAACAACGTCACGACGCCGAACAGTGCCCGCCTGCCGACGAGAGCGAGAATGGGGTGAGCGGCGCGCCGGGACACCGCCGGCGCCGCGGCCATGGTGGCTACGGCCATCGCGATCCGGTCCACCGGGAGACCATCGCACCGGGATCTGTCACCTGTCGGTTCCCTCCGCCTGGGTGGCGGGTCCAGCCCTCCAGGCCAATCCGGCCGGACCGCCGCCAGTCGCGGCGCAGCGGCTCTGATGTCCGGGATACTACGCTGGACATCAGCGCCGGTTCGCCACGATATGTAGCGCAACCGGCACGCGTGTAGCGTATCGGGCGATCACGGACCGGGCAACGGACCGGCCGCCGACCGGTCATCAGGCGACCGGCCGATCGCCTGAGCAGCGGGTCGCCGCGGCAGGCCGGCCCATCCCAGGCTGGCCCGCGCCGGGTTCGCTCGCCCGGGGGCCGGGAACCGGGGGATCGTCGGCGGGCAAGTACCGGCCGCTGCCATCCGCGATAAGTTCGCCATCCGAGACGATCGCCCGGCCGCCGACGAGCACAGCCCGGATGCTGCCGGTCAGCCGCCTGCCCGCGTACACGCTGTCACCAGTGCCGTCGCCGAGGCCGCTCTCGTCCAGCACCGTCTGGCCGGCCGGGTCAAACACCGTGATGTCGGCGTCGGCGCCCGGCACGAGTGCGCCCTTTCGCGGATAGTGGCCGAACGCGCGGGCCGGGTTCGCCGCGGCAAGTTGCGCGAGCCTGCCGATCGGCACGCCCCTGGCCAGTCCCTCGGCCAGCAGCAACGGCACCCGCGCGCCGATGCCGGCCAGCCCGTACGCGTGGTTCTCGCCCGGCGGCGCGAGGCCGCCGGGCACGGGCGAGCGAGCCTGGCAGTGGTCAGACCCGACCGTGTCGATCGTCCCGTCCGCCACACCCCGCCACATCGCCTCCAGGTCCGCCGCGGGCCTGAGCGGCGGAGCGACCAGGTACCGCGCGGCATCGGTGCCCGCGTAGCAGCGGTCGTCCAGCAGCAGGTGGTGCGTGCAGACCTCGGCGACGGCCGGCGGGCGGCTCCGCAGCCGGGCCAGCCGTACCTGGTCGAGCGCCTGGGCCGTCGACAAGTGAACGAGATAGCACGCCGCCCCGGTCAGCGCCGCCACCGCGAGCACGCGGGCCACCGCTTCCTCCTCGACCTCCGGCGGCCTGGTGTCGGCAAAGACCCGTGCGCCCCGGCGGCCAGCGCTCAGGGCATCGTCCGTCAGGGCATCGATGAGCGGCCCGTTCTCGCAGTGCACCTGGACGAGCAGGCCCACCTGCCGTGCGCTGGACATCAGCTCGAAAAGCCGCCGGGTCGAGCACAGGATCCCGAGCTCGGCATAGGCAAGGAAAATCTTGATGGCTCCAGCACCGGCCCGCCGGGCCGCCGCCAGGCTGGCCGTGCTTGCGTGCTCGGGGTCGTAGATAACGGCATGCAGGCCGACGTCCACGGCCGCGCGGCCGCCGGCTACCTCGGCCCGGCAGCGCAGCAGCGCGTCAAGATCGGCCTCGCCGTCCCCCGGATTGCTGAACGAGAGCACGGTCGTGGTCCCGCCGCGGGCCGCCGCGGCGGTGGCGCGGCGCACATCCGGCATCAGATGGCAGTGCGGGTCGACGCCGCCGGGCAGCACGTAGCAGCCGGACGCGTCGACCCGCTGCCCGTCAGCGGCTCCGGCCTCGTCGAGCGCCGCGATCTTCCCGTCGCGGATCAGTACGTCGGCCCGGCGCTTGCCATCAGGGGTTACGACGGTCCCGCCCGTGACGACCGCAACCGCCCCGGCGGTCAACCGGGTCACGGCCCGCTCGCGGGGACCGCGCCGGGAGTCTGGGGACCGGCCGCGGGGGAAGCGGCAGCGGGGGAGGCGGCAGCGGGGGAGGCGGGAGCAGGAGACCCGGCTGCGACAAGACCGGGCACCGGCGACTCGATGTGGCGTAGCTGCCCCGCCCTGAGCACTATCCGCGGCACGATCAGCCGCTCAGCGATCGCTGTCTCACCGGCCGCGTCCGGCAGCGCCCAGTGCCCGGCCCGCAGCTCGTACACCGTCAGGTCCGCCTCCCGGCCAGGCGCGAGCGCACCGATCCGGCCAGCCCGCCTGACCGCGAGCGCTGGCGTCGCGGTCGTCGCCCTGATCACCTCAGTGAGCTCCATCCCGGCATGCAGCAGCTTGGAAAGCGTGGTCGCCTGGTCGAAGACGGGCCCGCGGACGTTGTGCGCATGCAGGTCGCTGGAGACGGTGTCCGGCGGGAATCCCTGCGCGATGGCCGGCCTGGCGACCCGGTAGGCGAAGCTGCCCGCGCCATGGCCGACGTCGAACAGGACGCCGCGCTCGCGTGCGCGCCGGACGTCGGCGAACACGGCGCCGCGGGAGTCGAGTATGCCGCCCTCGTTGCCGTGGTAGCAGTGCGTCACCACGTCGCCGCGGCCGAGGTAAGGCAGCAGCCAGCTGATCGGCGGCCGCATGTCGATCACGTGCACCATCAGGGGCAGGTCCAGCGCATCCGCCGCTTCCCGCGCCAGGCGCATCGCCGGCGCCGGGTCATCGCCCACCATCTGGCGGCCGAGCCGGACCTTGATGCCGACGATGAGGTCCGGGTTCGCGCGGGCCCTGGCGACCGCCTGCTCGGCGGAAGCCCACCGGATGTCTTCGAGCTCGCCGACGAGACTCGTGATCATGCCCTCGACGGCGATGTTGAGAAAGGCGAGGATCCTGGTCTCGGCTCGCTCGATGACGTAGCGGCGCATCCCTGGGAACGTCTGGGCGCCGGCCGATCCCGCATCGACTGCCGTCGTGACACCGCGCCTGAGGCAGAACGTGTCCGCGTCGATCCCGTAGTGCGAGACGCCGTCGTACAGGTGGGTATGCAGGTCGACCAGGCCCGGCGTGACGACGAGCCCGGAGACGTCGATCACCTGCCCGGCAGCCCCGGCCCCGGCACCGCTCCCGGCCTCAGCGCCGCCGCCGGCCTCAGCGCCGCCGCCGGCCTCAGTGCCGCTCCCGGCCTCAGTGCCGCTCCCGGCCCCGGCACCGCCGCCGGCCCCGATACCGCCGGCCCCGATACCGGTGATAGCACCGTCGTGCACGCCGATGTCAGCCACCATGTCGAGGCCCTGGCCGGGATCGAGCACCCGGCCGCCGGCCAGCGTGAGCCGGGTCACGCCAGTCCCTCGGCCTGCAGTTGCCGGAGCGTCACGGCCAGCGCGGCGACGGTCTGCTCCGCATCACGCTCGCTGTGCGCGGTGCTCAGGAAGCCCGATCCGTGAAACAGGTGAACACCGGCGCGCAGCATGCCGCAGTGCAGCGCCGCCGACAGCGGCGGCGCCAGCCCCGCCTTCAGCGTGGCCGGATCGAGCTGGTCCGGCCTGGCGGGCCCGAGCAGCAGGTGGAACGTGGAGCTCTCGCCGTAGGCACGGCCCGCCACCCCGCACTGCCGGAACACCGCGGTGAGCTCGCCGCGCAGCATGGCGGCGAGCCTGGCGGGCCCGTCCTGCGCCTCGCCCGAGGCCACCAGCCCCAGCGTGGTCACGCCGGCCGCGGCGGACAGCGGATGCGCATTGTGCGTGCCGGGGTGCGCCACCCGCCGCGGGCCGGCGCCGGGCCCGCCGAGGAGGTCCATCACCGCGGCCCGCCCGCAGACGGCACCACCCGGCATTCCGCCGGCCAGGATCTTGCCGAGCACGGTGAGATCGGGGCCGACGCCGGAGATCTCCTGCACGCCGCCCGGTGCCCACCGGAAGCCCGTGACCACCTCGTCGAAGATCAGCAGCGCCCCGTAGGTATCGGCGAGGCGGCGGGCCGCGGCGAGGAACCCGGCAGGAAGTGGCACCGTGGCCCAGGCCGCGCCGGACGGCTCCAGGATGACGCCCGCGACGTCACCGGCCGCGAGCGCCGCGGCCAGCGCGGCGGGCTGCGCCGGGATGGTGACGACGGAACTCGCTGTGCCCGGCGGCAGCCCGGCGGAATCTGGCCCGTCGAACGGCGGGTCGGCCCCGGTGGCGACCTGGTCGTGCCAGCCGTGGAAATGCCCGGCCAGCTTGACGATCTTTCCGCGGCCGGTGGCGGCCCGGGCCAGCCGCAGGGCCAGCAGCGACGCCTCCGTGCCGCTGGAGGTGAAACGGACCCGCTCGGCCGAGGGGACCAGCCGGATCACCAGCTCGGCCCAGTCGCTCTCCAGCTCGTGGCAGGCGCCGGGATGGAACGAGCGGGCGGCCTGCTCGCGTACCGCGGCGACGACGGCGGGATGGCCGTGCCCGAGCAGCAGCGCGCCGTGGCCAAGCACGTAGCAGATGAGCTCGTGGCCATCCAGGTCCTGCTTGCGCGACCCCCCGGCCCGCGCGACGGCCAGCGGGAACGGTTCAGCCAGGCGCACGTCATGGGTCACGCCGCCAGGCAGCAGCCGCCGGGCCCTGGCATGCAGAGCGGCCGAGCGGGGGTTCTCCCGCGCCCACTGCGCAACCAGACCAGCAGCCGCCGAACCAGCAGCCGCCGAACCAGCAGCCGCCGAACCGGCAGCCGCAGAACCAGGAGCCGCAGAACCAGGAGCCGCCGAACCAGCAGCCGCCGCAACGCCTTCAGTCCCGGCCGTCCCGCTATCCTCAGCCGCTTCCTGGCGCATCTCGATCCCCATGGGCCGATTCCCTTCCTGCCCGTGCTGATCATTCCACGGCCGGAATCCTATGCTGAATAACAGTTCAGCGCTGCTGGGCAAGTTGAGGCGAAAAGTCACAGCAGGGATTCCCGTTGCTGACTCCGCCATGCATAATCGGCCGTAGCTGGAGAGCGGACGGGGAATGCATGGCCGGACACGACGAGGCGCACGACGGGCCTGCCCGTGACTTCCGAGGCTATGGCCGCCACATCCCGCACGTGCGCTGGCCGGGCGATGCGAGCCTCGTGGTGAACATCGTGCTGAACTACGAGTCCGGTGCCGAGTACTCGCTGCTTGACGGGGACGGCCGGAACGACAGCTGGGGCGAGTACTCCTACCAGATCTCACCCGAGGTCCGCGACATGGGGACCGAGACGCATTTCGAGTTCGGCAGCAGGGCCGGGATCTGGCGGCTCGCGCGGCTCTTCGACGCCTATCAGGTGCCGGTCACGATCGGCGCCTGCGCCCGCGGCCTGGAGCGCAACCCCGATGTCGCCGACTGGATCGCCGAGGCGGGTCACGACGTGATCGGCCATGGCTACCGGTGGGCGGAGAACTCGGAGATGACCAGGGAGCAGGAACTCCAGGACCTGCGCCAGGGGATCGAGGCGATCGAGCGGCTGACCGGCGAGCGCCCGCTCGGCTGGTACGTCCGCTCCTTCCCGAGCGTCCGGACCAGGGAGCTCATCGTCGCCGAGGGCGGATTCCTCTACGATTCCGATGCCTCCAACGACGAGCTGCCGTATTTCGTCGACGTCGGCACGGCGCCGTTCCTCGTGGTGCCCTACTCCAAGGTCTACAACGACAACCGGTACCTGATCAGCCCGACCTACTCCACGCCGAACGACTTCTTCGAGAGCCTGCGCGCCGCGGCCGGCTATCTCTGCGACGAGGCGGCGGCCGGCCACGGTGCCCGGATGATGACGGTCGGCCTGCATGAACGCTGGAGCGGCCAGGCCAGCCGGGCCACCGCCGTCCGCGACTTCGTCGAGTATGTGCAGTCCCGCCCGGACGTGCGCGTCATGCGGCGGCTTGACATCGCGAGATGGTGGCTCGCGCACCACGCCGAGTGGGAGCCGGCCGGGGGCCGCTCCGGCAGGCAGGAAGTGGCGGCCGGGCGCGCAGCAGGAAATGCAGCATTTCTTGTACGCAGTGTTCGCGGCGACCCGCCTGCCGACGGCTTCGGCAGCCGGGTGGGACTGCTGAGTTCCGCGCTGCCGGGCATGGATGCGGCGGCGGTCTGCGCCGGTGCCGCCGGTGCAGGCCTGACAGGCGTCGAGTGGGCAGCAGGCCACGACGAGGGAAACGGCCTGATCGCCTCCGCCGCCGAGGCGGCGGAGGTCCGGCGGCTGGCCGCCAGGCACGGCCTGGCGGTCTGCGGGCTCAGCGCTCAGGACGCCCGTGCCGCCAGCGGGCCGGCCGGTGATTTTGAGCGCCTGCTTGAGCTTGCCCGCGCCATGGGGGCGCCGCAGCTATCCGTGCTCGCCCCGCCGTACGCGGGCGGTGACGTCGCTGACGAGCTGCGGCGGTTCGCCGGCCAGCTCGCGGAGCGGGCCAGCCTGGCCGCCCAGGCGGCGGTCCGGCTGCTGGTCGAAGTTGCCCCCGGCACCCTGGCTCCGGGTCCCGAGTGGTTCGCGCGCATCGCGGCGAACCTCCCGCCGGAGCAGGCCGGCGCCGTTTACGGCCCGGGCCGCATGCTGATCGAGGGCCACCTGGCGCCCCGGCTCGCCATTGCCGCGCTCGGCCCGTACCTGCAGCATGTCCACGTCAGGGACATGCTGCCGCTGCGGGCAGGCCCCGCCTGGACATGGGCCTGCGCACGGCCGGGCGAAGGCCTCGTATCCTGGCCCGATGTGCTCACGGCGCTGGCCGCAGCGGGCTACCGCGGCTGGCTGGTGATCGACCACCTCAGCGGGCCGGCCGGCCGGGCCGGGCCAGCCAGGCTGGCAGGCGACGTGGCCGCCCTGCGCCGGCTGGTAGCGGCAGCGACGGCCGGCCCCGCAGCGTCGGCCGCCGGATCGGCAGCGCCCGCCGTGCCGGAAGCGCCCGCCCCATCGACGGAAGGTGATAGCGCGTGAGAGCAGTGACGTTCGACGGCGCAGGCGGCAACGAGGTCGTGCGCGTCGAAGACCGCCCCGACCCCGTCCCCGCCGACCACGAGGTCGTCGTGGCGGCCCGCTACGCCGGCGTCAACTGGGCCGATGTCGCGCAGCGGGCGGGCCATTACCCGGCGCCGCCGGGGTCGCCGGCCGACATTCCCGGACTTGAGGTGGCCGGCCTGGTGCAGGCGGCTGGTCCCGGGGTTCGCACCTGGCGGGCCGGGGACCGGGTCTTCGGCATCGTGGGCGGCGGTGGTCTTGCGGACCGGGTCCGGGCGCATGAACGGCATCTCGTGGCCGTCCCTGACGACATGGCCGATGACACCGCCGCCGCGGTGCCCGAGGCATACATCACTGCGCACGACGCCATCTTCACCCGCTGCGGGCTCGAGCTCGGCGAGGTACTGCTCGTCAACGGGGCCAATGGCGCCGTCGGCTCGGCGGCCGTCCAGCTGGGACTCGCGGCGGGCGCCAGGGTCGTCGCCAGCATCCGGTCCCCCGGCACCGGGAAGGCGCTCGCCGCGGCCGGCGCCATCGTGGCCAGCCCGGATGAGGTGGCCGGTCAGCTGGCCGCGCTGGGCGGCGCCAGCGTGGTCGTGGAGCTGATCGGCGCGCAGAACCTCGAGGCCGACTTCGGCGTCCTCGCCGTCAAGGGGCGGATCGTGGTCGTCGGCACCCCGGCAGGCGCGGATGGTGCCATCTCGCTGCGCGCGCTGATGGGCAAGCGGGCCAGCCTGTACGGCACCATGCTCAGGGCCCGGCCGGTGGAGGAGAAGGCGGCGGCCGTGCAGGCGTTCGCCAGGTCGGTCCTGCCGCTGCTGGCGGCCGGCCGGGCACTGCCGAGGGTCGACCGGGTGTTCCCTGCCGCGCAGGCTGCGGCGGCGTTCGACTACCTGGTGCGGCCAGGGAAGTCGGGCAAGGTCCTGCTGGACTTCGGATGAGCGCCGGCTGGCTGCTCGCAATCGGCGCCCTAGGCGGTGCCCGCGGCACCCTCGATCAGGGCCGCACGAGCCAGCGCTGCGGGGACGACGCCCTGCTGGACTTCGGATGACCGCCGGCCAGGCGCCCGGTGCTGGCAACGCAGGTGCTGGCAACGCAAGTGCTGGCAACGCAAGTGCTGGCAACGCAAGTGCTGGCATCATGCGGGCGGGCATCATCGGGGCAGGCTGGATCGGCCGGCGGCACGCCGAGACGCTGGCCGGCCGCGATGACGTGACGGTCACCGCCGTCTGCGACACCGATTCCGCCCGTGCCGCGGCGGTCGCCGCGCTGAGCGGCGCCGCGATGTTCGAGGACTGGGGCAAGATGCTCCAGACCGCGGCACTTGACGCGCTCTGGGTCTGCACGCCGCCGCTGGCGCATGCCGGGCCTGCCGTGGCGGCGCTGGACCGCGGCCTGCCGCTGTACCTGGAGAAGCCCATCGCCAGATGGCCGGCCGACGCCCGGGTGATCGCGGACGCAGCAGCCCGCAGCGGGGCGGTCTGCGCGGTCGGCTATCAGTGGCATGCCGTCGACCTCATCGACGACCTGCGGCAGGCGCTGGCCGGGCGGGCCATCGGGTGCATGGTCGGGCAGAGCATCGGCGGTACCGAGTCCCGCCCCTGGTTCCTTGACCGGGCCGCGGGCGGCGGGAACCTGCTGGAGCGCGGCAGTCATCACATTGATCTCGCCCGCGCGGTGGCGGGCGAGATCGTCGCCGTGCAGGCGGCCGCGTCCTCGGTCCGGATGGCTCCGCGGCCAGCGGGGGACGGTGACATTGACGATGCCGTCACGCTGCTGCTGCATTTCGCCAGCGGGGCGATCGGCGCCATCGTGGTGGCCTGGACGGCCGGCACCGTGCCCGGCTCCTACTGGCTCCAGGTTGCGGCCGGCGACGCGCTGCTGCGGCTCGACCTGGATCCCGACTACCGGCTGTCCGGTACCGCAGGCGGCGCTGCCGTGGCCGCGGTCTCCAGGTCCGCTCCCTTTGAGCGGTCCGTCGACCGCTTCCTCACCGCCGTGCGCTCAGCCGAGCCCGGGCTCGTCTTCTGCGCGCCGGCCGACGCGGCCCGCACCCTCGCGGTCGCTGCCGCCGCCGAACAGGCGCTGACGAGCGGAAGGACGGTGCAGGTTGCGGTCGATTAACGGTTGGCCGCAAGTCCCGCGTTGGAGTAGCACACCACGTACGCGCTGTGAGAATATGACGCCTTCTATCGCATTTGCCGAGTCATGGGTGACGCGAGATAGTTGCCGTGCTCGCTGTTGCCCGAGCCGAAGCGGTGTTCTCAGAGCAATACATCACCCGGCACCCTGTGCCGCGTCAGAGGAGGTAACCCCTGTGGGTAGAACAGATGAGCGTCTGGTGCTCCCGCAAGGAGATGGCCCAGGCCGGCGTCAGTTCCTTGGCGGGATGGCAGCTACCGGCGCGGTGATGAGCGCGGGCGGCCTGCTGGCCGCCTGCGGCGGATCAGCGGGCACGGCAGGCACGGCAGGCTCTGCCACGCCAAGCGCTACTCCCACCGGCCACCGCAAGGGCGGAGCGCTGCGAGTGGGGCTCACTGGGAGTAGCGGCGCCGACACGCTCGATCCGCACCAGGGACTCACCTACCTCGACACGGCCAGGGCGCAGTCCCTCTACAGCCCGCTTGCCCAGCTGAGTACTCAGGCGCAGACCGAGTTCGTGCTGGCGGAGGACAACGGGATCAATCCGCATCGCTCGACCAAGGAGTGGATCATCAAGCTCCGGCCGGGCATCACCTTCCATGACGGTAGGCCCCTCACCGCCGACGACGTGATCTTCACCTTCCGCAGGATCAAGGGCGGCAACAAGGGAGCCGGATTCGCTGGCGCGAGCTCGCTTGGCCCCATGGACCTGGCCGGGCTGAAGGCGCTTGACCCGCACACGGTCCTTGTCCCGTTCACCCAGCACTACGGCAGCTTCCTGGACCAGCTGGGGTTCTGGTACTACCTCTACATCGTGCCTGTCGGCTTCGACCCGAAGAAGCCGAACGGCACGGGACCGTTCAAGTACCAGAGCTTTACCCAGAACGTGCGCAGCGTCTTCGTGCGGAACGAGAACTACTTCAAGCCTGGACTTCCTTACTTCGACTCGGTGACCGTGATCGACTTCAGCGATAGCACTGCCCTGCAGAATGCCCTGGTCACGAACGTCATCGACGCGGCCGGCGGACTTGAGGGTCCCCAGATCGCGGCGCTGTCCTCGACGAGCAGCGTGAAAACCGTCGCCTCGAAGACCGGAGCCATCACGCCCTTCACCATGCGCGTTGACCAGGCCCCGTTCAATGATTTCCGGGTGCGGCAGGCGATGCGGCTCATCGTGGACCGCCAGCAGCTCATCGACTCGGCGCTGGACGGATTCGCGTCGCTGGCTGCGGACGTGTTCTCGCCGTTTGACCCGAGCAGCGCGCATTTCACCCGGCAGGCGGACATCCCGCAGGCGAAGTCCCTGCTGGCGAAGGCCGGACACTCGAGCCTGACCGTCACGCTCACCACTTCCCCGGTCGCCACCGGCACCGTGGCGATGGCGACGGTGCTGGCCGAGCAGGCCAAGGCGGCCGGGGTGAAGATCAACGTCAGTAATGTCCCGCCCAACACGTTCTTCAAGCCAGGCAAGTACCTGGAGTGGACGTTCTCTCAGGACTTCTACAACTATTCGCCCTACCTGGCCCAGGTGGCCCAGTCGTTCCTGCCAAAGTCGCCGTATAACGAGACGCACTGGTGCAAGCCGGCCAGCACCACGGCAGAGCGTCGTTACCTGAGCCTCGACCAGCAGGCCAACACGACGCTCAGTTCGTCAACGCGCAAGCAAATCGTGCAGGAGATGCAGACGCTCGACTTCGACCAGGGTGGCTACATCATTCCGTGCTTCATTGACGCGCTCGACGCGTACAGCACGAAGCTCACCGGCTATACCGCCGCCAGGGTGGGCCAGCCGCTGGCCGATTTCAGCTTCGAGCAGTGGTCGTTCCTCTAGTGAGTGAAACGGAGTTCCCTGGTGGAAGGTAGCCTGCTCGCCGCCAATCTCGGGTTTCCAGAAGGCCCCGTCATCATGGGGGATGGCCGGATTGTCCTGTGCGATGGCAATGTCGGCGAGCTGCTGGTGTATGAGAACGGGAAGATCTCCACGTTCGCCCGCACCGGTGGCTCGCCGTGGGGCGCGATACTCGGCACGGACGGCGCCATCTACCTGACCCAGGGCGGGAACGTCCCGGGCAGCGGTGACACGAGCGCCGTGTCGGGGATCCAGCGGGTGGCCGCCGACGGCACGGTGGAACTGCTGTTCTCCGAGGTAGCCGGGTACCCGCTGTACGGGCCGAACGATCTCGCGTTCGGCCCTGATGGCCGGCTGTATTTCACCGAGTCGGGCTCGGAGCAGGACTTCCGCTTCGACGTCCGGGCGCCAGGCAGGCTGTTCGCGGTCGGCGAGTCCGGCAAGGGCGAGATGCTGCTCGAGCTGCCGGACGTCTACCCGAACGGGATCGCCTTCGATGCGCAGCAGCGGCTGTACTGGACCGAGTCGATGGCGCACCGGATCCGGCGGCTGGACGAGGGCGTGTCCACCACGTTCTGCCAGCTCTCCGATGACCATGTGCCGGACGGCATGGCGATCGCGGCCGACGGAAGGCTGTTCGTTTGCACGACCATCTCCGGCGGTGTCACCGTCGTTTCGCCGGACGGGGAGGTGCTGGAAGAGATCAGCCTCGGCGAGCACGCAACCAACTGCATCTTCGACGGCCCGGCGCTGTACGTGACCGCTACCCACGTGGCGGACATCGAGGCGTCCCAGCGGACCGGCACGCTATGGCGCGTCGACACCGACGCCGCCGGCGGCCTGGACCTCATCCCCGGCCGGCTGTAGCGGACCAGCGACGCTGGCCGCCGCCGAAATGGTGAATCCCGCGACCGATCACCCGCCAAAGGTGACCGATCCGCGGATTCACCACCCGGGAAGCCCGGCCGGGCGGGAAAGCCTGGCGGGCTAGCCGGCCCGCCCGGGCGGGCGGAGCACCTGCGGTTCGGGCCTGGCGCCGAGGAACTGGCGCCGAGGAAGTGGCGGAGTCCGCCGGGTTCGCCGGGATCACCTGGTCCGGGGCGGGCACCCCTGCGTCGGCGAGCGCCGCAGCCCTGGAGTCCGGGCCGGCCTGACGCTCAGCCGGGTCGGCCGCCCGGGCGGATGACCCGCGGTTCGGGCCTGGCGCCGAGGAACTGGCGGAGTTCCGCCGGGTTCGCCGGGATCACCTGGTCCGGGGCGGGCACCCCCACCTCGGCGAGCGCCGCCGTGATGCCGCCGCCCTGGCCGACCAGCACGATGTCGTAGCCGTGCCGGCGGAACTCCTGCACCTGCTCGGCGATGTCGGCGAGGATCCGCCCGGTCATCTCCGCCGGGTACGCCGGATCAGGCAGCTGCATGACCCCCCAGCCGGCCTCGTCAAGCACCGCGAGGCCATCGACGCCGCCGGGTGGCGGGTTCACGTACGCGTCCGCCGTCAGCGCGATACGGAACGAGCGGGCGTCGCCGTCCATCAGCCGTTGTCCAGCACGGACCCGAGGCTGGCCTTCTCGGCCTCCTCATCGTGGCCGGGCAGCGGATGGGTCATCCCGGCCACCCGCGGGAAGCCGATTCCCCGCCGCTCGAGTTCCAGCCGGAGTTCCTCGATGAAGATGCCCTCCCCGCTGGTCAGCTCCGGGGCGCCATCCGGCCATTCAGGCCGGCCGCCGCGCAGCGGGTCCGAGCTGGTGACGCATACGCCCATCGACGGGCTGCCCTCGATCCCGATCAGCACGATGTCCTCGCCGCGCTCGGCCCGGAGGCTGATCGCGTCGGCGACGCCGGCCGCCAGCCGCTGGCAGTGCCGCCGGTGCGCCGGGGTGTCGTACTGCTCACGCACCGCCCAGAACCGGTTAAGGCCGGTGAAGGCCAGCTCGGGGCAGGGCATCTGCTCGATCCGCCAGCCCTTGGCCCGGAGCACCTCCACGGCCGGCGAATAGACTCCGGGGCAGCGCGCGCCGCCGTCCGTCTTGGAATTCTGGTTCAAGAGGCAATGCGCCACAAATGCCACGCTCATGGGGCCAGCATAGCCAGGATAGGAAGAGTAACCAGGATGCCGCGTTCTGTAATCGTCACGGGCTCGTCCTCGGGGATAGGGCGCGCCATCGCCGGACGGCTCGCGGGTGACGGCTTTTCTGTGCTGCTGGCCGACGTGCGGCGGGATCCGATCACCGGCGGCGAGCCGACCGACGAGCTCATCGCCCGCCAGGGAGGCGACTGCGAGTTCGTCCCTGCCGACGTCTCGCGGCACGAGGACTGCGCCGCGCTGGTGGCCCGCGCCGTCGCCAGGACCGGCCGCCTGGACGTGCTGGTCAACAACGCGGCGCTGGCCGGCCTTCACTCAAAGCCGCTGCTCGACACGAGCGACGAAGACTTCGACGCCATCTTCGCGGTGAATATCCGCGGCCCGTTCATGCTGTGCCGGGAGGCAATACGGCAGATGCTGACCCAGCCGGCCAGCGGAGACGCCCGCGGCCGGATCATCAACATCACCTCACAGCACGGCATGGTGGGCGCGCCGGGCCACTGTGCCTACGCCGTCAGCAAGGGCGGGCTCGTGCAGCTCACCCGGCAGATTGCGGTCGAGCACGGGCGAGACGGGATCCTCTGCAACGCGGTGGCTCCCGGCAAGATCGTCACCGGCGCCGTTGGCGACCTGAGCCAGGACGAGCAGTCGCTGGCCTACGTCCGGTCGCGCACCCCGTTCGGCCGGCTGGGCGAGTCGCGGGACGTCGCGGCGGCGGTCGCGTTCCTCGCCTCCGGCGACGCGACCTACATCAGCGGGGTCAACCTGATGGTCGACGGCGGCTGGATGGCGTACTAGCGGCCCAGAACGCGCAGTGGCTAGCTGGACCAGGCGCGCCCGTTCCAGCGGAGTATGACATTCCGCTGTGCCCCGGCGCCCCTGTCCCAGTAGCTCCCGACCGCCCAGCAGCGCGCACCGGATGGGCAGGCGACAGCGGCGAGCCTGTTCTGGGCGCCAGGGTCGGGGACGGCGGACCCGGACCAGCTGGTCCCGTTCCAGCTCAGGACCTCATTCAGCAGCGCGCCTGGGGCGTCGTAGTTTCCCGCGCTCCGGCAGCTGGCGGCCGAGGCGCAGGCCACGCCATTGAGCTCGCCGCCGCCCGGGGTGGCGACCGCGGACCACCGCATCCCGTTCCAGTGCAGGGCTCCCCTGGTGCTGGCCTGGCCCTTGACCGCCCAGCAGCTGGCGGCCGACGGGCAGGCGACCCCGGTCAGCGCGCCGCCGCCGGCCGCGCCGCCGCCGGCCGCGACCTGCTGCCACCGCGTCCCGTTCCAGTGCAGGATCTCGCTGCGCTCGGCGCCCGCGTTGCCGACGTAACCCCCGACGGCCCAGCAGTCGCCGGCCGGGAGGCAGGCGATACCGGCGAGCCTTCGCCCATCTCCGACGACATTCTTGCCGGGGCTGGGGATGTCGACGGCCGACCAGTTCTTGCCGTTCCAGTGCAACGCCGCGTTCCGGCCGATGCGGCGGTCGCTGATGTGGCTGCCGACCGCCCAGCAGTCGGCGCGCGAGACACAGCTGACGCCGGACAGGCTATAAGCGCCGCCTGCCGTATCGCCAGGATCGGGCGTGGCGACTCTCGACCACCGCGTCCCGTTCCAGAGCAGGGCCTGGTTCAGGCTGATCGTGCCGCTCTCGTAGCTGCCGACGGCCCAGCAGTTGCCGGCCGAGGTGCACGACACGGCGGCCAGGCTGCTGTGCGCGCCGGCGCCCGTTCCGTGATCGGGGGTAGCGACCCTGGACCACCGGGTGCCGTTCCAGTGCAGGGCCTCGTTCAGCTGGGCGCTCGGCGTTTCGTAGCTGCCGACGGCCCAGCAGTTTCTTGCCGAGGTACAGGCGACGCCCTGCAGGCTGCTGGAAACGCCCGGGCTGGGCACGGCCCGGCCTGCTTTGCCCGCTCCCGCGCCGGTGCCCGGCAGCAGGCCCGCCAGCGCGGGCAGCAGCGCCATGCCAGCGATGGAGATAACCGGCGTACCTGCCAGCCTGCCTATGCCGCTCATGTCGTCGCCCTTTCCAGCAGACCGGGAGGTGAGCCCGCCCGGCCCGGTTAATTGCCGTAACCGTCGTAATTCGGTCAATGCGCTAATGCCGCGACCCGCGCTGATAGCAATTCATTCTCCTCGGACCGGCGACGGAAATGCACTCGCCTCGCGCCAGAATTTCCGCCGGGAATAGATATTCCGGCGGCAGATAGTGCGCGAGTGCGCCAATTCGGTCAGCCCAGGCCTGCCTGCCGGGCGCCGCGGTGCCTGGCGATTGCGTCGTTCACCCCGCCATGCATGTCATTGCACTGGTCCGGCGATATGAACACGAAACGGGGAGCATGCGGGCTATTCAGATCCCCGGCGAGGGCGGTGGTCAGGCGCGGTCCACGGCCGGGCGGAGCGGGGGCGCCGCATCGGCGTGGGCAGTCGTGCTGCGGCGCCATGCGGCCCATGCGCGTCCGGTGCCATAGCAGAGCGCGCCGAGTGCGCCGACGAAGAACCCGATGGGCCAGTTGTACAGATAGGAGGCGGCGATCGCGGCCCACACGATGACCAGTGCGATCGCGACCGACAGCAGCATGGCGAGGAGCGGTCTGCTGGTGAGGGACCTGGCGGCTGCGGGGGGGCCGATCATGAGGCTGAAGATCAGCAGGGCGCCCACGACGGGCACGGTCATGGCCGTCGCGAGGGCGACGACGATGAGGAAGCAGATCTCGATGCGGTGGGCGCGGACGCCTTTGGCTTCTGCTACCTCGGGGACAATGGAGGAGAGCATGAGGGGCCGGTACAGGACTGCTACGGCGGCGATGCAGGCACCGCCGAGGGCGGCAACGGGCAGGATCTCGGTGGTGCTCACGCCCAGGACCTCGCCGAACAGCAGTGAGTAGATCTCCGGCTCGTACTCGGTGGTCCTGCTGAGGAACGCGGCGCCGAGGGCGAGCATCATGACCAGCGCGAGGGCGGTCGCGACGTCGTGCCGGCCGCGGCGGCCGAGCGTGCCGATCCCGAGAGCGCCGAGGAGCGCGAAGACGGCCAGGCCGATGAGGGTGTTGATGCCGAGGAGGCTGGCGCCGGCGGCGCCAGCGAAGGCGCCCTTGGGGATGGCGTGGGCGGGGAACGCCGAGCCGCGCAGGACGACGAAGTATCCGACAACGCCGGCGACGACGGCGACGATCGTCGCGATGGTCCAGGCGTTCATCATGAAGCCCGCGAACATTCCGGCTCCTTCCTGCCTGGCTGGCCCGCGCCCGGGCTCACGCTGCGGTTCGCCGGCGCTCGCCGGCGCCGGTGATCGGCATGGCCGCTGGCCGGCGCCTGGCTGCCCAGACGGCGGGCAGCCCCGAGGCCAGGTAGGTGGCGAAGATGGCGGTGACGATGAAGAAGCTGACCGGCAGGCCTTGATGGCCAGGTCCCCAGTAGTAGCTGTCGTAGGCGAGCAGGACGCCGAGCCAGGTGGCGAGCACGCCAAGCAGGCAAGCGATAACCAGCGCCCAGGCCACCCTGCTGGTCAGGCGCAGCGCTGCGGCGGCCGGGCCAATGAGCAGGGCGGTGGACAGGATGGCGCCGATAGCCAGCGAAGACAGCCCGACCGAGACAGCCAGGGCCAGCATGTAGAGCAGGCCCACCAGGCGGACCTGGACTCCCCGCGCGGCAGCGATATCGGGGCTGACCGTGCTCAGCAGCAGCGGACGGCAGATGGCCGCGATGCTGACGAGCGATATCGCGCCGAGGATCACCACGACCGCGATGGTGCCGTTTGTCGTGGTGAAGATCGAGCCGAACAGGATCTGCTGAGTGGCGCCGGTCGTGGCCCCGGAAGTGGTGCCGAGGTAGAGGAACAGGGCGGACAGGCCGATAGCGGCGCCGAGCACGATGCCGGTCGCCAGGTCGCGTCCCCGCACCCGCCGGACACCGATCATGTCCATCACGCCGGCCCCGGCGATGCCCAGGCCCACGAACCCGGCTACCGGGCTGAGCCCTATCAGCAGCGCTCCTGAGCCCCCGGCCGCGGAGACGTCACCGAGCGCGTGCCCGCCGAAGGACTGGCCGCGCATGACAGTGAACACGCCGGTCACGGCGGAGACGATGGCCACGGCCCCGCCGATCACTGCCGCCACGTGGACCTGTGCGCTAGCGAAGAAACCTGGCTCGAACACCGACGTCCAGATCTGGTGCATGAGTATCAGCCCGCCTCGGCCGCCCGGCCGGCGGCCAGGGCCGCCTCGTCCCCGGTGGCCGGGCCGGTGACGACCAGGACCCGGCCATGCACGTGCAGCACGTCGATGGGATAGCCGTAGAGGCTGCTGAGGACCTCGGGGCGGACGACCTCTGCGGTGGGCCCGCTCGCCGCCCGCCCGCCGGCCAGGTAGATGATGCGGTCCATCACCGGGAGCAGCGGGTTCATCTCATGGGCAGACAGCAACACGGCGATCTGCTGCTCGCGGGCGATCCGGGCGAGCAGGCTGATGATCTCCTGGCCGCTGCGCAGGTCGAGGTTGGCCAGCGGCTCGTCCAGCAGCAGCAGCCGGGGGCGGCTGATCAGGGCGTGCGCGATCAGCACCCGCTGCTGCTCGCCGCCGGACAGGTTCCCGACCCGGGCATCGGCGAAACGGTCAGCGTCGACCGCGTGCAGCATCTCGCGGACCGCCTGGCGGTGCTGTCCCGGGCGCAGCCGCATCCCGTAGCGGTGCCCGTCCATCCCCAGCGCGACCAGGTCCCTGGCCCGCATCGGCAGGTCCGGATCGAGCAGGACCTTCTGGGGGACGTAGCCGACCGGCTGGTTCCGCGGCGAGCGTGGCCGGCCCAGGATGGCTACCCGCCCGCCGGCCGGCCGCTGCAGGCCGAGGATCACCCGCAGCAGCGTCGTCTTGCCGGCGCCGTTGGGGCCGATCAGCCCGGTGAACTCGCCGGCATTGACGGTGAAGCTGACATTGTCGAGGATCTGCCGCCCCGACAGTGCGACGCTGACCCCGTTAACGTCGAGGATCTCGGGCGCGACCGCGGCGGCGCGGGTGTGGTCCGTCATCACAGCTTCTGGGTCGAGATCTTGCTGGCAACTGCCTTCTGGATGGCGCGCGCCTCGGCGAGCATCCAGGACTGGTAGGTATAGCCGGGCGTCGGCATGGTCTCGTAGACACCGACCACCGGCACCCCGGCCTGCACGGCATTCTGTCGTATCGACGCGGTGAGCGCGTCGACCACCTGCTGGTTGTAGGCGAACACCTTGACCTTGTGGCCGGAGAAGAAGCTGTTCTCCAGGGCGATGTCCTGGGGCGAGGGATCGACGCCGTTCATGATGTCGGCCTGGAACGAGAACGGGGTCAGGTTAGTGATCCCCATGGCCGCCAGCAGGTAGTCAGCGACCGGCTCGGTCGTGGCGACCGTGGTGCCAGGGTACTTCGCCTTGAACTGCGCGATGACGTTCAGCCAGGGGGTCAGCGAGCGGTCAAAGGCCTTCAGGTTGGCCCGGAAGTAGGCGGCATGGGCCGGCCGCAGGGCGGACAGGCCGGCGGTCATCGCCTTAGCCGCCGCGGGCATCGTGACCGGGTTGTACCACAGGTGCGGGTTAGGGGTGCTGTCGGGCAGGCCGAGCACGTGCTGGACGACGATCACCTTGCGTTTCGGGTTCGGTGACGCCGACTCCATCTTGTTGATCCAGGTGTCGTAGCCCACGCCGTTCTGCACGATCAGCTGAGCCGTGCTGACCTCCTGGGCCACCCTGGGGCTCGCCTCGAACGTATGCGGGTCGGTGTTCGGGTTGTCCAGGATCGAGGACACGTGCACATACCGGCCGCCGATCTGGCCCAGCACGTTGGCGTACTCGTTCTCCGCGCCGACGGCGCTGATCACCGTCGTGCTGTCCGCGGAGCCACCGGGGCTGGAGCTGCCGCAGCCGGCGGCCGCGACCGCCAGCGCGGCCACCGCGCCGGCCAGGACCGTGCGCCGGCTCGTTCCGGCCAGCCTGCTCGCGCGTGGATGCTGTGTCCTGATGCCCATGTAACGGAAACATAGTCTCAGACTGAGTCTCATTGCAACTAAGGTTGAGTATCCGGGGACGGTTCGGCTGCGGGTTGGCCGGCGCTGCGAGACGGCACCGGGCATCGCCGGCAGCGCTGGCCGGCCATGCGGTCAGGACGGGTGGCCCGGACGTTTGCATAAACAGATTGGCATGTGTTTATATGACGTGGTGTCAGCGCGGACGAAGCCGTTCGAGGCCGCCGGGGAGCTGCTGAAGGTGCTGGCCGCCCCGGCCCGGCTGGCGATAGTGGTGGAGCTGGCTGACCAGCCCCGGTTCGTTCACGAGCTGGTCGAGCGGCTCGGGATGAGTCAGCCGCTGGTCTCCCAGCACCTGCGGGTGCTGCGGGGTGCCCGCCTGGTCGGGGTCGAGCGCCGTGGCCGGGAAGCCGTGTATTCCCTAGTCGACCAGCACGTCGCCCATATCGTCGCTGACGCCGTTCATCACAGCAAGGAGGAACAGTGACCGCCGAGCACGAGGTTCATGCCACCCACCCGCACGATCACGGACCCGGCTGCGGGCATGCCAGCGTCGAGCGTGCGGGTCACGTCGACTACGTTCACGAAGGTCATGCCCATACCCAGCATGACGGCCACTACGATGAGCATCCGCTGCCGCACCTGGCCCATGCCGGCCACGCCCACGCTCATGAGCCCGGCTGCGGGCATGAGGCCGTCGCCCACGGCGACCATGTCGACTACGCGCACGAGGGGCATCGCCACGCCGCGCATGGCGACCATTACGACGAGCACTAGGAGCATCGCGCTGCAGGGCCATGCTCTGCTGGCAGCCAGAGGAGCGTCATGTCAGCTCAGGGGATGGCGGACGAAATGCACACCGTGGTGGAGAGCCGCCTGCGCCGGATCGATCAGCGCTACACCGCCGGACGGCGAGCCATCGTCGACCTGCTGGTCAGCGCCGGCCACCCCGTGAGCATCGGCGACATCGCCGAGCGCCTGCCCGGCCTGCCGCGCAGCTCCGCCTACCGGCACCTGGTCGACCTGCACGCCGCCGGGCTCGTCCGGCGGGTTACGGCCAACGACGAGTTCACCCGCTTCGAGCTGGCCGAAGACCTCACCGAGCACCACCACCACCTGCTGTGCGTCAGCTGCGGCAAGGTCATCGACGTGACCCTCCCGGCCGGCTTCGAGCAGCAGGTGGCCGCGGCCATCGGCCAGCTCGCCGACGCCGAGAGCTTCCAGGCCCATGGTCACCGTCTTGACGTGCTCGGCCTTTGCGCCGCCTGCCGGTGAGCCAGCGTCCTCACCCGGCAAGCCTGGGCACACGCGGGAGATGAGCGGCCCGCTGCTCGTCTCCGCCCGGGCGAGCGAGCCGACGGCCGGCTCCCGGCGCAGCTCGTCGCCGCGCACCCTCGTCGGGCTTGGTGCCTTCGCGCCGTGCGGCCTTGCGTAGGCTCGCCCAGTCGGCGCACCGCGCGGGAGTGCGCCCCAGTCCGGCCTCCCGGCGCAGCTCGTCGCCGCGCACCCTCGTCGGGCTTGGTGCCTTCGCGCCGTGCGGCCTCGCGTAGGCTCGCCCAGTCGGCGCACCGCGCGGGAGTGTGCCCCAGTCCGGCAGAGCGGCGGAGAGGTTCCTGCGGTGACCAGCGACAGTGTGCCGTTGCTGCGGACGCTCATGCTCCTCACCCTCATCAGCGGCCTGGTGGATGCGGTGAGCTACCTGGGGCTCGGCCGGGTATTCACCGCGAACATGACCGGCAACGTGGTCGTGCTCGGCTTCGCGGCGGCCGGCGCGCCGGGTTTCTCGATCCCGGCGAGCCTTACCTCGCTGGGCGCCTTTCTCATCGGCGCGCTGTGCGCTGGCATGGCCGCCCGGCGCATCGCTCGGCGCGGGCGCCTGCTGCTGCTGGCCATGGCGACGGAGGCCATTCTCAGCGGCTCGGCAGCGACAGTGGCCTTCCTGGCCAGCACGGTCGCATCCGGCCCGGACCGTTACGTCGTCATCGGCGTCCTCGCGTTCGCCATGGGCGTCCGCAACGCGACGGTCCGCCGGATGGCCGTCCCTGACATGACGACGACCGTGCTGACCATGACGCTCACCGGCCTGGCGGCGGACTCGAAGCTGGCGGGCGGTACCGGCGCGGGAACGGCGCGCCGGGCGTCCGCAGTCGCCGCGATGCTCATCGGCGCCATCGCGGGCGCCGCGCTGTACCTGCACCTCGGCGCGGGCCTGCCGCTTGCCGTGGCAGCCGTGGCGGCGGCCGGCGCCGCCACGGCCTTCCGGCTCAGCAGCGCGCCCGGGCTGCTCGACGCCGCGCGCTGACTCGACGCCGTGCGTGCGGCAGCTGACTACGGCTGCTGGAAGTCGGGGGTCTCCCAGATGCGTTCCCGCCGGTACTGCTTGACCTTGGCGATGTACTGCTGGGTCGGCGCGGTGTGCCAGCGCCCGGAGAACCAGTGCCCGACGCAGTGATCACCTCTGATTTCCGGCGTCACACTGGCCAGTTCCTGCTGGCAGCCTGCCCCGGTTCCTGACGCTGGCCGGCCGCCGTCGCCCGGGCCTTGAGCTCACGCTCGACCATCGCGACGAGGTCCGGATGGGCGCTCAGCCCGCGCAGCAGGCCAGGCGGGAGCCCCAGCTGGCGGCTCGCCTCCGCCACCACAGGCTGGATCATGTCGAGTGCCACCGCCAGGATGTCGTCCCGCTTGAACTTCGGCGGAAGGTCATCAAGCTGCAGTTCAGCCGGGCGGTGGAACGCCCCGTCCGGACCGGGAAGCCATGCCGCAGCCGTCGCCGCGGCGCCGGCCGCCGACTTCAGGTCCGCCCGGCTTGCGTCGGCGAACTCCAGCCGGACGGAGCGCTCGACGACCCCGGCCAGCAGGTCGCGGTTGGGCCCGAGCAGCAGGTTCCAGATGTACTCCGACCGGCTGTGACTCGGGTGACTGAGCGCGAACTCAAGGCCCTCGATAGTGGCGTCGGGATCAAATCCGTGCAGGCCGCGCTCGTGCCGCGCGAATTCCTCGGCGATGACGACGTGCCCGCTTGCGTCCGGGCGCCGGGCGTGCACGGCGACTGTGTCCCGTACGCCCATCTCGCGCAGCTGCCTGAGCCACGGCCCGTAGCCATCTCGGGCGAACCAGGCGTCAGGGTTCCCGCCAAAGTAGCTCTCCAGGTCCGGTGTCCGCTGGTAGAGGCTGACCGGCGTCATCAGCCGCTGCTCACCGGTTGCCGCGTTCTCCCCGACCAGGAAGGCCGTCGCGCTGAGCTTCTCCCTGAGCAGCTCCTGCCCAACTGGGGGGGCTTCCGCCAGCGCGCGCGCCACGCGCTCAAGATCGCCATCGTGCCGTGCCGGGTCCAGCTGCGCGGCGTCCATGCTCGCGTACCTGGGCAGGACGTTCTCCAGGACCTCGGCCACTACGTCCGGCTCGCCGAGCTGAAGCGCCGCAAGGAAATGCCGGGCATCAGCGAACCGCGCGATAGCCCGCCGCACCGTCGGGAGGCCCGTCCCGGCCGGGCCGGGAAGACCGGCCGGCCCCGGCAGGTAGACGGCCGGGCGCCCGTCGGCGTCGAAGGGCGCCACCTGGCTGCCATCCTCCAGCCGGATGATCGGCTTCGACCTGGCCGGACCGGACTGCTCGCCGGGGTAGTCCGGTGCCTTCCACAGGGCCAGGTGCTGATAGAGGAAGGCATAGAGGCGCCGTATCCACGCGTCGGGCTGCGCCGCCAGGAACTCGCCGTTAAGGCTCGCCACGAAGGACTCCGGGGTGACCTCGGCGACGCCGATCTCCTCGCGCAGGTATCGCCAGAGGGCAGGCGTCCCGTCGTCGGTGATGGACTCGTGTGCGAAGGCCCGGCTTCGGCCGGCCCCGTCGAGCGCGCCAAGCTGGTCAGCGGACAGCAGCTCACGGAGCCCGGCGCCGCGGGCCAGCGCCAGCTCGCCCGCGCGGCCGTAGCCGCCCCCGGCGACTGGAATGAGCGCACCGCGGGCCAGGGCGTCGCGGGCGCTATCGAACAAGCCGCGGAACATGGTGCCCTGGCCGAAGCGCGCCGCCTCCAGCGGCATGCCGCCGAGGACATCGACCGTCAGCAGCCGTTCATCGCGCAGATCGGCCAGGACGGCCGCCAGCAGCGTCGCTGTCTCGCGGACCAGGAACTGGTTCCAGGGATCATGCTCGGGAACGTTGTCGCGAGCCGGCGTCGTCCGGTACGGCCCCTGGATCAAGAAGCCGAGGAAGGTCTCCTTCTGCGTGGGGAAGAACACGACGAGCGGCGATTCCCGGCACGGGACCAGCCGGGGCCCGGCCATCGCCGCGCGCAGCGGGAAGGCGATCTCGACCCGCTGATCCGGCTGGCCGGCGGTCTCCAGGTCGCGGTGCCAGATGAGCCACTCTGCCGCGGCGCCATCGCCGGACCGCCGGAGCCTGACCCGGCGCCGCGCCGCGGCCCGGGCCGCAACGGTCCGCTCAAGGACAGCGGCGGGAACCTGGCACCCGCCGACAGCCACCCGCTCGATGTTCCGCAGGAACAGCAGCGTCCCGAGCCCGAGCCCGGCCAGGGCCGCGGAGATCTCCGGCACGGCCGCCGCCGGGGGAAGATCGGCCCGGTCGAAGGGAAAGATGAACAGGGTCTCGTCCGGGGTGCCGTCGGGGGTGCCGTCCTGGGCGCCGTCCGGGGCGATAGCAACCGGGCGCACGTAGTTCTCGATGCGGAAATGCTCGCCCGGGCTGTGCACGCTGGGCGCCTGCGTGTACGCGTAGACCGACTTGAACCCGATGCCGAACGTGCCGATTGCCGTCAGGTCCCCGGATTTCGCTGAATGTCCGACCCCGCAGATGCCCCGGACGTCGGCGTCGGTGAAGGGCCGGCCATCGTGCCGTACCTCCAGCCGATCCTGGAAGAGCTCAAAAGCCAGCTCCCTCGCGCCGACGTCCTCGGCATTCTGGATCAGCTCGAAAATGAAATGCGTCCGGTCGCTGTACAGCTGCCCGAGGAGATCGAGCACGGCTGTGTCCGTGCCGTACCTGGTGATGTTCTCCGCACGGATCTTGTCGTAGTCAGCGGGCACCGGCGACCTCCGCGCGCAGCTTACGGCACGCTCAAGCCCGGAAGCCCGGAAGCCCGGAAGCCCGGAAGCGCGGGAGCCCGGGAGGCCGGGAGCCCGGGAGCGCGGAAGCGCCGGAGCGCGGGAGCCCGGGAGCGAGAGCCCCGGTCGGCCGCGCGGCGGGCAGCCGCCGCGCGGACAGCAGGAAGAGCCGGAGGTGAGCGGCCGGAAGCCGGGAGCCGGGGAGCCGGAGCCCGGCTGGCCGCGCGGCGGGCGGCCGCCGCGCAGGCTCAGCCGGAAGAACCGGAGGTGGAGCGGGATTCCCCGAAGTCATGCGCTTTCCATGCGCGGAAGTAGGTGACGGCCAGGGCTGCGGCATCGTCCGTCATGATGAGCGTCCTTCTTCTCTTCAGGTTCCCGGCTCCATGCGGGTGGTCACCGCGATCCGGTTCCATGCGTTGATCGTCAGAATCAGGCCGATCAGCTGCGCCAGCTCCGGCTCAGCGAACTGCCCGGCTGCCTCGGCGTAAACCTCACCGGGCACGTGCGTCTCGCTGATCAGGGTGACCGCGTCGGTGAGCGCGAGCGCGGCGCGCTCGCGGTCGGTGTAGTACGGGGCCTCGTGCCACGCGGGCAGGGCGTAGATCCGCTGCTCGCTCTCACCGCCCTTGCGCGCGTCTGTGGTGTGCATATCGATGCAGTACACGCAGCCGTTCAGCTGCGAGGACCGGATCCGGATGAGCTCCTTCAGCGGCGGCTCGAGGCCCTCCCCGGCGGCGGCGTCCAGGGCCAGCATGGCCTTGTACACGCGAGGCGCTAGTGACTTGAGATCCATCCGCGGGGCGTTGTCTGTTGTCGTCATGCCACCAACGCCAGGCGGCAGGTAGACCAAGGGTAAGGGCCAGTTACATGCTGAAAAGCTGGGCCACTTGGAGCTGGGACCTGCCGCTGGAGCTGCGTCCTCATGGGCAGCCCGGTGGCAGCAGGCAGCCGTGCGGAACAGCCAGCTCTGGACGCCAGATGGCCTGCCGGCTGCAGGGCGTTCGTGCTCACCTTGCCCGGAGGCGCAGCGCGTGGCCTCGTTGGATGTGGTTCTGGTGCCGTCGGGGAGCAGCGGGCCGCCCGGGTTGCTGGCATCCGGTGCCCTGGTCGGCCGGGGGGGTTCAGGCCGCCCGGCGGCGGACCAGCCAGACGGTGGCGGCGATGAGCAGCACTGACAGCGCGAGCAGCCAGCCGCCCTCGATCCACTGGAAGGGCCAGAACCGGCTGCCGGGCTGGTACCTCGCCCACCACGTGTACCCGTGCTGGGAGAGGCACTGCGCGGGCGAGAGCCTGGAGGAAGAGCAGAAGTGCTGGAGGGCGTTGACTATCTGGGAGCCCCGGGCGGGGAACGCGAACTTGCCGCCCTTGGTGTACCACTGGCTCACGATCCACGCGGAACCGGGCAGGTTCAGTTTGCTGGTGAGCAGCGGTGTCATGTAGTGCTGGCGCAGGTACAGCGCGGTCGCGAGGGCGAGCCCGGCGTAGGCGGTCAGGGTGGCGGCGATCGCGGGGACGACCCGGCGGATGAGCATCCCGGCCAGGGCGCCGATCGCGAAGGCGGCCAGCGTCCAGGCGGCGAACGCGACCTCGCGCAGGTCGAACACGTCGGTAGCGAACGGGATCGCGTAGCCCGCGGCGAAGAACGGGCGGAGATACCAGGAGAACAGCACGCTGAACGCCCCGGCTGCGGCTGCCACCACCACCGCGAGCAGCACCAGCTTGGCGAGCGTCCAGCGCCACCGGCCGATGCCCTGCGTCCAGGCGAACCGGAAGGTCCCGGTCTCCAGCTCCCGGGCCAGCAACGGCGCCCCGGCGAACGCCCCGATCAGCGCCGGCACCGCCTGCAGAAAGACTCTGACGACATTCACACTCGTTGCGTATCTGCCGGTGAAGTTTATCGTGCAGGCGATTGAGCTTGCCGGGTGGCAGGCGGTCGCGTAGGAGTGGTGTATCTGAAGGCCGGTGAGCCACAGGTACACCGCGAGCGCGCCCAGCAGCGCGGCCACGCCGCCCAGCGCGGCACGGTGCTGCCGCCAGGTGACCCAGGCCATCCGCCGCCACGGCACCGGCCGCAGGCCGGCGTCGTGCTTCGGGCGGGCGGGCATGGTCAGCGCGGTCATTGCGTCACCTCCGATGGCTGGGTGTGCCGGCCGCGGCCTGGGCCGGGCAGCGCCGCGGCGCCGGGCTCGCGCAGGTAGGCCAGGGTGAGTTCTTCCAGGCCGACCGGGTGCGCCTCCCAGCCTGGCGGCACCGGGTCGTCCGCGGTGGCCCGGACCAGCAGGTGGGCCTGCGCCTCACCGCGGCGCACGTGCACCACCGGCCGTTCGGCATACTTGTCGGCCTCGGCGGCGGGGCCGGTCAGCATGCGGTGGCTG